>Ga0326513_10002071_pt1 | contig 14974 bp, 9 predicted proteins | sample 2_2465_0518_D_FD_203654 | JGI IMG/M metagenome (GOLD analysis project Ga0326513, IMG submission 203654) | Bovine rumen microbial communities from UC Davis, California, United States - 2_2465_0518 | ecosystem: Host-associated > Mammals > Digestive system > Stomach > Rumen | place: USA: California...
CCGATTCCCTGTTTTGCCGAGATCAGAGGAGCGTCCTCAGCCTCAATGCCGATGACATCCTCGATCTCATGCCGCACCTCTTCAGGCATTGCGCTGGGAAGGTCGATCTTGTTGATCACAGGGAATACGTCCAGGTCGTGCTCCAGCGCCAGGTAGACGTTGGCCAGTGTCTGGGCCTGAATTCCCTGGGTCGCGTCCACCACAAGGATCGCGCCGTCGCAGGCCGCCAGTGAGCGGCTGACCTCATAGTTGAAGTCTACGTGGCCGGGCGTATCGATCAGGTTGAAGATGTACTCCACGCCGTCCTTTGCCTTATAGACAAGACGCACCGCCTGGCTCTTGATCGTGATGCCGCGCTCGCGCTCCAGTTCCATATTGTCCAGGACCTGGTCCTGCATCTCGCGGCTTGTCAAAAGCCCTGTCCTCTCAATCATGCGGTCCGCCAGGGTGGATTTGCCGTGATCGATATGGGCCACGATGCAGAAATTTCTGGTCCTCTCCCGGATATTGTCGTAGTGATTTGATGCCATATATGTAATGCTGTCCTTTCTTAGGCCGCCCTTCGGGGCTCAGCTGTTCTCGTTGATATAGATCTGGACTCTGCTCTGGATGACTCCGGCGACATCCCTCGCGCTCTTTTGTCCCTCGAAGAAGGCTGCCGCCTCCTCGACAATGATATTCTCGACGCTTCTGTCAAAATATGCCTTGCTGCTCAGTCCCCTGAGGAAAGCATAGATCTGGTCAACTTCGGAGTCAGAGATCCTCGGCAGTTCCACATTCTCGCCGCCGATGTTCATGATGATGTGGTCCTCAACCTTCTGTCCGTTCTCGTCCGTGTAGTAGATGGGCTCCATCGCCTTGTTGGCGAGCTGGTCCAGCGCGTTGATGCTGACCGGCCAGTACATCTCGATGGAATTCTGATAGTCGTCGAGAAGGAAGCGGCGCACGAAGCTCCAGCAGGCGTCCTTCTGATCAGAAGCTGCGTTGACTGCGATCTCAAGCTGCGGGGAGATCGATGCTGTGCCCGGTGTCTGGGACGGGAAGCCCGCCATGGTGATCTCTGTGCCGAAATAGCCGTAACGGAGATTGACGTACTCGTCAAAGGTTCCGACGGACTCCCTTGCGAACAGAGCCTTTCCGTTTCTGTAGAACGCCGTTGTGTCCTCCTGCATGCCTGCCTCGTCTATTTTGGCAGGGAACTGGCTGATGAATTCCAGCAGACGGATAAACTCGGGCGAATCGAACTTACACTCGGATTTGTCCCAGTCAATGAACTGGTCTCCGCACAGTTCCAGAGCCTGATAGAGTATATCTTCTCTGCTGGAAAGGCCAAACATTCTGCCCGGAGCGACTCCTTTAGAGGCAGCGAGCTGATCGGCAAAATCCAGAGTGAAGCCGGAACCGTCGCCGATATCCTCGGTCTTGCCGACAATGGTATTTACATAGAAAGAAGGAATGACCGCGTATGCTTTTCCGTCGCTCTTAAAGGCGTCAAAGACATTCGTCAGGTACTCTTTCCCGGAGATCTCCTCGTCGCTTTCCATATAAGAAGTCAGATCCTCGAAGACACCCTTGCTGATATAACTGCTGATGGGCATTATCGGGGAAAGTACCAGCACGTCCGGAGCGCTGCCGGATGCGATATCCGTGTTCAGCTTTGTCAGGCCCTCAGATCCTGTCTCCCCGTCATACTGGGAGTAATCCACAATGCTGATCCTGACATCCTGATTCGATTTATTAAAAGCAAATACCTGCTTGCGGACCTCATAGTCAAGGTAATAGCTGCCGAGCGTGATCGTTTTGCGGCTGGCGACAACTTCGGGATCCACTTTTGACAGGATCTCCACCACACTCTTGCCGGCCAGGTCAGCGACGACTGCCGCAAGTTTTCCGTCCTCCATCTCCGCAAGGCCGGTAACCGCCGTGACATCCATGTCCGAATCCACATAGTCGATGATCTTGACAATGCCGGAGCCGTCCAGATTCATTCCATAGATCGCAGTCGCGCCCGCCATATACAGCTGCCATGTCTTGCCGGGGAAAACAAATGACATCCCCGCTTCCGAAGGAACCGGATAACTGTCTCCCAATTTGCCGGTCTCCATGTCGATCACGGTTATCTGCTCGCCGGTGCCTCCGTATGTGATGGTCACAACCGTGCCGTCCTCGAGCACATAAGGTGTGATGCTCTTTAATTGGTCATCGGTGCTCACTGTCTTTATAAATGATCCGTCCGCAGCGCTGTAAAGGTCAAGGCCCATGGAAGTGCTCACTAAAAGGCCGTCCTTACTGTATGCAACACTGTTGACAAAATAGTCCATTTCGCCGTTTTCCGGGATCCGGGCAGGCACTGTCCAGATTTCCTGGCCGTCAGGCGCAATACAGGAGAGGACATACACAGGCTCTCCGCTCTGGGCGGCAGATGCCGGATCGACTTCCACTGCTTCCGAAACGATCAGTTCCTCTTCGTCGTATGCGTCATCTTCACCCTTGAACTCGTCTGCGGGGGATGTGATCCCGTTCGTTGCTTCTTCCTGAAGCGCAGGGTCATTGGCGGGAGAATCACCGCCTTCTGTGTAAAACTCCACGACCTGGTCTTTGCCTTCTGCGGAGGGGCCTTCTTCCGCTGCTCCTGCCGGCCCTTCTTCCACTGCCCCGGCAGGGCCTTCTTCCACTGCTTCCGCAGGGCTTTCTTCCGCTGCTTCCGCCGGACCTTCTTCCGCCGCTCCGGCAGGACCTTCTTCCGCTGCCCCGGCAGGACCTTCTTCCACTGCCCCGGCAGGGCCCTCTTCGCTTCCGGGACCATTCTGCCCGCCGTCCCCGGGGGTAAACCCTATTGAGTCGCTGCTATAGGAAACTTTTGCGACATAGTAATTGCCGTCAGAGCCAATATTCATAGCGAGCACATCCTGCATACCGCCGCCGATCAGCAGGCTGTACTGCAGATCTGAGCCGTCCGGAGCAAAATTCACCAGCGCGTGGGTCCCCGAATCGGTCATGCCGTAGGAATAGCCGGCGGCATAGATCCTGCCGTCTTTGTACATCAGGCTGTCCATGTTGAAATCAGCGAGAAATCCGTCATTATCCTGCAGTTCGACAGGCTGGGCGCTGTAGACATAGTCACCGGACGCTGCAGTCTGCGTGACTGCGCCAGGTTCTTTCTTGTCATTTCCTCCCTTACCGCATGCCGCCATGGTCAGAGCCAGCACTGCCGCCATCACCACGCTGATCATCCTGGTATTTCGTTTCATACTGTACCGCCTTTCTGTTATCCCTGATCGTTTCAAAAGGAGTGAGTCCCTTGTCTTCCAGCATACCCTTTTCCGGGCTGCCGTCCCCGGGCTCGCGGCCCGCTTTCTGAGGCGCTTCAGTTTTTTCTTCTGAAGACGCGTCATCTTCCGGATCCTTTTCTCTCTCCCTGTAATACTCCGGATATTTCTTTTTGGACTGTCTTTCGTAGACACTGTCCTGAAGATTCCGCACACTTCCCGCAAGAGTCCAGCTTTTGTTCCTGTACCAGTGGATCAGCATCCACAACAGCAGCAGGATCGTCAAAGCGATCAGAATGCACTCCAAAAGGAAGAGCGCCGCGAAGATCGTCTCCCATCCCAGGGCCACATTCTCCCAGTAGGGATACCTGACTGCCCTGGTGCGCATCCCCAGAAGGGCAAAATTCCGGATATCCTTATAAAGATTGGGAATCCTGTAGCGATTGGTATTATCCACCACGATCACCCCGGAATCCTCGCCAAACGCTTTTTTTACTGCTGAAGCCGCATATCCTTCGACCGGATCGGGCATCACGATCTCATAGGTCGTGATCATTCCCGTATCTTTGTAGTGAGTGTTGCCGGTCCCCACATTTTCCATGTTCTGTGTGCTGTCGGTGACGCTTCCCTGTGCATCTCCGCTGCCGGCAGGAGGGTCGGATGACTGCGAACCCGAAGACTGCGTATCCGCCGGCGCCTCAGAGGCCTGTGCCAAAACCCGGACTCCGGCCGGACTGGACGCTGTAGCAGGCATCCCTTGTGCGCTGCCGTCAGATCCGCTTCCGGAACCGCCGTATTTAAGAAGCGTCTTATACTGGACAAAGACCACATAGTCGGAGAGGCCGCCATCCTTATACAGGCTCCCCTCTCCTTTTTTGTAGACGCCCGAAATGCGAAGATGCATATCCTGAACCCGGACCGTCCTTCCCTCTACGTCAAAAGAGCCGAACAGTTTCCAGGCAGTTTCCTCATCGAGAAGGATCTCATCCTGCATCACGGAGTCAGGCAGATAGTAAGAACCCGCTGACAGTTTGAGCGGATGGAAGGTGAAAAAAGCGCCTCCGGTCCCCACTGCTTCGACGGCTACCGTCCTGCTTCCCGCAGCCAGGTTTAGCTTTCCGATCCCGCTGTAGCAATCCTGCCACAGCTTCGAGTCCTTGCCCTCCGAAGTCTTTTTGATCGAATCCTGGGCAAGAGTCGTATTGATCTTGTATTCCAGGTCCTTGATATTCTCTTCCATAAGCGCTTCTTCCCGGGGAAGAAAGGCGCTTACCTGAGCGCAGCTCTCCGGGGCGCCCCATCTGGAGGCCTCCCTCTGGTCCTCAAATCCCAGCGCTTTCATTTCCCGGAATCCGTGGATCCCCGCGGCCGCAATGAGCCACAGGACGCAGACTTTCATTGCGGTCTTTTTCCAGGGAGTTATCCCGCGCTTTTTCCTCTTAGCGGTCACTGCTGCAAATCCTCCGCAAGTCTCACCTGCATGCCGGCAGCCACCGGCTTGGTGGTAGTCGTGATCACATATTCATAGCCGCTCAGGGGTCCTGAGATGGCCGTAAGAAGATCATCGCTCTCAAGGACCTGCACATCCACTCTGGTGGCAATGTACCTGTTCCCGAGAGGGCTCTCTTTACTGCTGACGATCAGAATGAACTTGCCGTTATTGTCCTCTCTCACAGCGTTGTTGGGAACTGTGAGATCATAAGTCTTCGTGTTCTCTCCCACACTGAGCTGTATGGTATCTCCGGCCTCTACATCGGGGCTCTGGATCTCAAACTTCAATATTTTGCCGCCGGAGCTGTCCGAAGCGTCCGCTGTAATGCTTGCCAGCGTCGCCTTAAAGTCCGAGTAAGCCCACTCATTCTGGGGCTTGGCCTCCATGCCGGTCTTGAGCATCTGCGCCTGTTCCTTGGTGCAGGTGAAACTGACCGTCATCCCTTTCCCCTCGGGCTGGATCACTGCGCCCACAGTGTCCGATGAGGTTGTATCACCGGCATTATAGGCGACGGAAACGACTTTTCCGTCGATCGGCGCCTTGACAGTGGCGCTTTTCTCCGATTTCTCAAGGCTCTCCACTTTGGCCTGGGCGTCCTCCATCGTCTTCTGGATCGATTTGAGTTCCAGTTCCGCCTGGATACTCTTTACAGTAGTATCCCTGTTGTTCGTCGCCCTTGTCAGTTCGGCCTCGGTCTCTGCTTTGTAGGCCTGCGCGTCAGCAAGCCTCTTGGCATTTCTCTCGGCCTGTTTGGCAGCTTCCTCGTCGTCTGTCAAAGTAGTGGTATTATTGACAGTCCCGTTGAGTCTCTCCACCTCCAGACCCGCTTCCGTATCTTCATAGAGCGCGTCATCGTAGTCGGAATTCACCTCGTCGAGGATCTCCTGCATCTCGTCATCCGTCAGGTACTCGCCGTTTCTGATCCTTTCCACCGCGTCGTTTGTCAGGTCTCCGCTGAACAGGGCTTTCTGGAAATTGGCCTTCGCCTCTTCGTATTCCTTTCTGGCTTCCTTGAGTTCATCGGATTCCGAATCCTGCAGTTCAAAGATCACGTCGTCCTTCTTGACATCGTCGCCTGCCTTGACATTGACAGATGCGATCACTCTGCCGTTGGGCGCTTTGACGCTATAGGGATCTTCTACTTCCGCGACGCCTGAGCCTCTCACCTTGGGTGTGATGCTCCCCTCCTGCACATAACGTGTCGCCACCTGAGGGAGCGAGTAGTTCATGATCGTGTTTGAGAAAAAGGTCAGAATGAGCATGATCGACAAAAAGACAATGGCAAGATTCTTGATCCAGTCCTTTCTCGCGGCTGAGCGCTGCATCTGATACCGTTCCCTGTTTTCCTTATCTTCGATTTCGTACATAACCTGTCTGCTCCTTTAAAGTGACGGGCCCCTGCATCATTCCTTGATGCCGCCCTGGTACAGAATTCCTTCCACCAGATACTCTTCGCCATACAGAAAGAACAGCATCGGCAGGACCATATATATGACAGCTACGGCAAAAGCCAGAGAGATCTCGCCGGCGTTTATCCTCGATAAAAATACGGAGAGAGGATACAGCTCCTCATTGTCCAGAAGGATCAATGGCTGTTCTACCATGTTCCAGTAATCGATAAAGATCAGGATCGCGATCGAGGCAAGGCCTCCCCTGCAGATCGGCATGCAGATCTGTGTGAAGATCTGCCATTCCCCTGCTCCGTCAATAGCTGCCGCTTCGTAGAGAGAATACGGTATTCTTCTCATATACTTGGTGAGCATATACACGGCAAAGGGAGAAAATATACCCGGCAGCCAGATCGCCCATCTGGTCCCGACAATACCCAGTTCCGAGGTAACCATGTAGTTGGGCACCAGCGTGACCTGATAGGGCATCAGCATGAGCACTATGTACAGGAAAAAGATCAGCTGTTTCACCTTCCCGCGGTACCTCGCGAATCCGAAGGACGCAAGAGATGCCACAAAGAGCTGAAAGATCACGATCGGCACTACATAGATCACGGAATTCCAGAATTTCATCAGGTACTCCGGGCTCTTGAAGAGCACCGTGGCGTACTGGCTGAAAGTCACCATATCCGGGATAAACTTGAGGTTCACCACTTCCGAGACGAACACCTTGCCGCCGGAAGTATTCTGGGCGAAGATCGAGCCGTAGTTGGCACTGATCTCCGAAGCGGTCATAAAGCTGTTCGTAAATGTGAGTACTGTGGGCGTAAGAAACAGAAACGCGAAGAAGATCGCAGCGATGGTCCTTCTAACAGTCTGTCTTCTCTCCGCTTTTCTGCGGTCGCTGATCGCGTCGTACTCCCTGTACTCCGGTTTTGGGGCCCTTTTCGCTTTTTTGGCCGGCTCCTCTTTTTGGACCGGCTCCTCCCTCTTAGCGGGTACCGTTTCTTTCTGCGCGGTCTCTATAGAGACCTCATTTTTTTTCTTCTTAAATAATCCCATATTCCTACTGCTCAAGATCCTTTCCGAACCGGTCCTCCGCCAGCAGCAAAATACCGATCACGACCATCATAAAGACAGCCATGATGATCGCGGCGGCGGACAGTTTCTGATAATCCAGAGACTGAAATGTGTTATTCATAAAGTGCTGCATCATGTACAGAGAATTGTAGGGATAATCACCCGTAAGGAGATAGACCTCCCTGAATACCTTAAAGGAATTGATCAATGACATGATAATGACGAACATGATCGTCGAAGAGAGGTATCTTATCTTTATCTTCCAGAAGATCTGGCCTTCCGTCGCGCTCTCCAGTCTCGCCACCTCGATCTGATCTCTGGGTATGCTCGAAAGTCCCGACATGAAGAGGATCATATTGTAGCCCAGGTTCTTCCACAGAAACAGAAGTATGATGACGATCGGCGCCAGGTCTGATTTGAGCCAGTCGATCCTGTCTATGCCGGCGCGGGTCAGAAATACGTTGACCAGGCCATTATAATCAAACAGCACCTGCCATACCAGGATCACGGACGCGATCGGCACCATCATGGGACTGAGGAAAAAAGTCCGGAAGGTGCTCTTAAACGGTATGCGGCTCTCCATGATCACCGCGAGCCACAAAGACAGAACTACCGCCAACGGCACAGCGATCATCGAGAAGAGCAGCGTATTGCGCGCGGCAAGTGAGAAAGCATTGTTATTCCACGTGCGGATAAAGTTGTTAAAACCTACATACTCGTGCTGAACGGGATTGTTGATCATGGAATAGTATATGACCACTCCGAAGGGGAGCACAAAGAACAGCCCCACGCCGATCAGACTCGGGGCAAGATACAGCCAGGAGACAGCCCGTCCCCTCCATCTTCGAAGACGTGCAGATCCGTACTTCCTCTCTTCATTGGCCCTGACTGCGTTGTCCTTCAGATATCGGTCTAACTTTTTTCCTGCGTGTTCACTCATCAAATGTTACTCTCCAAAGCTTCCCTTCCATATGCAAAAGGCGCATATATCAAACTATTTTACCACATCATAACAAAAGCAGGCAGGAAATTTCGTTCCTGCCTGCCTGTATATTGTGAAAATTAAGTGAATTTTCTTCTCAAATGCACATTATTCGCGGATGAGAAGAGACTTTCCGGTCATTTCCTTGGGCTGCTCGTATCCCATGATGTCGATCAGAGTGGGCACGATATCCGCCAGAACGCCGCCCTCTCTGAGCTTAACGTTCTCGTGATAGTTCGCCAGGATAAAGGGAACCGGGTTTGTGGTGTGCGCAGTGTGGGGAGCACCGGTCTCATAGTTGACCATCTGCTCGCAGTTGCCGTGGTCCGCGCAGATGAAGAGAACGCCGTCCTCTTCCTTGATGGCCTCGAGAGCCTTTCCTACGCACTCGTCGACGACTTCGACTGCCTTGATCGCTGCAGGGAGCACACCTGTGTGACCGACCATGTCAGGGTTCGCGAAGTTGATGACGATCACGTCATACTTCTTCGAGTGGATCGCCTCAACCAGTTTGTCAAGAACGCCGTAAGCGCTCATTTCGGGCTTGAGGTCATAAGTGGGAACATCCTTGGGGGAACGGACCAGGATCCTGTCCTCTCCCTCGTTGGGAACTTCCACGCCGCCGTTGAAGAAGAATGTTACGTGCGCGTATTTCTCTGTCTCCGCGATCCTTGCCTGCTTCATTCCCTTGGCAGCCAGCCACTCGCCGAAAGTATTGGTGACGTCGACCTTCTTGAAAGCGACTTCCTTGTTCGGGATGTCGGGATCATAGTCCTTGAAGCAGACGTATGTGACTTTCTTCCTGGGTCCTCTGTCAAAATAGTCAAACTCGTTGTCGCAGAAGCAGTGAGTGATCTCTCTGGCTCTGTCGGGGCGGAAGTTGTAGAAGATGATGGAGTCGCCGTCCTTGATCGTCGTGAGGGGCTTGCCGTCCTTGCAGATCACGGTGGGCTTAACGAACTCATCGTACTCGCCTCTCTCATAAGAAGCTGTGATCGCCTCGTGAGCGCTCTCCGCCTTGAGGCCCTCGCCCTTGGTCAGCGCATCGTATGCGATCTTCACGCGGTCATAGTTGTTATCTCTGTCCATCGCGTAATAACGTCCGCTGATCATCGCGATCCGGCCAACGCCGATCTCCTTCTCCTTCGCTTCAAGCTGCGCGATAAAATCGGCGCCGCTCTGAGGAGGAGTATCTCTTCCGTCGAGGAAGCAGTCGACATATACTCTGTCGAGACCGTTCTTCTTGCACATCTCAAGAATAGCGTACAGATGCGTGATGTGGCTGTGTACGCCGCCGTCGGACAGAAGTCCGTAAATGTGCAGGTCGGAATTCTTCACTTTGCAGTTGTTGATCGCTTCGAGGATCTCCGGATTCTCGAAAAATACACCGTCCTGGATTTCCTTGGTGATCCTTGTGAGCTCCTGATAGACGATCCTGCCGGCGCCCATGTTCATGTGTCCGACTTCGGAATTGCCCATCTGCCCGTCCGGAAGTCCTACCGCCATACCGCTTGCATATCCCTTTACAAAAGGAACACTCTCCATAAGCCCGCTGACGACCGGAGTATTTGCCATGGCAATAGCGTTAGCTTCGGGATTGTCGTTAAGGCCATAGCCATCCAGGATCATTAAAACTACTGGCTTTTGTTTCATGTGATTCTCCTCATTCCAATAATAATAGCAGTTGCTCTCACTTCGTATTTTACTACTTTTATGCGCGGTCGTGAAGTACTGCTGTAAATTTAGCATAAACAGAAAGCTCTCGGAACTGCATTTTGGTGCAATTTTATCTGTGTCCTTTAAAGATCGTTCCGGCAGGCTCACCGGCCACTACTTTGTAGAGGACCGCCGGATCCTTTCCGTTAGTGACTACAGTGTCGATTCCCTGTGCAGTAGCCAGGTCAGCGGCCTGAAGCTTGGTGCGCATTCCTCCGGTTCCTCTTCTGGATCCGGCACCGCCCGCAAGTTTGTATACAGAGTCGTCGATCACGTCGATCTGGCGGATCAGCTGCGCGTCTTTGTAAAGCCTGGGATCCTTGTCAAAGAATCCTTCGATATCGGAGAGAATGACCAGCTTGTCCGCCTGGCACAGGACAGCAACTACCGCCGAGAGGACGTCGTTGTCACTAAAGAGCCTCTCCTCCGACTCGATCTCCGTATAACTGACAGAGTCGTTCTCGTTGACGATAGGGATCACGCCCGATTCAAGCAGCGCCGAGAAAGTATTGCTGAGATTCTCTTTCTTTTCTTCCTGCGCGATATCCTCGGCGTTAAGAAGGATCTGAGCGACCGTCTTGTCATAGTAGCCGAAGAACTTGTCATACAGGAACATGTTCGCGCACTGTCCCACTGCTGCTGCCGCCTGCTTCATACGCATTGTAGTGGGCTTCTCTTTCATGTGCATCTTGTTGGCGCCGACCGCGATCGCGCCTGAGGAGACAAGAATGACTTCGTGTCCCATATTCTGAATATCCGAAAGGACCATGGCAAGTTTTTCCATTGTCCGGAGATTGCTGTTTCCCAGTTCATTTGTCAGAGTCGATGTTCCGACTTTAATCACAATTCTGTCTCTTTTCACGATAGATCCTTTCGCAATTTGGTTTTCATACAGCTTAATAAAATATAATGATCGCCGTTCCGGTGTCGACCGCCTCGTAGATATCCCGCGCGGCACTCAGCGGAATGTTCACACATCCGTGAGATCCGTTTCCCTTGTAGATACTGCCGCCGAAGGAGTATCTCCAGGTCGCGTCGTGCAGGCCCTGCCCCTCATAGAAAGGCATCCAGTAATTCACTTCCGTCTCGTATTCGTCCTCGCCGTTGCCGCCGGTGAGAACGGAAGGGCTCTCCTTGTATGCAAGGGGGAAACAGCCCGTCTGGGTGCCGTGGTCATTGGTCACGTCTCCGGAAACACAGTTGCACTCTGTGTAAACTTCCCCGTCCTTATAGAACCAGACGTGCTGCGCGGAGAGGTCAACTTCGATGTAAGTTCCGTCAAGATCATCGACTCCGTTTCTTGCCAGATAATAGGGGTTGCCCCAGGCGTTCTTCTCCAGATATACGGGCTCTCTTGTCACATGGCTTCTGGATTCGATATCCTCCCTGATCTGCTCTGCCTCGTCCTCTTGAAGGATCGTATATCCGTAATCATTGCGGGCGGCCTTGATCGTGATCTCACCTCTTAGTGTAGATTCAAATTTTCTTTCTATATAGCGCGTGTCATATTTTGCCGCGAGTTTCTCTACAAAATCCTCGATCTTTTCGTCGCTCAGTTCCGCTTTCCCGTCCTTGATCTCCATGAACTGTTCACTGATGTCCATGAGGTCATATACTTCCTGTTCCTCTCCGAACGTGTATGTGAGACCTGCCCCCGCGTATTCATTTACGGCGTCCCTCTTCACGATCAGTCCCGTGTCGTCTCTGTAGATCTGCGGTTTGGCGCAAAGCTCCCATGGGAATTCGAAACTCTCATGGAGGTCTTCATCAGAGTCCAGTGTCTGTCTGATGCATTCCCTGACAAAATCCTGAAGCTCCGTGTCCGGGATCTCATTGCCCTGGATCTCATCCTTTATCGCAAGCGCGTCAGTCTGGCTGTCATAGTACAGGCAGGCGTCTTCAGAGGGGTATCTTGCCACCTCCAGGGCGTCCGCTCTCACCTGCTTTTCGAAAACTTCCGTGTTTTCCTGCGGCCGCGCGTCTATCTTGCATTCATACCTGTCAAATATACTGCGGAGCACATTCGAGCTGCTCTTCTGCTGATCAAATACGGTCTGCAGTTCGCTTTGCAGTTTCTCACTGTCGATCTCATATCCGTAGAAGGCGAGATTTCCGCGAAGATCCTCGTTTTCTTTTTCTGTGATAACGATCTCGGAGTCCGCATACTTGTCCTCTATAAGATTCTGCGCCGCCTGGACAGACATTCCATAGACATCTTCGCCATCCACGACCGTTCCCTTGAGAAAACCGCCGTTATTGCTCTCACAGTAAAACCTGTATCCGTAATAAGTACCCATTCCCAGGATGGCAGAGACTCCGTACATCGCCGCAAACTTAAGCAGAATGTTCTTTTTCGCCGAACTTCTGCCTCTTCGTCCCGCATCTATCATACTTCGTGCCTCCTTTATGTAAATCGAGACTTATATTATCACGATTCCATTACCGCGTAAATTGTGTTTTTTTTCGCAAACCGCAGATTTCATGAAATTTTCTCCGCATATTTGTGATAATATGTAACTGTTTTATGAGCAGACGTATAGTTCTTTCCTCATAAGATGCTTCAAATCATAAACGGAGGAGAATATTTATGAGTAATGATACAGGGAAATTTCCGGAGCTCTTCGGCAGCATGGTGTTCAATGAAGATACAATGAAGGAGCGCCTCTCCCCCAGCTGCTACAAGCAGTGGAAGAAAAGTGTCAGCGACGGAACTCCCCTTGATATATCAACAGCAAATGAGATCGCGGAGGCCATGAAGCAGTGGGCTGTTGAAAAGGGAGCCACCCATTATACGCACTGGTTCCAGCCCATGACCGGCGTGACCGCGGAGAAGCACGACAGTTTCATTTCTCCCGAGGAGAAGGGCCGGATCGTGCTGGAGTTCTCCGGCAAAGAGCTGGTCCGCGGAGAGCCCGACGCCTCTTCATTCCCGTCCGGCGGTCTTCGCGCCACCTTCGAAGCCAGAGGATATACAGCCTGGGATCCCACTTCCTTTGCATTTATTAAGGAAAAGTCTCTGTGCATTCCCACGATCTTCTGCTCCTATTCCGGACACGCGCTGGACAAGAAGACTCCTCTTCTGCGCTCCATGGATGCTGTGAGCAAACAGGCAGTCCGTATTCTTCGTCTCTTCGGAGATACGACTACCACCAGGGTCATCGCCCAGGTAGGCGCCGAGCAGGAATACTTTCTGCTTGACAAGAAGCTTTACAAGCAGCGCGAAGACCTGATCATGACCGGCAGGACGCTCTTTGGCGCCAAGCCTCCCAGAGGACAGGAACTTGAGGATCACTATTTTGGCGCGATCCGCCCCAGAGTTGCCTCCTTTATGCAGGATCTGGACAATGAGCTCTGGAAGCTGGGCGTCCTCTCCAAGACCAAGCACAACGAGGTGGCACCTTCCCAGCATGAAATGGCGCCTATTTACAGCGACGCCAACGCAGCCTGTGACCAGAACCAGATCACGATGGAGATCATGAAGAAGGTCGCGGACCGCCATGGTCTTGTGTGCCTGCTCCATGAAAAGCCCTTCGAAGGCGTAAACGGCTCCGGCAAACACGATAACTGGTCTCTGTCAACAGATACCGGAAAGAACCTCTTCAAGCCCGGATCGACTCCCATACAGAACGCTCAGTTCCTGCTGTTCCTGACAGCCTTTATCAAAGGCGTCGATGAATATCAGGATATGCTGCGGGCTACCGTGGCGACCCCCGGCAACGACCATCGTCTCGGCGCCCAGGAAGCGCCGCCCGCCGTCGTTTCCATCTTCCTCGGGGCTGAGCTGAGTGCTGTCGTCAACTCCATCATCAATGACACAGCCATGAAGGGGCCCGGCAAACGTACTTTGGACATCGGCGTCGATGTTATGCCGCCGATCCCCCAGGACAACACGGACAGAAACCGCACTTCCCCCATGGCCTTTACCGGCAATAAGTTCGAATTCCGTATGCCCGGATCCTCGCTTTCCATCGCGGGTCCCAACATCGTTCTCAACACCGTCATGGCGCACGAACTGATGCAGTTTGCGGATGAACTGGAAAAAGCGGAAGATTTTGACGACTGCGTAGCACACCTGATCCGCCGCGAACTGACCGCACACCGCAGGATCATTTTTGACGGCAACGGCTACGATGAGAGCTGGATCGCTGAGGCAAGACTCAGAGGCCTCTCCAACTTCTCCACCGCTGTAGATGCGCTTCCCGCTTACATCGCCGAGAAGAACGTCCGTCTCTTTACGGATCACGCCATCTACACAAGAGAGGAAGTTGACGCCCGCTACAACATCCATGTCGAGAACTACAACGCGACCATCGAGATCGAGGCCCGCACCATGATCGACATGATCCGCAAGGATATCCTCCCTGCAGTATCCGCGTACGGAGCGGCTCTTTGCAAGGGACTCGCAGAGCGCAAGGCGCTTGGCCTTCCTTATAAATATGAAGAAAACAATGCCCGCAACAACTGCATGCTCTCAGACTGCCTCCACGATGCATGTCTGAAGCTGGAGAAAGATCTCCGGGATGTTCCCGCAGAGCCTGTAGAGGCAATGCGCTACTGCCACGACATCCTGGTCCCCGACATGAACGAGTGCAGAAGCTATGCGGACGAACTCGAGACGATCACAAAGAGAAGCGAGTGGCCTTTCCCCACTTACTCCGATCTCCTTTTCAGCGAGGGTTAAATTGATCACTTTATTATCCAGGTTATTTATTCCGGATCATGAAAAAACCGACCTTCCCGAGGTGCGGCGCCGCTATGGCGTCCTCTCGGGAACAGTCGGTATTTTTCTTAATCTGATTCTTTTTGCCGGAAAGCTTTCCGCGGGACTACTTGTCCGCTCGGTCGCGGTCACTGCGGACGCCTTCAACAACCTCTCCGACGCCGCTTCGAGTGTGATCACTCTGATCGGCTTTAAACTTGCCGGAAAAAGGGCCGACAGGGATCATCCTTTCGGTCACGGCCGGGTCGAGTACATCGCAGGACTTCTGATCAGCATCTCTATCATAATGGTAGGCGCCGACCTTGCCAAAAGTTCGCTTAACAGGAT
>Ga0326513_10002072_pt1 | contig 14971 bp, 15 predicted proteins | sample 2_2465_0518_D_FD_203654 | JGI IMG/M metagenome (GOLD analysis project Ga0326513, IMG submission 203654) | Bovine rumen microbial communities from UC Davis, California, United States - 2_2465_0518 | ecosystem: Host-associated > Mammals > Digestive system > Stomach > Rumen | place: USA...
AAAGTGATTCTTATTATCTTTTATTAGACTTAGAAAACTTAATAAAGAAAACATTAAAAGATTATCCTGTTTATCAAGACATTTTAATATATAAGATTGAAGGTAGACAAAACAGTGAAATCCAAGTACTGTTAGAGCATGAGTATGGCAGTAGTCATTCTGTTGAATATATTTCTTCATTATGGAGAAAGAAAATCCCAAAGATGATTGCGGAGCAGGCTCAAAAAGACTGGTTGCTCTGGCACTATACGGAGGAAGAGCGCGGCCGCTGGAAGAAATGCTCACGTTGTGGACAAATTAAATTAGCTCACAATATGTTCTTTTCTAAAAATAGTACAAGTAAAGATGGATTTTATAGTATTTGTAAAGAATGCCGTAACAAGAAAACAAAAGAAAAGAAATAAAGGAGGTTCATTTTTATGAATGGGCAGTTGCCTAAAGATGGTCAGTGCTATTGCGAAAAAGAAGGCAAATGGATGAAGGAAGGCCAGTTTTACACCTATCGAGATGGCTCTAAAACCCATATGTGTAAAAGTTGTCTGACACTTCATGTAGATAATTTTGACCCCGAAACATACACTTGGCTTTTAAAAGATTTAGACTTCCCTTATGTTCCTTCTGAATGGAATAAAATTAGAGATGACGCTTTTGCTAAAAACCCAAAGAAGATGAATGGAACTTCGGTTCTGGGTAAGTATCTGTCTAAGATGCGTTTAAATCAATTTAAGGGCAAAGGATGGGAAGACAGTGAAGAATTAGTTGCGCAGCAAGAGCATAGAAAATTTAAGGAATCTGAAGAAGAGCGCATTGAGCGCGAAAAGTATGAAGAGGAAGTTAAGGCGCGGTTTGAGGCTGGAGAAATGACGGAGGCTGAATACAAAACTCGTATGAGTACTATTGTTCAGTATCAAGAAATGCCTCCTACTTCTTCTGAAGATATACGTGCGGACGCGCGCAATCCGTTCGAAGAGGCGGGCTTCCTTAAAGAAGATGAAATCCCAGACCCTGCGGCCGGCCTTACCCAGGACGACAAAGTAATGTTGGCTTTAAAATGGGGAAGATTATATAAACCAAGTGAGTGGGTGCAGCTGGAACAAAATTATCATGAGATGATGGAGTCTTTTGATATACAAGACGCGGACACTCGTAATACTTTAAAGTTAATTTGTAAAACAAACTTAAAAACTAATCAGTGTATGGATGAAGGCGATGTCGAAGGAGCTTTAAAATACAGTAGAATGTATGACCAGCTTAGAAAATCGGCAAAACTGACCGCCGCGCAGAATAAAGAAGAGAAATCTGATTTTGTAGATTGCGTTGGTGAGATTGTTGCTTATTGTGAAAAAAATGGCGGTCAAATACCTCGCTTTAAAATTGATACACCTGTAGATATAGTAGATGAAATTATTAATGATTTAAAAGAATATACTAAGACTTTAATTTATTCAGACCCAAGTTTGGCAAGAGAAATTGAAGATTATATTAAAAAGAAAAAGATTATTGAAGAAATGAATCAAGACGAAAAAGAAGCAAAAGAACAAGGATTAGATCAGAGATTAGTAACTGATGAAGAGATAGAAGAATTTGATGAAAGAATAGAAATAGAAAAAGATGAAGATGCAGAAAAAATTTGAAAGGAGATTCCTGTAGTATGACTTTACAAGAATTGATTGCCTTATCTAACAACGCAGATGTTAAAAAAGGTATGTCAGAAGATAGGTTGAAAGCACAGATGGATAATCTTCGCACATTAATTAGTTTTTATCGCGAGTATCCTGACCTATTGGTTGATTTTATGAAAGGCCCGAACAGTAATTTCAAGTTTTATTTTTATCAAAGAATATTTTTAAGAATTGTTATGAGGCATAGGTATGTTTATGCAACTTTCCCTCGTGCGTGAATAAATTGCGCCAAAAGTTTTATAAAAACTGGACAAACCTTTTTAATTGCGGGAATCCTAAAAATAGAATAATCTTAGAAGGCACTTAGGGAAAGAATTATTCCATCAAGGAAATCCGCAGGTAAGTATTTTATATATTAAAAAGTTTTCATTTTCGATATGTAAAATAAAACTTCAACGACTATCCTGAAATAGTCTCCGAGGGTAAATAAATAGAGGCAATAGGAGTAGGGCCTAAGCTAATGAGGCGGGTGAGAATCCCTTAAATCGAAATGGAAGGACTCTTTAATTGGAGTGTGATATAGTCTATTCTATATGGAAACATATAGCAGTTCATAAGAGAACGTATTAGATTTTGCGAATCTAATAGAATATCAAGTCAGTAAATCATTTTTAACAATGATGGCACTTATGCTTAGAGCAATCCTTTATCCGGGCGCGCAGTTGTTTGTTACAACCGGAGGTAAACTTATATTTATATAATTTTGCCGTGTATTAAAGAAATTTAATATATGATTATCGCGGAATTAAGCGGAGAAGCTGAGATGCCAATCCGAACCGAAGGTTTTTCTAGCGGATGAAAAGTCAGGGGCAACGCATAGAGGGTGAGATTAACAAGTATAATCCCTCCACGAGGCCGCGACATCTGAACAAGTAAAGTTGAAGATGAAAAGATATGCTGAGCTTACACGAAAAAAGAAGTGTAAGAAGTAAAGGATAAAAAGCCTTTACGATAACAAAACTGAAGGAACAGGCAGCTAGTATCACTATTGCAAAAATTGAAGAAATATGCAAATTAATTCCTTCTCTTAACAACGAGATAAACTGGAATAGAGGTGTCTCCAAGAGAACTAAAGATGATGTAAAATATATTTTTAAGAATGGGTCAGTTATTGATATTCTTGCGGCGACCCAGCGTAGTAGAGGACAACGTCGTACTGGCGGAGCTATGGAAGAGGCTGTTCAAATCAATGGTGAAATTTTAAATGAAGTTATTATTCCAACAACCAATGTCGATAGAAGATTACCGGACGGAAGCCGCCACCCAGAAGAAGTAGTAAACAAGAGTCAGATTTATATAACGACATCAGGTTGGAAAAATACTTTTGCCTACGAAAAACTTGTGGAGATGTTGGTTAGTAGTATTATTGAACCTGATGAGGTTATGATAATAGGAGGAACTTATAAAATTCCTGTCGTGGAAGGGTTGCTAAATAAAGACTTCGTAGACCAATTAAGATTACAAGGAACTTTTAAAAATGAGTCTTTCGATAGAGAATATAGATCTATATGGAGCGGAGATGCTGAAAATGCTTTTTATTCAGCAGAATTATTTGATAAACATAGAATTTTAAATCAGCCAGAGTATGAATATAGCAATAGAAGTAATAAAAATGCTTTTTATGTAATAGGAGTCGATGTTGGTAGGTTAAAATGTTCAACAGAAGTTTGTATTTTTAAGGTGACCCCGCAACCGCAAGGCCCTGCAATAAAAACTCTTGTTAATCTTTATTCTATTGAGGCAGAAGACTTTGAAAATCAAGCAATTATGTTAAAAAATTTATACTATAAATATAAGGCGCGGGCGCTGGCTATTGACGCGAATGGCCTGGGCGTGGGACTCGTCGACTTTATGACAAAAGCGCAAGTAGACCCAGATTCTGGTGTTACTTTACCGCCTTTTGGAGTTGCGGGCGGTACTACACAAGATATATTAGAGCCATATCGAAAAATACATGGCGGAGATGTAGAAGAAAATGCTATGTATTTAATTAAAGCAAATGCCCCTATAAATACTGAAGCCTACTCTTATTCGCAGACTCAAATGTCGAATGGAAAAATTAAGTTTTTAATAGACGAAGGGCAAGCAAAGATTAAGTTATTAGAAACTAAAAAGGGACAGGCTTTAACTTCAACCCAAAGAAATGAATATTTACAGCCTTTTGTATTAACATCTATCTTAAAAGCCCAAATGATGAACTTAGCAGAAAGTAATGAAGGCGTTAATATTATCTTAAAACAAGTAAGTAGAGGTATTCCTAAAGATAAATTTTCCGCTTTTATATATGGTTTATATTATATAAAACAAGAAGAGGAAAAAATGGCAAAAAGGAAAAAAAGAACTGTATCAGACTTTATGTTTTTTGGGTAAAATTTTTTAAGAATAAGATTTGATTTTTAATGTTATTATAGTAAGGCTAGGAGGATATAATGAGAGCTAGTAGAGGAGAAATAAAAATAGAAGATATTTTAAGAGCAGCCGGATTAGACTTTGAAGAAGAATATATCTTCCCCGACTTAGTTTCTGAAACTGGTCGACCTTTGAGATTTGACTTTTGTGTATTTGAAGATGATGGTGACATTGATTTTTTAATTGAATATCAAGGTATTCAACACTATCAACAGAAGTCAAAATTTGGGGGCTGGGCAGGCTTAAGGAAACAGCAGTATAATGATATGAAAAAAAGAGAATACTGCAAGAAGCATGGATTAACACTGATTGAAATTCCTTATACAGACGAGGGTAGAATTACTTTTGAGTATATTATGAAATTAGTGCATCCAGATTGGTAAAAAATTTTTCTAAACAAAAGTTGGACAAAATTGAAAATTTTTGTTATACTATTGTTAGAAGAAATATGAGAGGTGTTATCTTGAGAAATCGAATTGAAGAAATTAAAAAGAAGGGATTTACATTAACCCCTTCTGATAACACTCTTGATGCATCACCTTATTATCCTACTGATTTTTCTAAAATTCGTGTAGGGGTTAAAAGTTTGGACGATGCTGTGCTTGACTTAGGAAGTTATCGAAAAGTTGATAGCAAGTATGGAGATAAAGATTATGTTTTAAGGGCTATTAACAGAGATAATATAGAAGAAATGAGAGATATTTCTAATTTCTTCTATAAGACTAGTGGTATCTATAAAAGGGTTTGTCGATATTTCGCTTACCTTTATAGATATGACTGGTTGATGACTCCTTATATCAACAATGGAATGAATATCGCGACAACTCCGCATAATAAACTTTCAAGTAAAGACCAAAAGAAAATTTTAGGTGACTTTTTTACAGCTTTAAAATTCTTAGATGATTTTCAAGTAAAAAGATTTTTTGGAGAAGTCGCTTTAAAAGTAATTCGTTTTGGTTGTTATTATGGATACATTGTGCGAGAGAATGGAAAGGTGTCTATTCAAGAATTACCACCAGCATATTGTCGTTCAAGATTTTCTGTAGGTGCTCGTCCTGTGGTTGAGTTTAATATGAAGTTCTTTGATGATGCTTTCAAAGAAACAGAACAAAGGGCAAAAATGTTAAATTTATTTCCGCCTGAATTTAAAAAAGGATATAGGGCATATAAAGATAGAAAATTAGTGCCAGATGTAAAAGGTGATTCACCAGGATGGTATTTATTAGAAACTAATAATACAATAAAATTTAATATTAACGGCGAGGATGCGCCAATGTTTATCTCTGCTATTCCAGATTTAATTGATTTGGATGCAGCGCAAGACCTCGATAGAAAAAGAGTGGCTCAAAAATTATTAAAAGTTTTTATTCAGAAAATGCCTTTGGATAAAAATGGAGATTTAGTTTTTGATGTAGATGAAGCCCGCGAATTGCATAATAATGCAGTAAGAATGTTGGGTAGAGCAATAGGTATTGACGTATTGACTACTTTTGCGGATGTAGATGTAGCAGATATGTCAGACCGCAGTAATACCACTCAGACAGATGATTTGGAGAGAGTCGAAAGAACGGTATTTAACTCTTTCGGTACTTCTCAAAAGAACTTCAATAGCGATAGCAATATTGCTTTAACAAGTTCTATTCGAAATGATGAGTCATCTTTATATAATCTAATCCAACAGTTTGAAGATTTCCTCAATCTGTTGTTAGAACCATATAATAAAAAACCAAAGAGTTGTTATTATAAAGCGCAGATACTTTCAACTACGATTTATAATTATCAGGACATGGCTAAATTATATAAAGAGCAAACACAAATGGGTTACTCAAAGATGTTACCTCAGATAGCTCTGGGCCAGTCCCAAAGCTCTGTATTGGCTAATGCTTATTGGGAAAATGATATTCTTGATTTGGCGTTCGTATTTATGCCACCTCTTACAAGTAATGTTCTTAATGCTGAGTCATTAACTCAAATTAAGGGTGTAAGAGATGGGTCTTCAACCCCTACATCTGAAGATACAAATGGCGAAGGTGCGGGCCGCCCGGAGAAAGATGACTCAGAGAAGTCCGATAAGACAATAGCTAATCGAGAATCTTTATAGAGGAGGATATATGAGTTTACCACATAGTTCGGTAGCTACTATTAACTCCATTGAATTCATTAATCTTCAACCTCTTGACATTAATCCGATGATGTCAAAATGTCAGATTAAAGTTTTCTATGTCGGCGAAAACAGAAATGGTAGCTATATTAAAAAAGAAGTTGCTAAAGAAATGGCAAAGACTCTACGCGGCGCTCCTATTGTTGGCTACTACAAAGATGACAAACAAGATTTCTCAGACCACGGAGAGAAAGTTACTTTTGAAGGCGGCGAGGTTGTCTTCGAATGTATGACAAAGCCATATGGTTTTGTTTCTCCAGACGCAGAAGTCTGGTTCGAGAAGTTTATCGAGCAAGATGATTTTGGTAATGAAGTAGAAAGAGAATATCTTGTAACTACCGGTTATCTTTGGACTGGTCAATATGAAGAAGTGAAATCTGTGTTAGAAGAGGGAAAGCCTCAATCAATGGAATTAGATGATAATTCTCTTGATGGACATTGGGCAACTAATCCTGATACACGGATGGAGTTTTTTATCATTGAAGACGCAACTATTTCTAAACTTTGTATTCTCGGTGACGATGTTGAGCCTTGTTTTGAAGGTGCAAGTATTACTGCTGAGGAAACAAAAACAAGATTCACACTTGATAAGGATTTTAAGACAACCTTGTTTAGCATGATGAAAGAATTAGAAGTGGCATTGAAAGGAGAAAATACAGTGGAAGATTTTAACAAAGCTGTAGCTTCAACAGAAGAAGTTGTAGAGGAAACTGTTACAACACCTGTTGAAGAAGAATTTGTAGCGACTGAAAAAGAAGTTACAAATGAAGATGCATCTGCTAATTCAGACTTTGCAGAAAAGAAAGATGAAGAGGATGATGCGGACGACGCTTCCGATGATAGCGAAACCGCAGATGACGCTGATTCTGAAGACGAAAGCAAAGATGAAGATGAAGACGACAAGAAAGAAAACCCTGTAAAAAATTCTCTCCATACAGATGAAGAGTATGACGCTTTGAAGACAGAGTTCGATGAACTTACTTCTAAGTTTGCTGCTCTTGAAGAAGAGAATAAGGCACTTGTTGAATTCAAGGTTAGCATCGAAGATAAGCAGAAGGACGAACTTATTGCTAAGTTCTATATGCTTTCAGAGGCTGACAAGAAAGATGTTATCGAAAACAAGAGAAATTACTCTCTTGAAGATATTGAGTCAAAATTAGCAGTAATTTGTTACAGAAAAAAGGTCAATTTTGATTCAGAAAGCTCTTCAAATCTTGAAGATAATACGACAGAAGAAAAACAGGTATTAACTTATAATGTTAATACAAGTTCAAATTCTTCACTTCCAGAGTGGCTTAAAGCAGCTATGGAAACTGAAGAGTCACAAAGAATTATTAAATAGGAGGAAAAATCCAAATGGCAGATATTAGCAGAAAGGGATATGGTCAGGTTGAGCCTAACCATTTATCAGCTCAGGTAACTGGTCAGATTTATGCGCAGCTTCCAGCTAAGACATCTGAAAACGCAGCTATTGCTCAACTTGAGCAAGGTCAGTTCCTTAAATACAATTATGCTGATGGTCGCGCATCATTAGATGGTGATGGCGAATGGATGCTCGTTTACTGTGAAGAAAAACTTTATGATGAAAGAAAGCAGAGTCGCAAGGACTTCGTTCTTCTTGCATCAGATTTCGCAGATGGACTTATTTATCCAAGACTTTTTAAGACAAATGTTGGTGATATTTACACAACAAACACTTTTGGAGCAAATACTTCTAGCACAGCTGAAGTAGCAGGTCTTACTCTTGTAGTAGGCGACAAGCTCTATGTTCAGGCAGCAACAGGTTTCCTTGGTACTACAGAGAACACTGATTCTCCTGTATTCCAGGTAGTGAAGGTTTACACTATGCCAGATGGTCAGCCAGGTGTAAAGATTCAGAGAATTGCATAATTAGGAGGAGGAAGAAATGGCTTTAAACAAGAAAGAGTTAATTGATTTAACTAAAGCAGTAGCAAAGGCTTCAATGAACCCTTCTAAGAAATTCTCTTACGATGGTACAGAGGTTTCTCTGGAAGCGCTCAATGAAATCTATAGAAATGAAATGAAAGAACTTGCAGGTACTTTTGCTAAGTATCGTGAGAATAAGTATCAGGTATTCGAACTTATTGAAACAGCTATTGATGAAATTCTCCCAGCTAAGGTTCTTCAGAATTATGGTCTCTTCGCTGATGTTCAGACTTATGCGCAGGGCGATAAGCCAGTATTTAAGGTTAAGATTAGCGAAGCTTCAAAGAAGAGAGCAAAGCAGTTTGTTACTCGCGTAGGTCTCGCAGGTCGCTATGAAGTATTTAAGCTCGATGGATATTCATTCGAAGTTCCTACAGCTGCTTATGGCGGTGCTGCCCAGATTGGTTTTGAAGAGTTCCTCGATGGCAAGATTGAAATTAGTGATGTTTTCGATATTGTTCTTGAAGGTCTTGATGAAGCAGTATATAGAGAAATTGCTAAGGCTCTTGTAACACTTACAGGATATATTCCAGCAGCAAACAGCACTACTCAGTCTAGTTTCGATGAAAAAGAAATGAATAGACTTATTATGACCGCTGATGCTTATGGTAAGTCCACAATTTATTGTACTTATGAATTTGCGGCTACTATGATTCCTGATGCAAACTGGGCTTCTGATAGCATGAAGCAGACAAAGTGGGATACAGGATATTTCACATCTTATAAGGGACATAGCGTTGTAGTACTTCCACAGAGTTTCGAAGATGCTACAAATGCAACTAAGGTTATCGACCCTGCTTATGCTTATATTATTCCAACAGGCGCTGAAAAGCCTATTAAGGTTGCCTTTGAAGGTGCAAGTGCAGTTAGAGAAGTTGAAAGTAGAGAAGATTGGAGCAGAGAAATCCAGACTTATAAGAAGTTTGGTGTAGGTATCTACGCTGCTAACCCAGGTATCTGTGTTTACAAGAACACATCACTTACTATTGCAAATGCATAATTAAAAATTTAAGGGGAAGGTTAAAAGGCAAAAGCTTTTTGCCTTCCCCTATTTTTTCTTGGAGAAAAAAGGAGTTATTATTATGATTATCGATGAAAAACTTTTAGTGAAGGTAACCAACAGAGAAAAAGGAACTGTCGGTTATACAGTTGCCGATTTAGGCATTAAGAGAAATTATCAACCAGGCGAGACTAAAGAAGTCACTTACGAAGAACTGGAAAAACTTATGTGGACACCGGGCGGTTCTTATATTTTGAAAAACTGTTTAGTTATTCACAACGAAGATGTCGTAAAAGAACTTTTAGGAGAAGTTGAACCAGAGTATTATTATTCAGAGAAGAATATTATTGAAATTATGAAGAATGGTACTTTAGATGAATTTCTTGATTGTTTGGACTTCGCTCCAGATGGTGTTAAGACTTTGATTAAAGAGTATGCGGTTTCCCTTCCTCTTAATGATGTAGAGAAGAGAAACGCTATTAAAAATAAATTAAATTTTGATGTAACAGGCGCAATTGAACTTTTAAAGGCTGATGAAAAAGAAGAAACAGAGGAACAGCAGCCTAAGAGAAGAGCGGCAACGACAGGTACCAAGAGTAGCGGAACCACGGTTCGCCGCGTTGTAAAGACTGTTAAAAAAGAAGAGAAATAATCTTTAGGAGGTTTTATATGGCAGCAACTGGCACTTCTTTCTCAGAAGTATACAATAGCTTCTTTGCAAAGATAACAGATGATATGTATATGGAATTGACTCCGCAAGAGACAAGAGATGGCGCGGAAGAGTTACTGCTCACCGCGCTATTTAAATTTGAATTTCCAAGAATTCCATTGGATTATGAGTTAAACGCTTTAGAAGAAGAAGTGACAGACCCGATGAGTGGAGACATCGCTACAATTACGGTTGGTGCTTTCACACATACTTTGTCTATTGAAGAAATAAATATTCTTGCTTCATATATGATTGTAGAATGGATAGGGCAACAACTTGCTTCTATTGAAAACACTCGTATGAAATATAGCGGTTCTGATTTCAAATTTACTTCTCAAGCGAACCATATGCAAAAATTATTGCAAATGAAGAAAGATTATGAAAGAGAAGGTTTTCACCTTCAAAGATTATACAAGAGAAGAATTAAAGATGTCAATGGCGTATACCATTCAACTTTTGGCAGTATAATGGCTCCGCCACCACCAATGCCAAGAGAAAAAAATCCTGATGACCCCGCAAATCAAGATTAAGGAGGTTGTTTATGGATTTAAAATATGGATTTAATATAGACAAAGAAGCGATTATATCTAACTTAGAAGTTTTAATAAATCAAACTTTTAAACTTCTTCCTTTAAGAGAAGAAAATACAAATTGGCAGAAACCCCTTCAAACTATTATGGAAACTTTAAGAGGAATGGATAGACTTTTTATCGACCAAAGTCACACCTTTTTCCTCTTATTGTGTAAATTAGAAGGGCTTTACACTTTAACAGAAGAAGGAGATTTTGATATGTATAGAAGAACAATATTTGAATGTCTTGGACTGTTAAAGAATATTTTAGATGATGTCAAGTTTAGATAGAATGAGAAACCGCGTGGGATACCGCGGTGAAGTAAAAAAGGTCGATATTAATGGAACAGAAAGTGATAATGGTGATTATAGAGCTACCACTGTTGTACACGACCAATGGACACGAATGAGACAAGAAAAATTAAAAAATATGCAGAAGGCTCTTTATTATTCGTATCAGGCTGCAGTCATACAAACATATGTACCTTCAGAGGGTGACGAGCAGACTTCCCCATATTTCAGATGTTTAATTAACCACGATAAGTTAAAAGTGGATTATGAAGATAAAATATTATCTATTCCTTTTGAAGAAAATTCTGTTTCCATTGACCCCGTTAAAGATAACGACGACTGCTATGAAACAAATATACATCCAGGAACTGTATTTAAATGGATACACGGAAATAAAGAGACTTGGATTCCAGACTCTTATTGGATAGTTTATTTGCAGCACGTGGAGGAAACCGCATACTTTCGTGGGGAAATAAGAAAAGCAAGTGATGAAATAGAGTTAACTACAATAGATGACGATGGAAATGAAGAAACCGTGGTTTACCGCGGCTGGACTTCCGGTCCCAATGAGACTTCTATTGTATGGAATGTAAAGAAAGGTGTAGTTTGGAATGATTTAAACTATACTAAGATTTTATATATTCCAAAAGATGAAACTACTTCTGCTTTCTTTAAAAGGTTTGATAGGGTAAGATTAAACGGTACTTGGTGGGAAGTCCAAGGATATAATGATAACTATGGTACTACTTATACTACTAAAGACTCTTTTGGGTATCATGAATTTGGTATTATTAGAGTAGCATTACACGAGACTTATACAGATACCGACCAGCAGATTAAGGATATGAAAGCAGAGTTGGAAGAAACAGAAGCAACTAGTATCACAGGTGTTTCTACTTCTGAAATAATTGAAGGTGCTAATATCCTTGGCGCAGATTATCTTTCTCCTTATGATGTCTTTGTTTACAAAGCACCATCAGGTATTGAAGGAGAATGGAGTTTAAATGCGGTCGGTGATGCAGATTTAGCAGATTTAATAAAATACGAGATTTTATCTGATAACTCTTTAAAAGTAACCGTTGTAACCACAAAAGCTTACAAAAAAGGCTTTGAGATTAACTATGGAGATGCAAAAAAGAAAGTTTCCATAAAATCTTTATAGAGTAAAAAGGAGTAAAAAATGAGAAAAGATTTGGTTAATATTCAACCAATCTATTCATCTTTTTTAGGATGTGAGAAAGACGCTGAGACAATATTAAAAACTTTATTTGTAGAGACTAAGCCTTATAGTGATATGTTGAAGCGTCTTTTAATCATCAATAAACCAGATTGTTTAGATATGGATAATCAAGATTATCAAAAGTTAATTGATAGCAAATCTTTAGGTCAGATGATAAAAGAAGGCTATATTCGTCTTAATCCTAAAATAGTGCGCGGCGAGCATGAAAATGTCCGTGCTTATCTTTTAATTAACTTTGACAGTTTTAGCGAAAATTTGAATAGTAAATATAAAGATCTTTCTATCAGTTTTGATGTCATCTGCTATTTAGATGAATGGGTGCTTGACGACTATCAGTTACGACCATTAAAGATTTGTGGTTATATTGATGGAATTTTAAACACTATGACTGATAAGAATAAAAAAATTTATTCTAATCAAGGAAATAATATTAAAATGTCTGGTATTGGAGAATATGAATTTATTAGTTGTAGAGAAACTGTACTGAACGAAGATATAGCTATGTATAGTTTAACTTATAGAGGACTTCACTTCTCAGAAGATTCACAACAATTAAACGAGGAGGAATAGGTCTTTGATAAGCGAACTACTTTTATTGTCCAAAAATGATATACCTTTTAAAAGTGCGCAATTATCAATTCATCAGCCCACCCTCAAAGAAATTGCTTACATAGGTGAAGAAGATTTTTTTGCGGGCGTGCAATTCTTTAATATTAGTAAAACTAGTGTAGACGCGGAAGGGGTTGATTTATCATCACTTACCGACTTTGATGTAATTGTTGCGGTCGCCGCAGACCCCCGCCCAGAGTCTAAAAAAATAAAAACACAGGCTCAAATGTTGTTAGCACTACTTTTCCCAGATTATCATATTATGTTCTCCCCTAAAGAGATTGTTCTATTGAAAGAAGGAACAGAGAAACCTTTTACTATTAACAAGAGTAATTTTCAAGAATTTAAAACTATTGTTAATGATATGTTTTGTGTTTCTACAATTTTTGGTGATAAAGCCATTCAAGACTATAATCCTGATGGCATTGTCGCAAAAAGACTTGCAGAGCAATTTCGTAGGTATCACAATAAATTAAATGAAATAAAAAATCGTGATAAAGAAGAAGGACAAAAAGTTTCAATCTTATCAAGATATATTTCAATATTAACCGTAGGGGAACAAAAAGACATGAATTCTTTTTTGAATTACAGTGTCTATCAATTATTTGATGAGTTCGAGCGTTTTACCTTGAAACAACAGTCGGATATGTATATTCAAGCAAAAATGGCTGGAGCTAAAGATTTAAAAGAAGTGGATAGTTGGATGGGTGATATTCATTCCAATGAGTCCAACAAATAATCAAGGAGGAACTTATACATGAAGTTTGGTATTAGAGAATGTGCCAATATCGTATTCCGCGCTAAGCAGAATGTAAGAATCGGCGATAAAGATTTCGCAGTTGGTCAGCCAGTACTTTATATCGATTCAGCAACTACTTCTTCTCTTGAGCAGGCTGCTTCTACAGTTTACGCTCAGGGTGGTCGTGGTAATTCAAGACTCATTGCTTGGGAAGGTGACAAGACTCTTACTTTTACAGTAGAAGATGCTCTTCTTTCCCCAATCGGTTTTAGTATTCTTTCTGGTGCAGGTCTTTTCAAGGGTTATTCAACAGATGGCACTAATGTAGATAAGGTACATTTCCATATGACAACTATGGCTGCTGCTAATGCTTCTGGTGTTATTGACCTTGCAGATGCAGTTGCAGAATTTGGTACAGATGCTACTATCTGCGCTGATGATGCTCCACTCTATGTACTTGGTATTGAGAGTGATGGTTCTATCACAGGTGAAATTTATTCAGGAGCAACTGTTAGTGGAACAACTATTACTTGCGCAAGCGCAGCAAGCAAGAATGTTATGGTTGATTACTATGTAGATGTAAATGGCAAAAATGTTTATGAAGCAGATATTACTGCTGATACATTTGCAGGTTACTACTATGTAGAAGCTGATACATTATTCCGTAAGCAGGAAAATGGTAAGGATATGCCAGCTAACTTAACATTCCCTAATGTTAAGATTCAGTCTAACTTTACTATCGCTATGGCTGGTACAGGTGATCCTTCTACTTTCTCATTCACAATGGATGCTTTCCCTGGCTATACATACTTTGATAAGACAAAGAAGGTTCTCTGTGTTCTTCAGATTGCTGATACTAACACAATTGAAACACCAGGTAAGCCAGTAATGCTTCATAATGAGACAGATGAATTTGATGGTGATTACACCGCTGATTCTCTTGACTCGAATGATGCGGCTCTTGCAGTAACTCCTGCTACTGTTTCACTTGCAGTTGAAGGTACTCAGGCTCTTGCAGTATCTATCTCAGGTGACGGCGCAGCAGCTTACACAGATGTTCAGTATGTAAGTGGTGATACAGATGTTGCAACTGTTGCAGTATCTGACGGTGTTGCTACTGTAACTGGTGTTGCAGCTGGTAATACAACTATTACAGTTACTGCTGCTACTGAAGGTGGCAAATCTATCACTAAGACAGTTTCTGTAACTGTTACAGCTTAATTTAAGTTGGATAATGGGAATTGGGGGTTGGTTTAATACCAGCCCCCAATTTTTTATTTAACAGGGAGGAAGGTGTTTTATGGCGGATGGCACAAGAAGAGATGCAGCGAATACAGACAAACTAAAAGAAGAAGTTGAAGACGTATATCTTAAAATACAGGAAGAGGCATATAAAAAGTTACAAAGACACGCAAAAGTATTCATAGAAGAATGCGTTAATTTTTATAAGACAGTAGAAACCAGAACAAAATACAAGCAGATATTAGAGAAGGAAGAAAATATAGGAACGAGACAATACTATCGATTTTTATCAGATATGGCAAGAGTGTATAATGGAAAAAAAGATAAAGAAAACAGAAAAAAGATGCTAAATGCTTTAAAGTGTTTTTCAA
>Ga0326513_10002073_pt1 | contig 14969 bp, 11 predicted proteins | sample 2_2465_0518_D_FD_203654 | JGI IMG/M metagenome (GOLD analysis project Ga0326513, IMG submission 203654) | Bovine rumen microbial communities from UC Davis, California, United States - 2_2465_0518 | ecosystem: Host-associated > Mammals > Digestive system > Stomach > Rumen | place: USA...
CTTGAATTCTTCGGCTACACCCTTTTCTGCCATAAGCTTGTAAAGCACTTGAAAAACAGCACCATTTACCAATTCTTCTCTAATATGCGTTTTGTAGGAGCAAGGCTCATTGTCTACCTTTATGCGATGTTTACATTGATAGAAATAGTAATCCTTATAGAGAGAACCGTCCTTATTCTTCTTTCTGCTTACGTTCCCGTACATCGCACTTCCACATACAGGACAGCGTAGAATGGAACTAAATAAATATTCGTGACCAACATTGTGTATCTTAACCCTACGCTTTGCGTTAATCTTTATTTTCTCCTGTGCCGTCTTGAAAGTCTTTTCATCTATTATCGGCTTATGCTTGCCTTCCACGAGAATATAATCATCACTTTGTACTCGTCTATATTCTCCTCGCTTCCCAATAATCTTTTCTGTTTTGGATTTTCCATATCTGATTTTCCCACAATAAGTCGGATTACTTAATATTTTCTTTACTGTATCTTCTTGAAACACCACAAGTTTTCCATTCTGCCTTGCGCTTTTCTTAACCCCAGCATCGCGAAGATACTTTGTAACGCCCACATATCCCAAATCAGTAGTGGTATATTTTTTGAAAATCAGTTTAACGGCCTTCGCTTCTTCGGGCACTATTTCAAGCACCCCTTTATCACCTATTTTATATCCGTAAGGAGCTTGACCGCCGTTCCAGCGTCCGTCCCTCGCCTTCTGCATTCGACCAGCCATTGTCTGAACAATAATATTCTCCCTTTCCATTTCTGCAATACTGCTCATCAATGCAAGAAGAAGTTTTCCGCTGTCATTACTGCTATCAATACCTTCACTTACACAAACCACATTTATGTTATAGTCCTGTAAATCTTGAACAGTAGATAAGACATCAGAAGCATTTCTGCCAAATCTTGAAATCTTAAAAACAATAATAGTCTTTACACCATCTTTTCCAGACTTAGCATCTTCCAGCATTTTTCTGAATGACGCACGACCTGTAATATTCTTTCCCGATTTGCCCTCGTCGGAAAACTTCTTTACTATCTGAAAGTCATTTGCTTTTGCGTATCTTTCAATCGCTTCATCTTGTGCATCCAATGAGTATCCGTCTATCTGTATTTCAGTCGATACCCTTGTATATGAATATGCTTTCTTCATCTTTGTACCTCGAAACGGTTTTTGGTTGTCCAAACTAATTCTATATCTATACAAACAAGTCCGCAACTCCTTTAACTAAAAAAACAGGCGTTCAGCCTGTCTTTTCTCTAATGTTCCATTCCCTGATTATGCTCCTGCCCTCGTTTGAAAAATCTGTCAGCAATATTTTCCATAAGTCTTTGCACAAAAGCAGGAACCACATTATATATTTCCGCAAATAACCTATCTAATGTTGAAATCATTTCTTCGTGTTCTGCTTCCACCTGATACAGCCTATCCAGTTCGTTTATTTCTATGGTTTCCATTTCAGCGCATAGCTCGGCATCACGTTCTTTACGTTCTTCCAGTTCTTTAACATCGTGAGCAAGTGTAGATTTATAATAATTCAAATCCCTGTGTGTTGCTTTTGAGCCTTTAATACCGCCTTCAATATCGTATTTATGCAACACTTCATTTATGTATGATTGTTGGCGCTCTGATAGAATTGTTGCACCTGTTCTACATTTTTTTCCGTCTTTATCGTGGTCGTAAAAATATTTATTGTTAGCCAATTTACCGCCCTGCTCCCCAGTTGGCAAGAATAGAAGATGCATGTGAAAACTGGTCTCGCTCGAATGTCCTACGGCGGCAACGATTTCAAAAGTTTTATATTGTTCTTTGAACCATTTCATATTATCATCACACCAAGAGTGGAATAAATCTTCATCATTTCTAAATCTATCATTAGCATCATTAGGGAGATAAAATACTAGTTCACGCATCAAAACAACGTCTTTTGAAATCTTGTGATATCTCCCCTTGCTGTCAGGTTTTCCGTAATATTCAGTTTTTTCTTTTAGATATGCTTGTATATTCTTGTTATAATCTGCATTGGATATAGGCTTTATTAGTCGCTTGTTATCATAGTCAAATTTTCCTGTTATATCTTCACAGACTTTTATAACATAATTGTTCTTAACTTGTTCCTGATTATGATTTTTATACGCATGTGCTTCTAGCACTTCTTCAATAAATTTTTTGGTGTATGTATTTGACAATTTACATACTTTGGAATTTACTCTATTACCACCACACCCCATAACATTTACTCCTTTCATTTTTCGTCAAACACTTTGCGTTCGCTTACTAACACGTTTTGGGTATGCACCCAAAACGCCGTAAGCTACTTTTTAAAAAGTAGCAAAACTCAATTTCCGCCGTCCGAACCAGAACCATCATTATTCTTGTTCTTGCGGACTGCGTCAAATGCGCCAAACGAAGAAGATGCAGACAGCCCTCCGCCTATCCTATTCTTCTTCTCTTGACGATTATATTCATCTGCATCGTCCTTCATTCCCGATATCATATCGTCAATAGAAGCCGATGAATACGTAAAGCTATTGCGTAGCTTTTCATCTTCATGCATTCGTATCATGCTATCCATATCGTCAATCAAGCCCCCAAGATAATCTTCCTCTTGTATATATTCTTCTTCTGATACGTTCTGTGCCAAAATCTCTGGATATTTTTCCAAGTCTTTTTGAACCAAACATATATAGGCTGATACTTCATCTGATGAACCATCTTCTTTCACTTGCGCCTTCAATTTTTCGACACGTTTTCCAGCCTCATCAACCAGCAATCCTATTGTCTGTTTGTGTGTCTGTGCTTTCCTATCATTATCTATTCTCCTTTTCGCGCGCACCTCTGCAACTGTGTGTGTAGTTTCTTCTTCCTCATATGTCTTCATTATCTTGTTAATCATGTTCTTTATCTTCATAATTCATAATCCTCCATATTTTCTATCTTGGTTGGCAAACCATAAATGTAATATGATAAATCGCCATCAATATTATCTAATGCATCTTCATAGCTTCTGTATGTCCTGATAGCATGTAAATTCACATAATAGACAGCACCTTTTTCAATGTAATAGACTTTCTTTTCATATAGAATGACACGCGAGGTGTCCGCCCAAATTAGAGCGAACCCCGTGCCATCAATTTCAAAGTCCAAACAGTTTATGTCATTCTTTTCAAGGTATTCATCAAACTGTGTTTCTATAACATCAATATCTGTGTCAAAAAAATCTATATCATTCATATTTCTTCGCCTCTACCCTCTTCCATAGACCATATATATTCCTTAAAAGAACCAACTGATACAAGCCAGCCTTCATCAACTGACAATTCAACATCTTCTAAGATGTCATTTGCAACATCATATATGTTCTCCGTTTTTTTGCTTTCGTGTATTCCGCCATCTATAAGAGACCCGTTACTATCATAAAATGAATACTCAAACTCACCGCCACCAATATCCTGAATATATAGGAAGTTGCCATTATCAAACTGCAAGACTGCCTCTTTGCTTGCTATCATTTCTTCCTTCATCTTTTCATAAGCTGTATCAATGATATAATCAGCCGCATTCTGTGCGTCAGTGCTTGCCTTAACAATCATCTTTGCAGGTTGTTCTTTTAATACGGCTATCCAATTAGAAAGATAAGCTATGCTATTCTTCAACTGGTCATCGGATACACTATCTGTTGTTATATGAAATCTGCACATCAGGAAATCCGCAGTAATGTCAGCTACCAGTTCTTCATAGGAGTACTCCTTAGAGCCGAATGAATTATGTATATCTCTTCCCAATGCTTTACCAGTTGAATGACCGCTCTCATGTAACAGTGTATGTGCATAGCTTTCAGCTGTTATATGGTTATCTTTCTGCGGTATGCGTATCAGGTTTTTTGCTGGCATAAAATATGCTTGATTGCCACCGTCAATAGTCTCGACCTCTATACCAGATGCCTTGTAATAATATGACAACACACTTTCCATATGTTCTATGGATATATTCGCATCGTGTTCATAGTGCTTAACCTTATTAAAGCGACGTGGCAAATTCTCTACATCTTCAACGGAAAACACATAGTACATCTTTGCAAAATAGTGCGGTATCGCATTCCCATCATCGTCCACTTCAACAGGATTTCCGTCTTTATCCTTTTTCACATACTTATCAAAGTACACAATGCTCTGCCCTTTTGCGCCTTTTCGAAGTTTCACGGACTTATCTTTTTCTTGATAGCGCTTAATAGCTGAAAAAGTCAGCCATTCATCTGCTCCACCGCACGCCAAAGACAACAACATCTGGTTGATACCCTGATAGACTAATGGTTTTCCGTGTTCCATGCTTTCATGACTAACATTGTAAGGAAGTCCTGAACCTGACCAGCCCTTTATCCAATGGAAAGCATCCTCTGCCGAACCGTCCTCGGCTGCTTTCTTTGCTTCTTCAAGTCTTGATATAATGATGTCCCTAATCTTGTCATATGTGCTTTGTTTAGCTTCTGTTGTTTTCTTCATATTATTTTCCTCCATGTTTCGTACGATTAATTTATGTTGCATAGACAATATGACCGATTTAAAACAAATTGATTTTCCATGTACAACTAAAATATGACTTATATAAACCGCCAATGCAGAACTTTTCGTGTTCGACACATAAACTGGAAAATACGAAAAATAAAATAAAAATTTTTCTTTCTTTTTATTTTCATCGAGCATATTGATAATGAACATAAAACTGTAAGTATGAAAAAACAGAAAAGACAGTCCCTTGTGTTTGGCACAGAACAGAAGTAAAGAATTTGTCGGCAAAATCTTAAAACAAAAAAAGAAAGCCTATGAAAAGAAGACCATTCATAGTTTATTTTTTGCTCGCAATTTTTTGTTTTTTTTACCTAGGTAATTGAGTACCAGAAGTAATCTGGCACTCACAGAAGTAAAGTAGTTTAGTAGTAAAGAAATAAGGTACATAAAGTACCAGCTAAGGTGTAAAGGCTACCTTAGAACAAAGTACATAGGTAGGCACCCCTGGCTTTTAATTCACAGTAATCAGGAGGTATTCAATTATGTCAAATGGAGTTAATAAGGCAAGATTAAAAAAATGCAAGTGTATATGTATCAAGGACTATCTTTTATCAAATGATGCTGACAAATTTAGACTTAGTAAGGATGGTCAGTCTTTGATTTACAAAGCTAACCCAGACTATGTAGTATATGACAATCATGGATATGTATTTACAGACGGGTACACGCACCCCAGACGCGATAATATAGACGTTATATGCGATATATATGGCTATGGTTTCATTGAAGCGGTAGAAGCATTAGAAAAATGGCAGGCTTCCCAAACGCCTGACGATGATGACGGATTTATGACCATACCTGACGGTATAGACCTACTGATAGAAACAAAATAAAAAAAAGAAGCGGTGGAACTGAGGTGACCCCTTAAAGTTAGACTTTTTACGAGACGACTTCGGTCGTCTCATTTTCTTTATGCAGCTAAGAGATGGAGCCTGTATTGAACAGGACTCATCCATCCTAACTTTTCTTTTATTCGTTGCTCATTATAATACTTTATAAATCTTTCTATCTCTGATTTCAATTCGTCAAAGCTATAGTATACAACACCATAGTATATCTCTTGTTTAAGTAGTCCAAAGAAATTTTCCATTACTGAGTTATCAAGACAATTCCCTTTTCTAGACATACTTTGAAAGATTCGTTCTTCTTTTAATCTGCAAGAGTATGCCTTCATCTGGTAAGCCCAGCCTTGGTCAGAGTGGAATGTTCGTCTATAAGGGCAGTCTGAAGTGATTTCAATAGCTTTATCCAAGGCATTCATTACATTCTTTGCTGAAGGTTTCTTATCGATGCCGTAACTTAGTATTTCTCCATTACACATATCCATAAATGGATCTAGATACAGCTTATGCATTGTCATATGTCCTTTGACATCAACTTCATAATACTTAAATTCAGTCGTATCCGTTGTGATTTTTTGATGGGGTATGTGCGTATTAAAGCGTCTGCGAATTCTATTGGGTGCAATGGTACCAATCCTGCCCTTATAGGAACTATATTTCCTACTTTTGCGTGTGTAGGATGTCACCTGCAAGCCAAGTTTTTGAACTATTCGCTGAACCTTCTTTTTGTTGATGAGATATCCCTGATTACGAAGCTCTCCATGTATTCTACGATATCCGTAATCCTTATTATTCTTACGGATTTCTTGGATTTTTTCTTCAAGTTCTTTGTCAGGATTTTCTCTATCAAATCGTTTTTGCCAATACATATATGTTGCTTTAGGCATGCCTGTATAAGAGAGAAGGTCTTTTAGTTTGAACTGTCTTCGGAGGCTGTTGATGATTCGCGCCGTTCTCTCATTTTTGCTTCGTCCTCTAAACGCAGCCTCCTCAGTTCTTTTAAAAATGCATTCTCTATTCTTAGCTTCAGCAGTTCGTCCTCTAACTCTTTAACATGCTCTGCACTTGTATCAACTGGACTCTCAATGGGCAGAGTAGAAGATTTCTTTTCTGGTTTTTCCAATGTTTTCCTTCGACCTTTCTTGTGAGGTCTCAATGCATCAGGACCTGCTACACGAAAGCGATTTACCCAGTTAGCGATCATGCTTGGATTAGTGATTCCTTCTTGTAGAGCTAAATCCTGATATGAGATTTCACTTGATAAGTATAACTCTACAACAAAAAGTTTCTTTTCAAAAGAGTATTTTTCTTTTTTTCGAGATCTCTTTAATCCTTTATCTCCGAATTCTTTGTATGCGTTTATCCAACGCCATAACTGACTTCGATCAATACCATACTTTCGAGCGAGAGAATTCCCACCAATTCTTCCACTAAGATATTCAGAAACTAATTGTTTTTTAAATTCAAAACTATATTTAGCCATAAAAATACCGACCTCCCAATCGTTAGATTTTTAGGTCTAACTTTTGGGGGTCGGTACAAACACTCCACCGCTTTCTTTATTTTACAAGTTCTTGATACATCTTCATAAGTTCAGCCACACAGCTACTCTCTGTTGTGTCTTTTATCGAAAAGCCGTAAGCACGCATAACAGCTCTATCATTTTCCTGATGTGCCTTACGTAATTCAGGAGGCATCGTAATCTCGTCATACAAGTCAGCGAGCGAACTATCAGGATATAATGCACGCGCATCTAATATAGCCTGTGCCGTTGCTTCTATCTTTGCCCTTTGTTCTTCTGATGGTTTCGGCCATGGAAAAGTATTATAGACAATCTTAGCCGTGTATCTGTAATCACTTTTCAGTCTACCACATACAGCTCTCATCCATGCCATATGGACATTCGACTCCAATATACCAAAAGAATATATATCAGCATCAGGAACCAACTGCACTTGATTAGTCGGAATTGTATCTCCGTCAAGGAACCCCATTGGTATGTATCTTCTGTTCTCTGATGACACAATCGGGATTACTATATAATGGTCTGGGTTTAAGGTATCCCTAAATGTTGTAGGTTTGTCGGCGAGTTTTCTTGCCCCCTCATCTATCATTGCAAGGCGAGCTTCTCTTACTTTTTTAACCCTGTCATATACAAGTGGCATGCTCCTTATTGTTTCAGGGGAAACCCCTACTAACCAAAGAACATATCTATCTACATTATTGATAAACTCATAACCGCCGACAAGCTTCTTTATGTATGGGCGTGCATTCGGCTCTCTTCTTATAAAGTCATCATAGTCCTCTCCATTGATTTTCAAGAAATCGCCGTCAACTGGCTTATTTCCTGATACCACCTTAGGCACATCACATAATGGCTTTGTTCTGTTCTGTATAAACACACTGGGTGCATCACATAGGTAGCCATTTATATTGTCAGCCCTCTTTCCCAGTCCAGTGCTGTTATATATCATCTTGTTCTTCTCATCAGTAAGGCTGAACCCAATTATGACGCAATGAACATGTGCTTTAATATTAGCTTCACTGTCCCACCTGAATGTAGGATATGCAAAGTTGATTTTAACACCATATTGTTCCATAAGTGGCTTCCAAAGAATTGCCACCTGCTCTCCCTGCGTAATGGAGTTGGTTGAAACAAACGCGACTTTTATCTTAGTGCCACATATATAATCAGTTGCTTTCTTATACCATGAAGCCACATAGTCAAGACTTCCATAGTTATCAAAGCCAGCAAAAACAACTGACATCTCTTGCTTTTGATTGGCGTCTTGGTATTTCATTCCCCTGAACGGTGGATTACCCATTATGTAATTAAGATGACTTTTAGGGACAACGCTTTCCCAATCAGTTCGCAGTGCATTTCCTTCAACTATATTTGCGTATGATTTGAGTGGCAGGAATTCCAAATGTGTTAAAACTATACTTTCCGTTTCCTTCATCATCTGGCTTTCAGCAATCCACAATGCTGTTTTTGCAACAGTCACAGCAAAATCATTGATTTCAATTCCGTAGAACTGTCCGATTGAAACCTTAATTGGTGTATAATCATTTACGGCAAAACTAATCTGATTATTAAAACGGGTAGCGAGTGCTTCATTTTCCAATCTTCTAATTGAAATATATGTCTCTGTCAGGAAATTTCCGCTTCCACATGCAGGGTCTAAGAATGTAAGCTGTGATAGTTTCTGTTGAAAATCTGTAAGCTTACTATTTCGAGTTCGTTCCACCTGAACAGACTTAATCTCTTCCAATTCTTTACGTAAATCATCAAGAAATAGTGGGTCTATAACCTTATGAATATTCTCAATACTGGTATAGTGCATACCACCATTACGTCTTGTCTCTGGGTTCAAAGTACTTTCAAAAACCGCGCCGAAAATCGTTGGACTAATCTCTGACCAGTCAAAATCGTCACTTGCTTTTTCAAGAATTAAATCCCTTATTTCTTCTGTAAACTGCGGTATTTCTATATCTTCTTTGCTGAATAAACCACCATTAACATATGGAAAGGCAAGAAGCTCTTCATCAAGATATGGGTCTCTGTCCTCGTTCTTAGTGTCAAGCACTTTGAATAGGTCAATCAACGCACGGCGCAAATTCTTGACATCAAAACTAGCCAGATAATCATGGAACATACTATGTCTACCAAATATTCCAGCATCTTCTGCATATAAGCAAAATACAAGTCTTACGCAAAGCATATTAAGACTTTTTAGGCTTTCAGGGTTATCAGGCTCTTTATATTGTTTAAGAAGCGCATCGTATATCAGACCAACAATATCGCCAGCCTGCATTGATAATTCCATCTCACGCTTTAAATGGACGTTACCACTATCTACTAAAAATGACAAACGGTAATAATCCTTTTCAAGATTATCAAGTTTTATCTCCTCTGGCTCCCCTGACGGGTTTTCCATATCATAGACAAGGAAAGTAGAAAAATTACAGGTTATTACAAAACGCGGGTGCTTTGATACAGGAAGTTCTGTAACATAACGCTTTGCCTGCTGAAACGGGGTAAGTAGTGTTCCGTCTGATTGTCTTATCGGGGCTTTCAAGTCCTTTCCTAATGCTTTTTGTTCTATTAAGACCTTTGTTTCTGATATATATCCGTCAATGAAGCTGGTATGCCCCAAGAAAACTCTATCCTCAAAACTAATATATTCTTCGGGGTGTTCCACGCCATAAACATCGCGCAAAAGAGAAAGCCAAAATTTCTGACTTTCACCTTTTTCATCTCCCTTACCTTTCCAATATTCCGCAAATCGTTTAGATGCTTTTTTCTGTTCTGTATCTGTCATATTAACGTCCCCTATCTACCAACCAAAAAAGCTAGTTTTTTGTATTCTTTCCCCAATTCTTCCAGTCGGACAACATCAGGTTCTCTTTCAGGCTCATCTACCCTGTAAACAACGAAAACATCATACTTACAGGAAACAAAATATCTCCAATTCGTCACTTTCTGTACCTTATCAAGATTTTTCAACAAATTCTGAAATACTGCATCAGACTCACGCCTGAATGATTTCAAATCTTTATTCTTTGATTTCTGCTCTATCAATACTCCGAAATCAGGTATAAAGGCATCTATAAAGTTAAAACTACCAATTGTACCAAAGCGGACAAAGTTCTCGGCATTTTCAATACCATAGACTTCACTTAACAAGGTTATCCAAAATGCACAATGGCTATCTATACCTTCACTATCTATTCCTTCATTTTCTGCATCTTTCCACTTGTCAGCAAATTGCTCCGCCGATTTTTGTTGTTCCTGTTCTGTCATAACCTATAACTCCTTATCAAAAAAAATATGATAATCCTTGAAGACTGAAAATCATGCTTTCGATATCATCTGAAAATATTGAAGAGCATCTATAATCGCTTCACGCTTTTTATCTGGACACTGTGGGACACGGTTTTTGCCCTCACCTTTATTATAGTTTTCACGCTCGATAATGCCATACTCCTGTTTAACCTGCGCTATATAAAGGTTTGTGACCTTGAAGCCGTACTTATTTTCCACATAATATTTGATTTTTTCATAGGTTGCCTTTGTTTCAGCAGGCGAAATAGGTAGTTTTTCGACATTCAATGTAACGCCTATTTTCGGGCTTTCGGAAAGTTTGGACAAAAGTGCTATCGTCTCCACATTCGCTGTGCCTGGGAACATATCCACAGCTGCGGCCTTTACAACCCTATAACCTGCTTTTTGAATTGCAATCAGGTCAAATGCTAAGGATGAGGCCTTACATGAAATGTAGACCATCTTATCTACGTTAAAATTCAGGATCTTGTCGAGTGCCTTAGGGTTAATACCCTCCCTTGGAGGATCTAGAATTATCATATCTGGCTTCTGGCCTATATTGTCAATTGCTAGCAATACATCGGATGCAATAAAGCTGCAGTTGTCCAAGCCGTTGAGCTTGGCATTCTCATTGGCCGCAGCTACTGCTTCCTCAACTATTTCAACACCTATAACTTGGTCTACACTTGAGGCCATCATCTGGCCTATGGTTCCAGTTCCACTGTAGAGGTCAAAAAGACAATGTGTCTGGTCCATAGAGGCATATTCTCTAGCCTTCTCATAGAGTCTTTCAGCGCCAAGAGAATTAGTCTGAAAGAAAGAAAAGGCTGAAATTTTAAACTCAAGTCCTAAGATTTCCTCCTTGATAAAGTCCCTGCCAAAGATAAGCTCAGACTTCTCATTTTTAACCGCATCGGCAAGACTGTCATTGGTAATATGCATAAAACCTGCAATCTGGCCTTCAAGTTTAAGTTCCTTGAGCTTAGCTGCCAAATCATTGTAATCAAGCCCTTCTTCTGCAGAGGTTGTCACAAGACATATAAGTATTTCCTTAGTCTTTACCGCTCTTCTAACCAAGAGGTGTCTCAAGAAGCCCTCGTGTCTCACCTTGTGATAGAAACTAAAATTCCTAGATCTCATGTATTCCTGAACAAAGTCCACGATTAGAGAGAAATCAGGATGACATATTTTACAGCCGACAATATCAACTATGTCATACATGCTGTTCTTCTTGTGGAGTCCTAAAACAAGTGGGCCGTCCTTGTAAGAGTCACCGAAAGTGAACTCCATTTTGTTTCTGTAATATGCCTCATAAGGGCTCTCAATCAGGCCTTCAAACTGGTAAGGCGAATCCTTGTCAACAGCCTCATCCAGAAGCTTTTTAATCTGGCCTTCCTTCATCTCGAGCTGTTTTTTATAGTCCATGTTCTGATAGACACAGCCACCACAGCTACCAAAGTGGGGGCAAATCTGAGATTTGTCCTCCTTTGTATAAGCTCCATAGTCAAGGCATGAGAGATAGATTCCCTCGGCTCTGCCGTTTCTTTTCTTTTGAATATAGAAAAGAATAGTTGAATCAAGAACCACATTCTTTACTATTACACTGTAATCCGAGACATCTTCCTTAATCTGTGCACTATCAAGATTTAAGCGATTTCCATCAAAATCACACTTATCTATTATCTCAATCAGTCCCCTGTTAGGGAAATCAACTCTTACAACCTTACCTATGTAACGCTCACCTTTTTTCATAACCAAATCCTTTAATAATTCTCTCTAATCTATACAAAAGGCCATCTGATACTAGGTATCAGGTGGCCATTAATAACATGTGCTTATGATTTAATATAAGATTACTTATCCTCATCAACGAAATCGTCATCATCTGACTTCTCGTCTTCAAAATCATTATCAAAATCATCGAAATCGCTGTCGAAATCATCATCAAAATCTTCAAGATAATCTGGAGTGAAGTATCTGTAAACAGCAAATGCAATTGCTGCTACTGCTGCTACTGCGCCGATTACTGAAAGTAAAACAACAACCCAGCTATAACTCTTCTTTTCTTCCACTACAACATCCTCTTTCTTTAATAAATTTGCGATCTTGCTAGCTGCAAGAATCTCATCTAATTTTTCTTTGTTCATATAAGACTCCTTTCACAAATTACGTACTAATATTCTGTTACTATTATAACATGCTAAATGTCGTATTTCTACTATTTTTTATCAATCTTTTGAAGTTTTGCAAAAGCCGCCAGCATTCTCCTTGCGCCAAAATCTTCAAAATCAACTGATACCATGTAATCTCTTGTGGCATCTTCAATAGCTGTCACAGTGCCCTTTCCAAAACGAATATGGCTCACCTGATCACCTACATCATAGCCCAAGCCATTAAAGCCACCACTCGCTTTATTTTGACTTGTGTCATTTTGAGAATCACTAAGAGCCTTAGCATCACTCAAATTTGAACTTTTGCCACTTGTATTGCTGTCTATCTTTGCTTCGAAACTTTTAGCAGTCTTAGAGCCTGATTTTGCAGATGCGAAAAGATCAGATGGAAAAGCCTTTCCAAAGCCGACCTTCTCATTTGGCTTACTCTCCTCAACAATTTTTTTCTTGCTGCCATAATTGGTCATAAGCTTGCTTCTCTGCTTAACCTTACTGTCAAGATCAAAGACATTGCTGTTGATTTTTGTATAGCTCTTAACCTCTTTTATTGTCTTGCCATCGCCATATCTAGAAACTGCTGCCTTGCCCATGGCAAGTAGAGGATTCTTGTCTCCCAGACTCTCATCTCTAGCACTTTTTTCGCTAGTAGAAGCCTTGTGTGAAGATCCTGAATATGATGAAGAATATGTTCCTGTGTAGCTTGAACCCGCGCTTCTTCCCATCCTCGCTGTCTTGCCTGATGCAGATAAGGCCTGACTTGCATATGAATTAAACCTATCAAAACCAGAAGTTTCAACCTCTTCATCGTTATCGTCGTTATCAGCATAAGAGCTAAGATCACTCTTTTCTATATATTTCTTTGGAATCTCTTTGACAAAGCGTGAAAGGGCATTGTACTGATAATTACCGTTGACCATTCTTGACTTTGCAGCGCTAAGATAGAGTTCCTGCTTGGCTCTGGTTATACCTACATAGGCGAGTCTTCGCTCCTCTTCCATGTCAGACTCATCTCCTGAGCTGATTGACATATAGCCTGGAAAAAGGCCATCTTCCATGCCCGATATATAGACAAGAGGAAACTCCAGTCCCTTGGCTGAGTGAAGCGTCATAAGCATAACCTGGCTTGCCGATTCATCAAGATTGTCAATATCAGCAATCAGAGATACCTCAGACAAAAAGCCGCTCAAGGTCTTCTCGCCCAAGCTTTTCTCTTTCTCTTGACTCTCATCATCTTCATAGCTCTGGCCATCTGCGTAAGAATCAGCAGTCTCGCTTGACTCACTCATCTCAGGATTTGCCTCAACTGAGTCATCAAAATCATCTTCCAAATCCCCTGCTTCATAAGCGATTATCTTATTGAGCAATTCGTTTATGTTTTCTCTTCTTGAATCTATTTCCTCGTCAGTTCCGCCGACTGTGTCCACAAGATAGGTGTCATAATCAATCCTGTCAAGAATCTCTCTGGTGAGATCTTCAATTGAAAGCCTCATAGCTTCCATCTTTAAATCCTCAATCAGATTTACGAATTCTTCAATTTTCTTAGTCGCTCTTCCAAGTCCCGGAATTACAGAGGCCGATTTAAGAGCCTCATAGGTATTAATTCCTCTTTCATTGGCATAATTGCTGACTCTCTCAAGGCTTGTCGCACCTATACCTCTTTTAGGCACATTGATAACCCTATTTAAAGCCTCACTGTCTGAGCCATTATCTATTACCTTCAAGTAGGATAAGATATCCTTGATTTCCCTTCTGGCATAGAAATTCTGACCGCCATAGATTCTATACGGAATATTGGCCATGATTAACTTTTCTTCCAAAAGTCTCGACTGGGCATTAGTTCTATAGAGAACGGCAATATCATTGTATGACCAGCCCTCTCTGACTTGTGACCTAATCGAAGCAGCCACATACTCAGCCTCCTGGTAAGCAGTGTCAAAAATAGACAACTTTACCTTGTCACCCTCACCATTTGAAGTCCACAAAGTCTTATCTTTACGACCAGAGTTGTGCTTAATAACAGCATTTGCCGCATCAAGGATATTCTGAGTTGATCTATAGTTCTGCTCAAGCTTGATAACCAGAGCGTTGTCGTATACTGTCTCAAAGTTAAGAATATTAGTGATGTCTGCGCCTCTGAATCGGTAGATTGACTGATCATCATCACCTACCACACAGATATTTCTGTGGGCGCTGGCTAACATCTTTACCAGTCTGAACTGTATACCATTGGTATCCTGATACTCATCAACCATGATATATCTAAAGCGGCTCTGGTAGGCATATAGTACATCTTGATTCTTCTCAAAGAGCTCAACAGTCTTAAAGAGAAGATCATCGAAATCCATAGCATTGTTGATTTTCAGCTGATTCTGGTACTCGGCATAAATCCTTGCGACCTGTTGCTCGCCAAAGTCATAGGCAGTCTGTCTGTACTCCTCAGGGCTCACATCATCATTTTTAGCCCTCGAAATACTGCTCAAAACAGCCCTATCCTTGACCATCTTGCTGTCAATATTAAGTCTTTTTATAATTGCCCTAACTACAGCTCTCTGATCATCGC
>Ga0326513_10002074_pt1 | contig 14963 bp, 9 predicted proteins | sample 2_2465_0518_D_FD_203654 | JGI IMG/M metagenome (GOLD analysis project Ga0326513, IMG submission 203654) | Bovine rumen microbial communities from UC Davis, California, United States - 2_2465_0518 | ecosystem: Host-associated > Mammals > Digestive system > Stomach > Rumen | place: USA: California...
ATTCCCACACGGGGAACAAAATATTCCCACGTTGGGAAAAAATGATGCCCCCAAAGCGGATTCTCAACAGACTTTAGGAAAGGCTCTTAGTTATGCAGAACATAAGGAGCAACAGAAGCGCATTAAGCGAGCAGAGAAGGCTGTGAAAGAGTCGGAGGCGAAAATCGAGAAGATGGAACAGCGACTGAAAGAACTCGACGAATTGCTGATGAAGCCAGAAAACGCTTCGGATATGGTTCTGGTGACAGAATATACGCAGACCAAACAAGCACTTGATGAAGAAGTGGAGCGTTGGGAAAAGTTGAGTGAAGAATTGGAATCTTTATGTAATAATTAAAATAGGTAATCTATGAAACGAATTGTAACAACGATGGCAATGGCATCAATTTCACTGATGACATTGGCTCAAGGCGATTTGGGATCAGGCTTGCATGAAGCTGATTTCAACAAGAATGTTCGTCCTGGTGATGATTTCTACGAGTATGCTTGCGGTGGATGGAGGAAAGCCAATCCTCTGCCTGGTGCTTACTCACGTTATGGTAGCTTCGATCGTCTTCAGGAAGATAACGACAAGCGTATCAATGGTATTCTGAAAGAGTTGCAGAGCAATACCTATCAGAAGGGTACCATTGAGCAGAAGTTGAGCGACCTGTATAAGTTGGCGATGGACTCAATACGTCGTAACAATGAGGGCGTGGCTCCATTGATGCCACTCATTAAGAAACTTGAAGCAGCAAAGGATAATCAGCAATTGTTGGCTATCCAGCTCGACTTGGCACCTTATGGCGAGCAGGAGTTTTTCTTCTGTGGTTTTGGTGCTGATGACAAGAATGCTACACAGAATATCCTGAACGTTTATCAGGGTGGTTTGTCGCTGGGTCAGAAGGAGTATTATCTCGATAACGATGAGGCTACTGCCAAGATTCGCGAGGCCTTTAAAAAGCACGTAGTCAAGATGTTCCAGTTGTTTGGCTTCAGTAAATCTGCAGCTGCCAAGAAGATGCAGAACATCATGAAAGTAGAGACTGCTTTGGCAAAGGTATCGAGAAGTCGCACAGAGCTTCGTGACCCAGAGGCCAACTATAATAAGATGACGCTCCAAGAGTTTGAGACGAAGTATCCTAACCTGCCTTTGGTGAAGGTGATGAATGCCCAGGGTGTTGATACCAAGTATCTGCAGGAGATGGTTGTAGGTCAGCCTGACTTCCTGGAGGGTGCCAATAAACTGGTTGCTGGCATCAAGCCTGCTGAGTATCGTGACGTGATGGAGTGGGGCTTTATCTCAGGTGCGGCCAACTATCTGAGCGATGCTACTGTGGCTGAGAGCTTCGACTTTAACGGCAAAATCCGTTCTGGTCGTAAGGAGAATCATCCGCTTTGGAAGCGTAGCACAGGTCAGGTAGAGCGTGTGATGGGTGAGGCTCTGGGTAAGATTTATGCAGAGAAATACTTCCCCGAGGCAGCTAAGCAGCGCATGATTACATTGGTGAAGAACCTACAGATTGCCCTTGGCGAGCGTATTGCTGCTCAGGACTGGATGGACGATTCTACTAAGGTAAATGCTCTTTTGAAGTTGAACACCTTCTATGTAAAAGTGGGTTATCCTGACAAGTGGACTGATATCTCTGCACTTGAGATCGACCCTGCCAAATCTTATTATGAAAATATGCAGGCTTGCAGAAAGTTCTGGCACGCTTGGCGCTTGAATCATACAGTAGGAAAACCAGTGGATCGTGATGATTGGCACATGACGCCACAAACGGTTAATGCCTACTATAATCCTACTACTAATGAAATCTGTTTCCCCGCAGGTATTCTGCAGTATCCGTTCTTTGACATGAGTGCTGACGATGCCTTTAACTATGGAGCGATAGGTGTGGTTATCGGACATGAAATGACCCACGGATTCGATGATCAGGGTCGTCGTTTCGATAAGGATGGAAATATGCACGACTGGTGGAAAGAAGAGGATGGAAAGAACTTTACAGCTCGTACAGATAAGTATGCTGACTTCTTCTCAAAGATTGAAGTATTGCCAGGTTTGTTTGGCAATGGACGTCTGACGCTGGGTGAGAATCTGGCTGATCATGGTGGTCTGCAGGTGGCTTGGGCTGCCTATAAGAATGCTACCAAGCGTGCGCCTCTGGCAGAGAAAAATGGACTTACTGCAGATCAGCGTTTCTTCCATGCATACGCAGGTGTTTGGGCTGCAAATATCACTGATGAAGAAATCCGCAATCGTACCAAGAGCGATCCTCACTCACTGGGTCGTTGGCGTGTAAATGGTGCCTTGCCACATGTCGATGCATGGTATGAAGCATTTGGCATTAAGGAAGGCGATAAGATGTTTATTCCTAAGTCAGAACGTTTGGAACTGTGGTAATTTGACCAATATCACGAAAAAATGCCGTCGTAAACAGAAATTTACGGCGGTTTTTTTTGTATATTAAAATATTTTGCCTAATTTTGCACCTAACAAAGTTAAAGCACGTGTTTTTATGAATAATGATATTACACAAAACCCTGAACGAACCGTTAGAGGATTCCAGGATTTGCAGCGCCCAGAATTAACGCATGATAAGCTCTATGAGCCTATAAAGCAGGAAGCTCTTCAGATGCGTGCAGCAACTGGTAAGAAGTGCCCATATTGTGGTACAATCAACGACCCAGATGCCATGTTCTGTGAATCTTGTGGCAATCCCATTGGCAAGGTCTCTTGTCCGAATTGTGGTACAGAGATTGATCCTGATGCTGATTTCTGTGAGTCGTGCCATCATTATATCAAATCGGATGTGTGCTCTTTCTGTGGCGCTCATCTGTCTGGCTATGAGGCTTTCTGTCCAGATTGTGGTAATCCAAAAGGTGGTATCGTTTGTCCTGTATGCAATACCCTGAATGATTTCTCTTTCTGCAAGCAATGTGGTACGCCATTGACTGATGACGCACGTATGCTGTTGATGAAAGTGAAGGAGACGCCTGAATACAAGGAAATGCAGCAGATTGCACATGATGTCCAACAGTTGGAGATGGCACAGCCCTATAGCTCTGAGCGAGATATGATTCGCGACCAGAAAAACTCGGAATTACGTGATCGTGTTTTGAGGTTGCTGGCGCAAGACAGAGGTATTTTCGACCCCGTGATTCCAGAACCTGAGAAACGAAGGATGAGCAAGGCGGAATACGATGCCAAGAAACAGGATCGCCTGAACAAACTTGCAGAGATCTTAGAGAAAATGGCGCAGGCACCTCAGCCCAAACCCGCTCAGGTGCGCAACTATGCGATGGCCTGCAAACCTCAGGGCGTCAGATTGGTGTGGGAGTGTAATTATAAGCATGCTTTCCATTCTAGTCCTTGTGGTTGTGCAAAACCTCAGTTAGGTGGTAAGTGGGTAGTGCTTGGAAGGAATTCGAAAAAGGAAATAAAAGACGATATCTAAAACAATGAGTACTGAGAACTTAGATAGCACGATGCGTCCTGCTAACCTTGATGATTTTATGGTTGGAACGATTCGTCCACCCATGAACAACATGGAGGGCACCATGCGTGTAGCTAGCGTGGAGGCGACCGTTAGAACCGTGGGTAATCCCAAACAGCAGCAACCTGTAGAGGTAAACGACAACAGCTTCGTACTGAAAGGCGAGAGATATCGCAATGTACAGGTTCTGAGCGACAACTCTGGTGAGGCGCAGGTGTTCCTCGTAGAGAACGATGGCAAAGAATATGTGCTGAAGGTATATTATCCGAATTTTGACGTCAATAAGAAAATACTTCAGACGGTCTTGAACTTCAATTTCGAAATGATCGTCAAGGTGTTCGATTATGGTAAGACCTATGTTGATGGCAAACATCGCTATTACGAGTTGATGGAGTATTTACGTGGTGGTACGATGGCAGATTATAAACTGAATGGCGATATGGACAAGTTCCGTCGTATAGCCCTTCAGGGTGCTGCTGCCTTGGCCTATTGTCATGAGTTTAATCTGCTTCATAAGGATATCAAACCCAGTAATTTCTTCTTCCGTGATAAGGAACATACTGAACTCGTATTAGGTGACTTTGGTATCTCGAGTATGTTGGAAAGTGATGGTAAGGCACATAAGACTACTCAGGCTCGTACGCCTATCTATGCAGCTCCAGAGATGTACACAGATGTAATCGATGGTGTGGTAGAGGTGACCCCATCAGCAGACTTTTATTCTTTCGGACTCAGTCTGATGTCACTTTGGTTAGGTGAGTCTCCCTGGAGTTCCAATGAGCGTTCGATGATGCGCCAGAAGAATGAGGGACGTTTGCCGCACATTAATGAATTGCCAGAGCGTGCCAGAATGATTATACAGGGACTAACGGTCGTTAATCCTAATAATCGTTGGGGCTATGAACAGGTGGAACAATGGTTCCTTGGCGAAAGTCCAAAGGTAGATTTGTCGTCGCCTTTCCTGAAATACAAGAGCTTTATCGTAGACCCGGAAAAGAATCAGGTAGCCGATAATGTTCATGAGTTGATACCAATGCTGCTCGACAATGAAAAACTGGCTATTGGTTATTTGTATAACGGACGTTTGGCCACCTGGTTGGAGTCTTGTGGAAACAGCAAACTCAGTACTATCCTGAAAGATATCACAGCCAATCGCTATCCTGTGGATCAGAAAGCAGGTTTGATGTCGGCTATTTATATGATGGAGCCAACCTATCCGTATAAAGATGTAAAGGGCAACATCTGTGACGATGTGCATAGTATCGCCATGTCGCTACTGAGTTATCAGGAAGAGTATGGTATCCTACTGTGTAATCCTAACGACACGCTCTATCTTTATCTGGAGTCACATACTCAATGTAATGTGGATAGACTGCGTTCCTATTTTGCTCAAAAAGAAAAGACGGATGTGCGTATCGCCATCATGAAAATTGCTTTTGAGATAGATCAGGAGATTCCTTTATTGCCTAAATATCCTTCTTCTACGTTGAAGGAAATCGTTAAGACTTTCGGTAGAGAGTCGCTGACGGAGGATGATTGGCATAGTTTGGTGGACGGACGTCTGTTGTCGTGGATGTATAGTCATGAAGACCGTATGGCTTGTGAGAGCTTGCGTATCATGACGCAGGGTCAGCCTTATTCTGAAGGACTGGCTTATAAGATTCTCTATAACTTGGATCGTGAAGCTGCATACGACTTGTGTAGTGCGTTTACACCACTTCATGTAGGTGAGCTGTTGAATGAGCGCATGAAAAAAGCCCAGCATCTTACTGATAAGGAATTTGACCATGAGATGAAGGATATTTTGGAGCTTAATGGCAGATTCTCCTATTATGCCCAGTTGCATGGTTGGACAGAGGTGCTGAATGAGCATAGCCGTTGCTTTGATTTTAAGAGTGAAGAAAACAGGGAGCGCCTTGGTGCATACGATGCTAAAACGGCCGTGTATCGCTATATCCGCATCTTGGGTGTAACGCCAACCTATCTCTTGCCAGATGGCACAGAACTGGAGGATGGCAGAAATGTGGATGCGCACCATCTTACACACTTCCGTAATGAAATCAAAAACGGCTCGTTTGTTCAGTGGATGTCAGTGTTCTATCACGAAAATCCATTTGCAGATTTCTCAGGTGAGTATGTTTATGAACACACGTTGGAAGACTGGTTGATGGCCATTGGTAAACTTGATATCTCGCAGCATTACTATAAGCGCTTTGTAACTGCCCGTGAAGAAACATCGAACAGAATCAAGGCCGTGCGTGATAATTGGAATAGGGCCAAAACAAAAGAGAAGAAGTGGCGTACGACATTCTATGGCTTGTGCGGATTCTGGATGTTGCTGGTGCTGATCTTTGGTGTGGAGAATCCTGCCTATATCCTGCAACATTCGTTTATGTCTGTAGGACTTCCTTTAGGTGGTATGACAGCCGTTATTGTTGGCACACGTGCCTTTTTTAGAGGTTATGATGTGGTGTTCTCATTCTTATGGGGCCTCTTGGGATGGGTTTCATCGTTTATACCTATCATAATATTAAAATACATGGGACAGTCGCACCCGAGCTTGTTCAATATCACCATCGTAGCTATCACATTGGTTTATATGCTGATATGTCATCTGACGGATTTCAGAGGCGACCAGAAAGCTGACAGCAAACTGATATCCGAGGTGCTTGAAAACGATATAAAGTCATCGCTCCTCGAACCATTGTATTATACATTTAAGACCAAATCATATCGATTTAAGGGCTCTAAGTTTGGCTTGCTAAACGATGTAACGGATCAGGTTCGCTCTATTAGTGGCGAGAGTGTGCTCCACTATGTGCTGTGGAGTATGCTGGCATTGATCTTTGTACTTGATTTCATCATTTTCAGTCCGAGTTTGCTGAATGTGAGTAACCCAGGTGCTGCAACACTTACGCCCTCTGAAATTATTAAGCAAATAGAAAGAGACGTAGAATAATGGTTTGTCAGAATTGTCATAAAGAAAATAGGAGCACAGCAAAGTTCTGCAAGTGGTGTGGACAACCACTTGTAAGTCAGGACTTGCTTGACAAACTGGTGGGGCTGGATGATGTAAAAGTTCAGCTTAAGTCTATCGTTGATACCTATACTTATCTGCGGTCGCGCAAGGATATTGCTAATGTCAGGATTTCAATGAATGCCATTGTGATCGGTGAAACTGGAACTGGCAAAACAGCGCTTGCTGAAATACTTCGTGACTATTTTTATCAGCATAAGATTATTGAGAAGCCAAGACTGCAAATCGTTGATGCCGTAGATTATCAACGTTTTGTTGATAAATGGGACGATAATATCAAGAAGGCCAGAAACGGTATCCTGTTTTTCGACAATGTGCAGAAATTGCTGCCTGATAAATATTCCAATCAGGTAAATCCGCTCGACAAACTCTTTGTTGAGATGGATAAGTGGGATGATAATCCCATCGTGATTATTTCTGGTTTGACCAAGGGATTGGAAGACTTCTTGGAAAGTAATCCTGCTGTTGCTAATCGTTTCAAGTATACTTTCCGTATGTCGACCCCAGGTTATCAGGAGTTGGCAGATATCTGTAAACTCAACCTGAGAGTGAAATATGGCATTACCGAATTCTCTCCTGAAGCAGAGAATCAGTTGTTGCGCTACTTTAAGTATCAGGTTAAGATTAAGGATGAAACGTTTGGTAATGGTCATTTGGCCGTTAAGACAGCCGAAGATATCTTTACTCAGTTTATCAGTCGTGGTGCTAATGCCAAGCAAGTAGAGAAGTCAGATATCAAGGGCTATGTGCCCGAGGATCGCTCTTTGGAGGAAATCCTGAAGGATCTCGATACCTTTATTGGTATGGACGAAGTGAAGAGTGCTGTGAAAGAGATGGCATACTCTGTTCAGAATGCCATGCAACGTGTAGAACGTGGCTTGGGTGAACAAGAGAAGATGTCGATGCACATCATTCTGACAGGTAACCCTGGTACAGGTAAGACCACCATCGCCAGAAAACTGGGTGAGATATTGGCATCTATCGGTTATCTGGATAGTGGTCATGTGGTTGAGGTTGATCGTGCGAAGATGATCAGTCCTTATCAGGGTGAAACGCCTAAGGTTGTAGACCGTTTATGCGACAAGGCCAAGGGTGGTATTCTGTTTATCGATGAGGCTTACACGCTAGCACCCCTCAGTGCTTCAGGCGATCGCGATAATCAAGGTGCCCAGGCGTTGGAGAAACTCATGAAGCGCATGGAGGATGACCGTGGCCAGTTTATTGTGATTGCTGCGGGTTATCGCACAGAAATGGAGAATCTCTTCCGTGTGAATCCTGGCTTCCGTAGTCGCTTCAACTATTTCCTCGATATCAAAGATTACTCACCAGAACAGTTGTTTGAAATCATGCTTGTCTTTGCCAAGGACAAGAAGTATATCTTCTCGCCAGACGCAGAGCAGTTGACAAGGAAGATGATCAAGGACCTGTTCGATGCGCGTGATAAAGACTTTGCCAATGGTCGTACGATGCGCTCGCTTTTCGATCAGATTTGCAAGAAACAGGCTCAGCGACTTCAAAGCGGGGATATCTCGAAGATGACCAATGAGGAACTGATTACCATTATAAAAGAGGATATACCTTACGATAAGCCACAATCTGTGAATGTGGAAGACTGTCTCAATAAACTGAATGGTCTGGTAGGTTTGAGTGCAGTCAAGAAAGAGATTTCTAATCTGACAGCTTTCCTTAATTTGCAGATTCGTCGTGGCGAGACCAATACTTTCCAAGGTAAGCATTATGTTTTCACAGGTAATCCTGGTACAGGTAAGACCACTGTTGCCAGAATCATGGCCGATATCTTCAAGACCCTTGGTGTGGTATCCAGAGGTCAGTTAGTAGAAGCTGATCGAGCCAAATTGGTGGCAGGCTATTCTGGTCAGACAGCTATCAAGACCAATCAGTTGGTAGACCAAGCTATGGGAGGTGTCTTGTTTATCGATGAGGCCTATACGCTGAAATCGAGCGATGGTGATACGTTTGGCGCTGAGGCTATTGACACCTTGCTGAAACGCTTGGAAGATGACAGGGGCAAATTTATTTGTATCGTGGCTGGCTATACAGAACAGATGCACGATTTCATTGATTCAAACCCTGGCTTGAAGAGTCGTTTTACACAGACTATCCATTTCGATGATTATACACCTGATGAACTGACGCAGATCTTCATGCATCTTGCTGAAGAGAAGAAGTTCAGGATTGATGATGATACCCATGCGGCCATCCACCGTCAGTTTGAGCAGTTGTATCTGCGTCGCGATAAGAATTTCGGTAATGCCCGCGAGGCGCGCAAAATCTTCAATGAGGCTGTAGAGCACCAGAGTCAGCGTCTTGTGAAGCTGATGAGTGATCCAGGTTTCCAGGAGCAAGATATGTTCAGTCTTACGAAGGATGATCTACCAATGGCTAAGAATGAGTCAGCTCGTCCGTTGGATGAAGTGCTCAACGAACTGGATGAGTTTATCGGTATGCGTTCTGTTAAGAACTCTATCCGTCGCTTGGCTGTACAGAGCATGTTTATGAAACAGCGCGCAGCTATGGGTGCAGGAAAGGTTCAGCAGATGACCATGAACTTTATCCTGACCGGAAATCCTGGCACAGGTAAAACCTCTATCGCCAGAAAGATGGGTGAGATTCTGCAGGCTATGGAAATCCTTCCAACGTCGCGTGTGATAGAAACCAGCAGAGCAACACTTGTTGGTAAGTATATGGGTGAGACACCAAAAATTGTCAATAGCTTCTGTGACAAAGCCATTGGTGGTATTCTCTTTATCGATGAAGCTTATACGTTAAGTGGCGATCAATATGGTAAGGAAGCTATCGACACGCTGATGAAACGCATGGAGGATGACAGAGGCAAGTTTGTGGTGATAGTAAATGGCTATAAAGACAAGATGGAAGAGTTTATGATGATGAACGCTGGTCTCGCCAGTCGCTTTACCCATAAATTCCATATTGAAGACTATAATGAAGACGAGTTGCTGGCTATCTTCAAGTCGATGGCTCAGAAGGAACAGTACACGCTTACGCCAGCAGCAGAGTTTAAGGCACTTGATACCATCTACAAGATGGTGCTCGCAAAGGATGAGTCATGGGGCAATGCCCGAGAGATGCGTAATTTGCTCGATGCCACCATCCAGAAGTTGTCTCAGCGTGTGGCCAACATGCCACCAGATCAGGTGACTAAGGAAACATATCAGCTAATATTACCAGAAGATATATAAAAAATGATTATTTGTCCCGCTTGTAGAGAAGAGATCGAAGACGATTCGCGCTATTGTGATCAGTGCGGACAGATGTTGCTGTTCTGTAACCAGTGCGGTCGTGTAGGACTGGGTCGTCGCTGTACGCATTGTGGCGGTTTGATGATTTCCCCAGATGAACGTGATGCTAAGCTGCAGCGCACAGAAACTCCTGACGCAGATTTCTCTCAGAATATATCGATGGGCATCAGTGCAACAAAGCCTGACGTGCCTCGTGGCGGTATGCCGGAACTGACATTGGCCAATGATAGTCTCAATATTCGTGTTGTTGCCATGAATGGTGCGATAATTGGTCGACGCAAAGGGCCATACGTGCAGTTCTTTGAGCAGCATGCCTATGTGTCGGGCGTGCATGCACAGTTGAAATATAAAGCTGGCTCAGGCTGGTATGTAGTGGATAAGCATTCTTCGAATGGTACAAAGGTGAATAATCGTGCTTTACAGCCTGATGTAGAAATGGTTTTGAATAATGGTGATGTACTTACGATTGCAAATCTCAATCTGCAAGTAATAATAAGATAAGACCAATGATAAAAATGGATATAATGGCAGCCAGTAGAGTAGGCTGCGTAAGACATCAAAATGAAGATATGGTTCTTGTAGGTCATCATTTCCTAAGAAATGATTTCTTCAAGACGCAAGTTGAACTAACAAATCAAGAGAGATATCTGATTGCTGTTGCTGACGGTATGGGTGGTCATAACCGTGGAGATGTGGCAAGTAACGATGTGATGCGTAATCTGCATTTTTACTTTCATGACCTGCCTACAGGACTTGGCGCCAGTGAGTTTAATGAGGCTATCATAGAATGGCTCGATGCTATCAACAACTATGTAGCCTCTAAGGGGCGTGCTGATGAACAGTATAAAGGCATGGGAACCACACTCGTGGGATTGGCTTTCTATGAAGGCCATTTCTATTCGATGAATTGTGGCGACAGTCGTTTGTACCGTTATCGTGATGGTGTGCTCGAACAACTGACGACCGATCACTCCCTCAGCAATCTGCTTGGGTCGGAGAAACATTCAAGTGTCATCACAAACTGTATTGGTGGAGGTTGTAGTACCTCCTATATCGACATGGTTCAGATGACGGACGATGTGCGTACGGATGACGTCTATCTCCTGTGTAGTGATGGACTCTCCGATATGATCTCCGACAATCAAATTGCCAGTTTGTTAGCTTCTGGAGCCGATGTCAATGGCCTTTGCGAAGCTGCTATCGAAGCTGGTGGATTTGACAATGTTTCTTGTTGTATTATAAAACTCTAATTAATCATGCCATTAAGATTACCGGATAGACTCCCTGCAATAGACATTCTGAAGAATGAGAATATATTCGTGATGGACAATTCGAGGGCTACGACTCAAGATATCCGTCCGCTGAAAATAGTGATTCTGAATCTGATGCCTCTTAAAATTACCACTGAGACAGATTTGGTTCGTTTGCTTTCGAACACACCGTTGCAGTTGGAGATAAGTTTTATGAAGTTGAAGAGTCACACCCCAAAGAATACCCCCATTGAGCACATGATGATGTTCTATCGCGATTTCGAATCGATGCGCAACGAAAAATTCGATGGCATGATTATCACGGGTGCGCCAGTTGAGACACTGGATTTTGAAGAAGTATCCTATTGGGACGAAATCACTGATATCTTTACTTGGGCGCGCACGCATGTCACGAGTACCTTATATATTTGTTGGGCTGCTCAGGCTGGTCTTTATTGTCACTACGGCATCCCCAAATATCCTCTGAAGAAAAAGATGTTTGGTATCTTCCCTCAGATGCCCATCTCAGAGCCGCTCCCTATTTTCAGAGGCTTTGACGATGTGTTTATGATGCCTCATAGTCGACATACGGAGATTCATCGTGAAGATATCTTAGCATGTAAAGACTTGAAACTGATTGCAGAGTCGCCAGAGAGTGGTGTCAGTATCGTGATGGCCAGGAATGGTCGTGAATTCTATATCACTGGGCATTTGGAGTATGCGCCTAATACCCTCGACAATGAGTATAAGCGCGATAAGGGTGTTCGCGATGATGTGGATATGCCAAAGAACTACTATCTGAACGATAATCCTGAGAATGCGCCTCTTGTTACTTGGCGTGCGCATGCTAATCTGCTCTATGCCAACTGGATAAACTATTATGTTTATCAGGAGACACCATATAATATTGATGATATTACCTAATCAGAAATCGCATTGAGAGCCCTTGAACTATTAGCGCCTGCAAAGAATTTAGAGTGCGGTATCGCAGCCATCGATCATGGTGCTGATGCTGTGTATATTGGTGCTTCGCGCTTTGGGGCAAGGTCGGCAGCAGGCAATAGCATCGAAGATATCCAGAAGCTATGTGACTATGCCCATCCGTTTGGGGTGAAGGTCTATGTTACAGTGAACACCATTATCTACGATGATGAGTTGGAACCAACGAGGCAGTTGCTTCAGCAGTTGGCAGCAATCGGTGTTGATGCGATTTTGGTGCAGGATATGGCAGTGCTTGAGATGGCGCAACAGATTCCGATAGCCGTTCATGCTTCTACACAAACGGATAATCGCACAGCAGAGAAGGTGTCATGGTTGCACTCTCTTGGTTTTTCAAGGGCTGTTTTAGCGCGTGAATTGTCGATAGATGAGATTGCGACCATTCATCAGTCTGTGCCAGACATCGATCTCGAAGTGTTTGTTCATGGGGCGCTGTGTGTAAGCTATTCTGGTATCTGTTATGCTTCGCAGCATTGTTTTAAGCGGAGTGCCAATCGTGGTGATTGTGCCCAGTTCTGTCGCATGCGTTTTTCACTTGTCGATGCTGATAATAAGGAGATAGAACATGAGCGCTATCTGCTCTCCCTCAAAGATATGAATCAGAGTGAGAACCTATTGACTTTGGCTGAGGCTGGAGCCACCTCTTTTAAAATAGAAGGACGCTTAAAGGATGTGGCTTATGTCAAGAACGTCACGGCTGCCTATAGCGAAAAGCTCAATGCTATTGTGCAAAGATTCCCCTCGATGTATTGTCGTGCCTCCTTGGGGCACTGCACCTATACTTTCACTCCCGATCTTAAGAAGACTTTCAATCGTGGCTATACCACTTATTTTACTGAGGGTCGTAAGCCTGATATTGCCTCTTTCGATACGCCAAAGGCCATCGGCGAATATGTAGGAAAGGTGAAGGAGATTCGTCATGACTCCTTTAATGTGGCAGGAACAGCCAGCTTTGCGAATGGCGACGGCTTGTGTTTTCTTAATGCTGATAAGCAGTTTGAAGGTTTCCGTGCCAATCGCGCAGTGGGTAATCGAATCTTTCCTTTTAAGATGCCTGTAGGTTTGCGTCCAGGTATGTCACTCTATCGTAATAACGATCAGGAGTTTGAGCGCATACTCTCTAAGCCCAGTGCTACTAGGAAAATACCCATCAAGGTGGTTCTCTTGGTTCAAGATTTCGGCTTCCATGTGGGGGCAACAATTACAGAACTGGGTCTGTTTATCAGTGTACCTTTCCCAACAGAGCATCAGGAGGCGCAGAAATCACCTCATGAGAATATCATTCGTCAATTATCGAAGTTTGGCGATACGAAATATGACTGTACGGAGGTCTCTTTTGCTGATGATTTTAATTACTTTATTCCCAATAGTGTGCTGGCAGAGATGAGGCGCGCGCTGACAGAGCAATTAGACAAAACGCTTAGTGAACGCCTTTCTGAAGTGGAAAAAGTATCGGATACAGGAAAAAGTTCGCATCAGAATCCACCCAAGTATCCTTATCCGTACCTCTATAATATCTCTAATCGTCAGTCTCGTAATTTCTATGGTGCTAAAGATCTAACTGCTTATGAACTTAAAGGTGGCGATGGCCCTATCATGCAGTGTCGCCATTGTATCCGCTTTAGTCTTGGCTATTGTGTACGTCGAGGCGGTAAGAAACCAACGTGGCATGAGCCACTTTCTCTTGTGTTGGGCGATGGTCGCCGATTCCGTTTAGAGTTTGATTGTAAGAATTGTCAGATGAACGTCTATGCATCGTAGTGTCCTCCGAGGTATTCTCTCTCAACTTTTCTCTTTCCTCTTTCTTCTTATTCTGGTAAGTTGCTACAATCGTGGTCCAATCACGCCTGATGCCTGGAATCTCACAGAACAACAGCTCGATTCCATCTCGTTCTATACCACGCACCATTATACTCAGAACTATAACTTCGTTGTAACAGGTGATTCGTTAGTAGTGGTGGCTCAGCAGCCAGAGGATATGTCTGTGCCCGATGTCGTTTCAGTAGAAATTACAGCCATTGGCGAAGAGAAACAGAAAGACTCCATCACCTTGCATCGCCATGAACATATCGTGGTCGCTGATATCCAGACCGTACCCTCTGATACTATTGATTCTGTATGGGTTAAGGTCGCCAGAGACCAGTTGACGTTTGGTTGGATACATGAAAAGGAATTGCTCGATAAAGTGTCGCCCGATGATCCTATCAGTCAGTTTATCGATTATTTCTCCGATGTTCATCTGTTGGTCTTTATGGCTTTTTGTGTGCTGATTATTGCCGCTTATGGTGTACGACTTTTGCTACGTAAAGGCGCTAAGATTGTGCATTTCAATGATATCCCGTCGTTTTATCCTACTACCTTGTGCCTCTTGGTGGCTTCTGCGGCTGTGCTCTATAGTTCTATCCAACTCTTTGGCCCCGAATCTTGGCGCCATTTTTATTATCATCCCTCGCTGAATCCATTTGCATTGCCGCTTCATTTAGGCTTATTCGTCTCGTCAGTATGGGCTATTCTGATTGTCGCTATAGCCACAGTCGATGATGTTACCAAACATCTGCCTTTGGCTGATTCGATACTTTATCTGGGAGGTTTGATGGCTATCTGTGCTGTATGCTATGTGGTATTCAGTATTACCACACTCTACTATATCGGCTACCCCTTGCTGTTGGCTTATTATTATTTCGCCTTAAAACGACTTACGAATTTGCCTCACTTGTAAGTTAGTCTACCCATATCAGTTCGCTCATAATCATATCACTAACAAAAAGCCCTTTTCTCGTCAGTCTGAGTCTGTGGTCTTCGTAAGTCAGTAGCTTATCATCGATAAACTTCTGGGCATTCTCAAGACAATAGTGTTTGTGCGATTCTGATAAGGTATTAAGGTTCAATCCGTCCTTGGTTCTTAAGGCTACAGTTATCG
>Ga0326513_10002076_pt1 | contig 14953 bp, 12 predicted proteins | sample 2_2465_0518_D_FD_203654 | JGI IMG/M metagenome (GOLD analysis project Ga0326513, IMG submission 203654) | Bovine rumen microbial communities from UC Davis, California, United States - 2_2465_0518 | ecosystem: Host-associated > Mammals > Digestive system > Stomach > Rumen | place: USA...
TTCTGCTCGGAAAGGGTTTTGAGTCCGAGGAAGTCCATCTTGATAAGACCTGTTGACTCGATAACGTGACCGTCATACTGGGTAACGGCCGTCTTTATCTCAGGGAAATCCGGGTCATCGGCAGTAGACACCGGCACATGGTCGGAGATAGGGTCTCGGCAGATGATGAAGCCACAGGCATGAATACCAGTTGAGCGCACGGTACCCTCAAGCATCTTGGCATATTTGATAGTATTTGCCTCACGAGGATCGGCACTCGCCTCTGCCTGCTGAAGCTCAGGAGTACACTTGAGATAGTTGGCAAGCTTTGGTTTCATACCGTCAGGAAGACGGTCCGGCATAGCCTTACAAAGCGCGTTACTCTTTTCAAGCGGAAGCTTCTCCACACGAGCCACATCCTTGATGGAGTTCTTTGCCGCCATCGTACCGTATGTAATGATATGGGCACAGTTCTCCTTACCATATTTATTCATCACCCATTGAAGCACCTTACCTCGGCCGTCATCGTCGAAGTCGGTATCAATATCAGGCAAGGATATACGATCAGGATTAAGGAAACGCTCGAAAAGGAGATCGTATTTTAGAGGGTCTATCTTCGTGATACCGAGACAATAAGCCACCACGCTTCCAGCTGCAGAACCACGTCCCGGTCCTACCCATACGCCAAGTTCATCACGAGCGGAATTGATAAAGTCAGACACGATAAGGAAGTAGCCAGGGAAACCCATCGTCTTCATGATATGAAGTTCGAAACGTATTCTGTCCTCCACATCCGAAGGTATTCCGTAAGAGCCTTTTATCAATTTGTCAGCCGTGAGGTTGTCTGCCTTACCGCTACCATATATCCTCTGCGCTCCCTCGTAGGCCAGTTTTGCAAGATAGTCGGCCTCGAACTTCACTCGATAGATCTTATCATATCCGCCGAGTTTCTTTATCTTTTTCAAGCCCTCTTCCTCCGGCATCTGATTCTCGCCGTTCTCGTCGCTTGTAAACTCCTTGAAAAGGTCTTCCTCGGTATATTTTTTTCGCCATTCTTCTTCCGTTCCAAATTCCTCCGGAATCGGGAAGAAAGGCATGATAGGGTCGCTCTCTATGTTATACGTCTCAACCTTGTCGAGAATCTCAATGGTATTGCTCAGAGCCTCTGGAACGTCGGCGAAAATCTCATTCATCTCCGCCTGTGTCTTGAACCACTCCTGCTTCGTATAGCGCATACGGTTAGGGTCGTCCAAGTCCTTACCTGTTGAAAGACATAGCAGATGGTCGTGTGCCTCCGCGTTCTCCTTATCAACGAAGTGGGAGTCATTCGTACATATCAGTTTTATCCCATACTCCTTCGCAAACTCAATCAGCACGCGATTAGCCTTCTGCTGCAAAGGGAAGGTCTCACGATTAGCCATGACGCTTGGATCTGTCACCTCATGGCGTTGCAGTTCTAGGTAATAGTCATCCCCCCAAATGCTATGATACCATTCCACAGCCTCACGAGCGCCCTCAATATCTCCTTCGATAATCTTTTTAGGCACCTCGCCACCGATGCAGGCAGAGCAGATGATAAGATCTTCATGGAACGCAGCAAGATCCTTTCTGTCAGTTCTCGGACGACCATAATAACCATCCACCCACGCACGCGACACGAGGCGGATAAGGTTCTTGTAACCGTTGAAATTCTTGGCAAGAACGATGAGGTGATAGCCGCCGAGGTCGCCATTTGCCTTAACCATATCCTCCTTGTTGTGATGCGCAACATACATCTCACAACCGAAGATTGGCTTGAACGGTTCCTTGCCATCAGCCTTGAGTTTCTTGTTGACTCCGTTACAATAGTCAAACAGTTCCTTTATACCGAACATATTTCCATGGTCGGTAATGGCAATACCCTTCATTCCGTCGGCAACAGCCTTGTCTACGAGCTTACTGATAGACGCCTGTCCGTCAAGTATGGAATAATACGTATGAACGTGTAGATGAATAAAATCCTGCATAGACGCAAAATTACGGAAAAATCACAAGACAACCTTATATAATGGTCAAAAAGAACAATAAAGTGACGAAAATATGGAAAAAATTTGCTATTTTCGATAAAATCATGTATCTTTGCACGGAATTATGTACCCCAAATACGAAACTTGTCCTCCAAAATGGGAAAAAGAATAAAAAAAATCAAGAAAATCAGATTGCACCGAGAAGGTACTGATACATTAATCTACGGCCTAATGTTCATTGTAGCAATCGGTATAATATTGTGGCGTTCCTTCGAGACCCACATTCCTTTCTATTGTTTTGCAGTAGTTGCTGTTACAATTTATTGTATAGTCGTAAACTTCTTCCGTTGTCCTATCCGATATTTCGAGCAGGATGATACGGATAATGTCATTGTGGCTCCCGCCGACGGTCGTATCGTCGTAGTTCAGGAAGTTGAGGAGAACAAATACTTCCATGAGCCTCGTATCATGGTAAGCATCTTCATGGATCTTTGGAACGTACACGCTAACTGGTTCCCTGTTGACGGTAAGGTAAAGCTCGTGCATCACCAGAACGGAGCATTCCATAAGGCATGGTTACCTAAGGCAAGCGAAGAAAACGAGATGGCTGATACAATCATAACCACCGACAACGGCGTGGATATCCTCTGCCGCCAGATTGCCGGGGCCGTTGCACGTCGTATCGTGACATACGCAAAAGAAGGTGAGGAATGCTATATCGACGAGCATCTCGGCTTTATCAAGTTCGGCTCTCGTGTGGATCTCTTATTGCCACTCGGAACGGAAATTAACGTGAAACTCGGTCAGTCAACAACTGGCAATCAGACAATAATAGGAAGACTGAAACAATAACGGAAAGCGAGAAATGAAAAATGAAAAAACACATGATACACCATACACAAAAAGTTACCTGTATTTTATGATTTTTCACTTTTCATTTTTCACTTAACAAAATATGAAGAAACATATCCCAAATACAATAACCTGTTGCAACCTTATCTCCGGATGTGTTGCAACAGTATTTGCTTTATTCGGCATTCCGGAGATGGCTCTGCTGTTCATCATTCTCGGAGCTGTCTTTGACTTCTTCGATGGAATGACAGCAAGAGTACTCGGCGTATCAAGTCCTATCGGCAAGGAACTCGACTCTTTGGCTGACGACGTCACATTCGGCGTTGCTCCGGCAAGCATACTGTTCTGGTTCCTCGGTATCATTGACTACCCTTCATTCCTTGAAGGATGGCGCAACGTGATTCCTTTCCTTGCATACATCATCGCGGCTTTCTCTGCTCTGAGACTTGCAAAGTTCAATCTCGACACACGCCAAACAACATCATTCATCGGACTTCCGACTCCTGCCAACGCCCTCTTCTGGGGCTCACTCATCGTAGGACTGGGCACACAGATGATGTTTTGGGCATACTCCTTGCCTCTGCTTCTTATCGGCATCATGGTAAGCTCATGGCTCCTTATAGCCGAGATTCCTATGTTTGCCCTCAAGTTCAAGCATTGGGGATTCAAAGGCAACGAGATAAAATACGGCTTCGTTATCTTTAGCGCAATAGCTCTTATCGGCGGTATTGCATACGGCATCGTGAAAGAGAACATACACATCTGCTATCTTCCTTTCAGCATCATCATACTTGCCTACATAGCAGTATCAATCGCTACACAGAAGAAATAAATGCACATATTATTAGTCATATTACTGCTGTTGCTATTGTTTGTCCTCGTGCCGCTTCTCTTCATCGGAGTAGTTGCATACGCCAAGCTAAGAGGCCTGTGGTACAAGCTAACGGGACGCCCGCAACCTGATCCATTCAAAGGATTCAACGGCAGTTTCAACACCCGGAGCAGCTCACGCCCAAACGACACCCAAGACCGTCAGCAGCAAGCCTCACAGGCAGGCTCTTCAAGCAATGGCAAGAAGATATTCTCTGCCGACGAAGGTGAGTATGTTGATTTTGAGGTGGTGGATTAATATATGACTAAGGTCAAAGGTCTAAGGACTAAGGTTCTTAGCCATCAACTTTCAACCTTTGATTTTTGAGTTATGAAACATCTGATTCTATTATTCCTACTCGCGCTATGCAGCTCCATACAAGCACAGATTCCTGCCGGAAGGAGTAGAACAGTTACTATGTTCAAGGATTTCCAGCCTGCCATCATCAAGCTGAAGGACGGCAAGACAAGTGTGCACAAGCAGACGAACATCTTCCTCAAGAGCAGCACACTCGTATACAAGAAAGCCACTACAGGCGAGATAATGGAAGCATCCATGCCCGTAGTAGCAGGCTTAACCGTTGGCGAGCATAACTTCATCAACGTGAAGAACCAGCTTGCAGAAGTCGTTGCCACAGAAGGTAACGTAAACCTCGTGCGTGTCCGTGTGATTGACGTAGAGACTATGAAAGGCGAATACCTGAACAACAGCACCATAACAAACTCATCCATGCTCGACGACCTCAACGCCGGACGCTTGATCAGCGAAAGCATGTCAACCACACGCATCGACGGCGCAGAGGATGAAGAGCCATATCCTCTCATGGACACATACTACTATGTTGTAGGTGACAAAGTCACCCTTGCCCATGAGCGTTCCATTAAGTCTGCCATAAAGAAAGACCAGCGACATGACTACGAGGTTATCATCTCCAATGGATTCAGTTGGGCAAGACTTGAAGACCTTGCAAAGCTGCTCAAGCTCTTCAAGTAATGAATTACATCTTCGACCTTGCAGGCGTTATCATAAACCTCGACCTTGAGCGCGACACGAAAGCACTCAACTATATCGGACTGCCCGACTTCGAAGGCTGCATACGACAGCCAGAAATAGCAGTCCCTACCCTCTCCTATCTCAACGGACTTATGTCCGAGCAGGACTACTGCGACGCCATCCGTCCGCTATGCCGCGAAGGCATAACCGACGAGGACATCCTATGGGCTATGGACGATGTTCTCGACACTATTCCCAAATCACGCATACAGATGCTTCTCGAACTTCGCAAGCATCACAAGGTGTATCTGCTAAGCAACATCTACGACAGAGGCTGGAAAATTGCCAAAAACGCCTTCCGCAAGCATGGAGTTGAGCCCGAAGACTGCTTCGACCAGCTCTTCCTCTCACACGAGCTACAGCTTGCCAAGCCCGATCCTCGCATCTTCCAAGCCGTAATCAACGCAACAGGCATAACTCCCAAAGACACCCTTTTCTTCGACGATTCAAGGAGCAATATCGAGACGGCAAAATCCCTCGGATTCCAGGCTCACCTCGCCCCTATGAACAATCTCGAAGAAGTCTTTAAAATTAACGAGTAACACTTGTTTTAGTTTGATGAGCGTTAGCGAAGAACTTGCGAAGCTTGATGAGCGTTAGCGAAGAACTTGCGAAGCTTGATGAGCGTTAGCGAATAATTTACTTTCCAACTAAACACTAAGGCGCAAAGGATTTCCGAATATTATCTTGCATATCAAAATCATCATCCCTTTCTTTATACAAAGAAAAGAGGTTGGAACAGGACGCTCCAACCTCGGACGATTTCGCTTTTTAAGAAAAAAATGCAAAACGAAATCAATATTGGGTGCAAATATAGTGAATTTATTCAGAAACACAAAATTTTACGCCATTATTTTTGAAAATTAACACACTTATTTGTAAATCTAATTTTTTTTCCATAACTTTGCATTCTGAAAATCAGAGACGTGCGCCAGCCTTTAGGGGTTGACATGCACTATTTTCCAAATGCGAATATCAAGGAAATTTGCATTCTGAAAATCAAAGACGTGCACCAGTCTTAAAGACTGACCTTGCACTATTTTCCAAATGTAAATTATAAGGCATTTGCATCTTGATTATATCATGATTATATCCAACGATAAAAAATCAACGAAATAAATGAATAAACTAACTTTTTTGTTTTTTTCCGCTCTTGTTTTCCCTTTGACCATAATTGCCCAGACATGGGACGACGCTAAGTACAAAGCCATTGAGGCAAGTATCGTTGCGCCTACATTCGCCGATGCGGAGTTCGACATCACAGCCACAGGCATCACAACGGCATCAACGCCGAATGAGATACAGACGGCTATCAACGCCACTATCGACAAATGCTCCGAGGCTGGCGGCGGAAAGGTCATCATTCCTCCCGGAACATGGAAGACTGGAGCCATTACCCTGAAAAGCAACGTCAACCTTGTGGTCAAGGCAGGCGCAACCCTGCTTTTCGCCTACGACCCCTATCTCTATCCGCTGGTGAAGACACGCTGGGAAGGTCTCGACATAATGAACTACTCCCCTTGCATCTATGCATATCAGGCTAAGAACGTAGCCATCACCGGCGACGGAATCATCGACGGAAACGGCACAAAGGACACATGGTGGAAATGGTGCGGAGCTGCGAAATACGGCTACGACAGCAACACGCTCCAGAGCCAGGCAAACGAATATGCAGGTAAAAACGCCCAGTACAAGCAGGTGGATGCCGATGGTAAGGTGCTCAGCAACCGCAACACCCTTCTCTGGATGGCAGACAACAACATTCCTACCGAAGAACGCGTCTTCGGACTCGGCTGTGGCATGCGTCCGCAGCTTGTCAACTTCTACGAGTGCGAGAACGTGCTCGTTGACGGCGTCATCTTCCTCCGCTCCCCGTTCTGGGTTATCCACCCTGTATTGAGCAAGAACGTAACCGTGCGCCGCTGTAAGATCATCAATGACGGACCTAACGGCGACGGATGCGACCCTGAGTCATGCGAGAACGTGCTCATCGAGAAATGCATCTTCAACACAGGCGACGACTGCATAGCAATCAAGTCAGGACGTAACGGCGACGGACGACGCACCCCGCGTCCTTCAAAGAACATCATCATCCGTGGATGCACGATGGAAGACGGACATGGCGGCGTGGTCATCGGTAGCGAGATAAGCGCAGGCGTACAGAACGTCTTCGCCGAGGACTGCCGTATGGACTCCCCTAACCTCGACCGCGTGCTGCGCATCAAGACAAACACTTGTCGTGGAGGAGTTACCGACGGCATCTACATGCGTAACGTGACCGTGGGACAATGCCGCGAGGCAGTCCTGCGCATCAATCTCCAGTACGAGCCCAAGGAGAAGTCAAAGCGCGGCTTCACCCCTGTGGTGCAGAACATCTACATGGAGAATGTCACCTGTAAGAAGTCAAAGTACGGCATTCTGCTCAACGGCCTTGAGGACACCGTGGCTATCAATAACATCAGTCTGAAGAACTGCACCTTCAACGGTGTAACCGACAAGCCTATCCAGAAGACAGGCAAGGTGGGCACGAAGCTGAAGTTCAGCAAACTCATCATAAACGACAAGCTCATACTCGCCAAGGCACCATACAAGCACTACTCAGAGTGGATGACATGGAGCGAGATGAAGCGTGTGAAGCATCCGTTCTACCTCGACTTCACCGACGAGGCTATAGAGCCTAACGGAAAGTGGTCATACGCGGTGGGCATCGAACTAGAGAGCATGCTCGACACATGGCGCGCATACCTCAACGACGATGTGCTAAAGTACCTCAAGGAATACCCAGCCCGAATGATTGACGAGAACGGAAGCATCAAGGGCTACAACCAGTCGGAATACAGCCTCGACAACGTACGCCCCGCACGTTTCATTCTGCGCATGAACCGACTCTTCCTCGGTGACAACGAGGTAAGGACATACGGCACAGAGAAAGCCGTAGAGAACGTCTTTAACCAGATGAAGTCACACCCTCGCACCACAACGGGCAAGGACGGGCGCGGAGTCTTCTGGCACAAGAACATATACCCTAATCAGGTATGGCTCGACGGCCTCTACATGGGACTACCGTTCTTCACCATGATTGCCGGTGAAATGGAGGAAAAGGACGAGAAAAACGTTGCCAAGCAGGTCTATGACGACATAGTCAACCAGATGACAGTAACATTCGAGAAGACATACGACGAGAAGACAGGACTCTGGAAACATGCCTGGGACGAGAACAAGTCAATATTCTGGGCAGACAAGACCACAGGCCTCAGCCAGCACACATGGTCACGTGCCCTCGGATGGTTCGCAATGGCTATGACCGAAGTACTTGACGAGCTTCCTGAGAGCTACACACGCCGCAAGGAGGTGAAGGACATGCTCCAGAAGGTGATGACCGCCGTGGTGAAGTATCAGGACGCAAAGACAGGCGTATGGTACGATGTCATGGACGTCAAGGACCCTAAGAACTACCTCGAATCCACCGCCTCATGTATGTTCTCCTACGTGCTCCTCAAGGGCTCACGCCTCGGCTATCTCGATGCCTCATTCAAGCAGGCAGGCATAAAGGCATACGACGGCATCATCAATGAGTTCATCAAGATAAACAACGACAAGACGATCTCCCTCACCAACTGCTGCTCAGTCAGCGGTCTCGGTCCTGACGACAATCCAAGTCGTGACGGCTCCTTCGAGTACTACATCTCAGAGCCTATCCGCGACAACGACGCCAAGGGCATTGCTCCATTCATCTGGGCAAGTCTCGAAATGGAGCGAGACAAGGCAGAAACCGTCAAACTGGGGTACTGAGAGTAAAACAATAAATTACTATGAAGAAATTAAGATTATGGCAAATTGCCGTGGCTATGACAGCCGTAATCACCCTCACATCATGCAACAGCGATGAGTACGACGGCGACTGGGACGACATGATTTGGAAAACAGAAGTAAAAGCAACAGAGCAAGATGGAACATACTTAGTTGCCGCAACAGGAGGTGAGTTAACCTTCTCTTGTAAGAACTATCAACACCCGTGGATATCAGAAGCCTTATATGCCGGAGAATACTATAATCCCGACGTTCAAGATGATGAATACCACACAATAAACAGGCAAAAATTATCCCTTGACTGGTTCAAGGCAGAAATAACAGGTAACCTGCTCAAGGTCACTTTTGCCCCGAATCAGGCAACGACGGAAAGGCCCATCAAGCTTAACGTTACCGCCGGCGATATCTTCTACTCCTTCACTTTCAAGCAATCAGCAAACAAATAGCATAAAAGAGCCTGTCCATATCGGATAGGCTCTTTCGTTTTCTTATGCTTATATACTATAGCCAAAAGTTGTGGCTATAAGACGACTGTAGGCCGATAATGTAAAGTGTTCTTGTATTTAGTACAAATTCTATATTATTTAAGTTGATAAATGGTTATTGGATGGTTGTAAGAATGAATTTGCGGAAATCGTCAAGATCCTTTTGGTTAGGATGCCCCATGTGAATAGGTCCCATTGAGCCTTTGCATGAAAACTCTTTCTCTGAAACGGCGATGCCCCTTGCCTGAAGCATCTCACGCATCTGAGGTACAGGCGACTTGATGATGGCGCTCGAGCCAAAGCAGACTACATTTTTCACCTTGTCGGGAGTAAGCGTGTTAATGAATTCTACGATGCTGTTATCTACTTTCCCCAATAGCACACCGCTACCTAAATAAAGTGTATCTACAGGCTCGCTTAGACGGACGGTTGCTAGTTCTGGACGTGTATTGGTAAGTTCACCAACAATCTTTGCCATCTTTTCTGTATGGCCAAATTTGCTAAAATATCGGATTGCTGTTTTCATCTTTTGTTTTTTTTGCTTCAAACTATCATTTTTTCTATTTCTCCCTTATGCTCGAATAGGGTACAGCCACCAGTATGTTCCCAACCGAGGGCCTTAGCTGCACGAATCTTGCGGAACAGAGGCGACTGTAATGCCTTTCTGATGCCCATCGTGGCAACATTGCTGTCGCTGAAAGGTGAGAACGGGCAAGGTTCGGCCGAGCCGTCAGGACCTATGTGAAAGAACCCGCGACCAGAGGCAAGACAACCGCCAAGCGCCTTCTCATCACCTGGGAATGAAAGGAAAATAATATCTGCATAGGCATTACGACGCTCCTCAAGCAGAGCTTCCATTTCTGCCACATGCTCGTCTCCGAAGGCAAGGTGTTCCGTACCCTTCTCCGTTGGCACATATTCTATAAAGAACACTATCTTGCAGCCATATACTCGCAAGGTGTCAATGAATTGTGGCGAAGTAACGAGATGATAGTTCTCTGTTGTTACTGTGATGCTTGTGCCAAAGAAAAGACCTTCCTGCTTCAGCATTTCCATCGACTGCATGGCACGTTTGAATACACCTTGACCTCGACGTTCGTCAGTACCCATGGCTGTTCCTTCTATGCTGATGATAGGCACCATGTTGAGATTATCCTTCAGAAATTTCATATAGGAAGGACCTATGAGCGTGCCATTGGTGAAAATGGGGAATATCATATCTTTCACTTCTGCTATTTTCTCAAGAATATCTTTCCTCATGAATGGCTCACCACCTGCTATAAGCGAAAAGTTGATGCCCATGTCGGCAGCTTCCGTGAAGATGGTTTTCCATTGATCGGGTGTCAGAGTCGCTTTCTGGTTAGCTTTCTCATCCTCGGCTATGCCGTTGCTGCGTGCGTAGCATCCTTTGCAATGTAGGTTGCAAGTGGTAGAGATACTGCTGATGAGGAATGGCGGCACCTCCAGTTCTTCCTGTTCCAGCATTTTCCTACGCCGTTTCTCCGACTTCTGAAAGAGCGCCTGCATACGGAATGCGAACTTAGCCTCACGCGGATTTGACAGCACGCTCTTATATGCTTTCGCCATTATTGTGCGGATGCTGTTGCTCATGTAAGCTCCCAGATCAAGCGTTCCACTTGTTGCCATATTTATTTCTTTAATGTTTCGATGATTGAATCAAGTTCCTTTGCCAGATGCAGATAGTCGGCTTGCTTTAGAGGACAGGCTGAAAGCTGTTCTCCCATGCCTGAAGGAATCTTTGCATAAGCCTCCTCTTCCAAAGCCTTGCCCTTTGGCGTCAGACTGACAATCTGCTGACGTTTGTCCTTATCGCCTTTCTTACGGATGACGATACCCAGCTTCTCCATGCGTTGGAGTAGTGGAGTGACCGTATTCGTTTCAAGAAGCAGGCGATTGGCAATGTCACATACAGGCTGTTCGTCCTTTTCCCAAAGCACCATCAGCACGAGGTACTGAGGATAGGTGATACCTAGAGCTGTCAATATCGGCGTGTAGGCCTGCGTAATCAGCCTTGTCGCCGTATAGAGACGGAAGCAAACTTGATTATCGAGTTTTAACTCTGCGTGCATACTCTAAACCCTAACCTCTAATCACTAACTAAGCATCGTCTCAACGTCCTTCTCAAAGTCCTTTGGCTCTGTGGTTGGAGCGTAACGCTTAATAGTCGCGCCGTCCTTCGAAATGAGGAACTTAGTGAAATTCCACTTGATGTCATTGTCTTTCTCCACGCTATTGCTGATAGCCTTGAAGAGAGTCTTGGCAGCCTTTGCCTTCAGTCCGTTATACTCCTCTGTTGGAGCCTGCTCCTTCAGATACTCGAAGATAGGTTCTGCATTTGCGCCGTTCACGTCAGTCTTCTTCATGATCTGGAAGGTCACGCCATAGTTTATCTGACAGAACTCTGCAATCTCTCCATCCGTGCCTGGATCCTGCTCCTTGAACTGGTTGCATGGGAAACCGATGATTACCAGACCCTTGTCCTTGTATTTCTGGTTCAGTTCCTCAAGTCCAGCGAACTGAGGTGTGAAACCACACTTGCTTGCTGTGTTTACAATCAGCAGCACCTTACCTTCGAACTGAGAGAAATCAATCTCCTTTCCTTTGCTTGTTAAAGCCTTGAAATCATAAATCTTTGCCATATCTTTTTATTTTATGTCGTTTGCGATATTTTCTGAGTGCAAAGGTAGGGAAAATAATTTATATCGCAAGCGATTTAATTTAAAATTTAGAATAATTTAACAAATATCGTGCGCGATATACACTTTATGCTTCTCTTGAAAAGGTTTTTCAGAGGATAAAATGCCAATTGGCAATTCTCCATTCTTTAAGGGCTTGTTATGAGTTCGTTGCCTTCGCTATACCTTCGTTCTGCCTATGCTCCCAAGCCGATATACGGATGGGACCTGGAAGGGAGTTACAGCGGACTTATAACGTACCTACGGCGGACTCCCCCTGGCTTGCCCCAGAAACCATTATATGGCATATTTCATTTTTTTACTGATGATTTAATGGAGTTACTCTATTTCTCCAGTTTCTTCAACGTCTCTATGTTTTCGAGAAAGATCTCTTTGCCCATGTGGTAATTGTTGTTAATCTTTAGCACATTACCATTGCGATCAAGAGCTTCTTGATAAGGGATGCCAGAGAACTTGAAAAGCTCCATGTATTTTTGGTATTCGTCTTGTGGCACGCGATAGACCTCTGCTCCGTTGAGTTTCTCGGCTACATACTCATCATATTGTTTCTTTGGGGAATCCTTGTCGCCTGTGATGAAGATAAACTCAAAGTCTGGGTTGTTGCGCAGTTCCTCTCGCCATGGCTTGGTTGATTCTATGCCTGCGCGACAAGGACCACAATAGGTAGCCCAAAAGTCGATGTAAAGATACTTGCCTTTGTATTTATCTGTTATCTTCCTAAGGAGCGTGGTAGCCTCACAGTCAGGAAGAGTGTATGACATCTGCTTGGCATTAATGCCATAGTTTACATACTCATCAATCATTGACTCAAACATAGGATTGTGCATAGCAGACTTGATGATGCTCGCCCTATGCTTTGCCTCTTCTAATTCTTTATTAACAACGAAATCTACAGAATCGGCTGGGGTGTCATTTATTCTCCAACTTTTTACGAGCATGTAGTTTAGTTTGCCATTTCTTGATATGTTATAGAAATCTTGTACGTATTTTAGTTTGAGAAATAATGACATGTTTTCTCTGCCAAAAACAGCTTTGTCTCTACACATTTGTATACTGTCCACGATAGAGTCATCGTAGGGCTTGAACCATTGTATAGGGAATGTAGGGTCAGTTGATTTTTCGTAATCGCCAGTTCCATGTTCGAACACAGGTCCATATATAGTACTGTTTAATAAGCAACTATAAAAGTTCGAGCTCATTGTCAATGGGTCATTAAATGGAATCTTACGTAGGAATGTATAGTTTTCTGGGTAGAGAATGTCTTTGAGTGAATCGGGTAAATTTTGCAGTTCGCTTTTAGGAGTCTTGCGTATTTGGGAATTATTTCCATGGTATCGTACGACTTCCCCAGCATAATACTCCTGCATGTTGATTTTTCCCATAATATACTCGATGTCATTGTAGTGAAATCTTTCAGCAAGATAGTCATGGGTAGCGAGAGCATTCTCGTATGCATCTTCTACGATTTTAATGTAATTCTTGAAACCGTATTTGTTTACCATTTGGTATAACGCCTGGTATTTGCTGTCGGAGAATGGGCGAGGCATATTTGATGTAATGGCAGAGTATTCCGTAGGTTTCCCAGAAGGATCGCTAACGGTTGCTTTGCCATACTGATTTATTGTGAAACAGGTTGTCTCGCCTGGTTTGATTAGGAAATATACACCTAGATTATTTGCTACCAAACAGTCAAGTATAGGATAATGTAGGACAAACTTATGCTCGAAAGTTCCATCCTCGTTGATAGGGATGACAATTGGTTCATCCTTACCTGTAAAATTATTTTGATTGTAGATAGTTAGTGAACTAAATCCATCAGAACGAGAATAGCCTTCAATTTTTCCCTTGATGCACGTGGTATCAGTATGGAAGAAATCCTTTCTGAATGCCTCTACCTTTTCTTCGTTAAGTGCATAAGGCTTTATTTTCACAGGATTGTTAGCCTCGGAAATACCCATGACTCTGTTTTCATATTCTGCAAAGCCTTCAAGCATATCAAAGAATTGAGTGTTGAGTGGCATAGGCTCAAAGACAAGTGTCATAGTAGCCACACCATGCTCATCAACAGGGATAGGTGTTTGTGGTGGAAATTCCTTAATGAACTTTAGCTTATAGTTCTTGTTGTCATCTCCGTAAAGGTGTATATGGCCAAGAATCCATATATCAGGACTTGTTATTGATGCCTTTACGATTGTAGCCGTGTCGTGGAACTCAACAGAATTGAGTTGCAGACGGTTGATACTTGTAGAAAGATAGATTGGCTTTTCCCAGATAACGGGTTTCTTCGCTGCTGATGAGTTTAGCATGCAGAGAGTAAGTAGGATAGAAAGGATTGTTTTTGTCATTTTTGTAATTAATGTTTTTAGTTTATTCGTCTAAGTTAATAGATTCTTCTGCAAAGATAAGCAAAAATTTGCGAACATGCAAATAATTTCATGTTTTTTTATGTGAGAAAAAAAATATTTGTATCTGCTATAAAAATAGTAACATTGCAAAGACAATAAAACTCCAATTCCATATTGGACTTGAATTGGAGCAGGATTGCACTTGAATTGGAGTTGTTGCTACCTTACATCGAAAAAGAAATGAGTTTAATGGTTTTCACAGCTACCTTCTGTATTGGCTTATTATTGGTGTTCGGTAAAACAATACGAAACATATCCTAAGTTCTTTAACTCAGCATTTCGGATATTCAGTTTCTTCTGTAAGCCCTATTTCATAATCCCAGCAAACGTGTTGGTAACAAATAACGGGTAACAATAAGAAAATAGTGTAAACTGCTGCCTATATTTATTATTTCTATATATAATAAGGTATATAAACTCCTTAGAAAGATTCAGTAAAATTTTTGGCCATACACTAAAATCCTTATTGTTACCTGTTACTTGTTACTGGTCGTGGCTTTGCTTGTTTGCTGTGGTGGTATAAGATGAAGAGAATGAGGCTGTTAGCGCGAATTGAAGAGTGGAGCATAGGCGGCTGATGGTCTCAATAACATAACAACAAGCATTAATTCTGGGCAGATTCACCTTGTTTTTCTCCTGATTTTGTTTACCCTCAAATCCGCAACCTATAGGGTTTAGTGGGATTTTGCTTGCAAAGCGACAAAATTCATTTTATTGTACATATTTCTTGCACAACAGAAATGTCGCAGACACAAAATCCCCTTACCCCATAAAG
>Ga0326513_10002077_pt1 | contig 14952 bp, 13 predicted proteins | sample 2_2465_0518_D_FD_203654 | JGI IMG/M metagenome (GOLD analysis project Ga0326513, IMG submission 203654) | Bovine rumen microbial communities from UC Davis, California, United States - 2_2465_0518 | ecosystem: Host-associated > Mammals > Digestive system > Stomach > Rumen | place: USA...
TCACCTGATACAATGACATAGCCGTTACCGCCTTCTGCATTGAATACATAATAGTACGCGCTCTCAGGCTGGCCGTTGACTCTCCTTACCGAGCGGTAAGGTGTCCTGCTCTGGTTCAGGATTTTGCCCTTGGAGAGTAGATAATGCTGGGCGGCACTGAAAGCCTGAGTCTTACTGACGGACTCGGCATTGACACCGGCGGCGGCCCATGCGCTCAGGACAATTGCGAATACAATTCTCTTCATAAAATACTGAAATAAGGTATGTTGTTTAATTACACTTCATAACCGTTGGGATTGTTCTTCTGGAAGTTCCATGAGTCGCGGCACATTTCCTCGATGCCGTACTTCGCCTCCCATCCTAATTCCCTCTTAGCCTTGGCGGGGTTGCAGTAGCAGGTGGCGATGTCACCCGGACGACGGGGTTTGATAACGTAGGGGACCTTCAGACCGTTGGCCTTCTCGAATGCCTTTACCACATCCAGTACGGAATAGCCGTGACCGGTACCAAGGTTATAGATAGCCAAACCCTTGTTCTCCTGAATGGCCTTGAGGGCGCATACATGTCCGCTGGCCAGGTCAACTACGTGGATGTAGTCACGCACACCTGTGCCATCTGGGGTGTCATAGTCGTCACCGAAGACACCAAGCTCCTTGCGGATACCGATAGCCGTCTGTGTAATGTAGGGCATAAGGTTGTTAGGGATGCCGTTGGGGTTCTCGCCTATCAGGCCGGACTCGTGGGCACCGATGGGATTGAAATAACGGAGAAGAACCACATTCCACTCGGGATCCGCCTTCTGGATATCCATCAGAACCTGCTCCAGCATGGACTTGGTCCAACCGTAGGGATTAGTACACTGCCCCTTGGGACATTCCTCGGTAATGGGAATGATGGCAGGGTCGCCATATACTGTGGCGCTGGATGAGAAAATGATATTCTTGCAGCCATGCTGACGCATCACATCTACCAGGACAAACACGCCGTTCATATTTGTCTCGTAGTACATGAGGGGCTTCTGAACAGACTCACCCACAGCCTTGAGACCAGCGAAGTTTATCACGGCGTCAATCTTGTGATCAGTGAAGACCTTGTCCATAGCGGCACGGTCACGAATGTCGGCCTCAATCATTGTTACCTCATGACCGATGATTTTCTCTACGCGGCGAATGGCCTCTGGCTGGGAATTGTAGAAGTTATCTACTACCACAACGCTATGTCCTGCCTTGTCTAACTCGATAAGGGTGTGGCTTCCGATATAACCTGCGCCACCAGTTAACAGAATATTCATGTCAGTTATATTTGTTTTTGGGGTTTATTGTTTACCTTTTGATGTTTTGGAAGTTCAAGGTGTGTCTTTTTAAATTCCGAACAGGGATTTCAATCCGTTATCGACACCGCTGAAACCCATGAAGGCCATGGCAAGCAGACCGGCGGTAACGAGGGCTATACTCATGCCTTGCATCCCCTTGGGAATGTTCATCATGCTCAGGTGTTCACGTATGCCGGCAAAGACAATCAGTGCCAGGGCGAATCCGAGGGCTGTGCTGACGGCAAAAACAACTCCTGTAAGCAGGTCGGGCTCCAGGCCTTGGGCGGCATAGGTGCCGTTGGCGACCAGAATGGCCACGCCGAGGATACAGCAATTGGTGGTGATAAGGGGCAGGAATACGCCTAATGCCTGGTAAAGGGCGGGAGCGGACTTCTTGAGGATAATCTCTACCATCTGCACCAGAGCCGCGATTACCAGGATGAAAGCGATGGTCTGGAGATATTCCAGTCCGAAGGCTTCCAGGACATACTTTTGGATAACGTATGTGACAATGGTGGCCAGCGTGAGCACAAAGGCAACTGCGGCTCCCATACCTATAGCGGAATCTACCTTCTTGCTTACTCCGAGGAAAGGACAGATTCCCAAGAACTGTGACAGTACAATATTATTGACGAATATTGCTGTTATGAATATAAGAATGTATGCCATATCTGTATCTGCGATTTATGATTTGATCTTGTTGACAAGTGCAATGAGGTAGCCCAGGGCTATGAAGGCTCCGGGTGCCAGTACGAAGACAAGCGCGCCGTAGCTCTCGGGGAATAAGGTCTGGGAGAATATCTTGCCAGTACCTAACAGTTCACGTACGGCTCCTAAAAGGGTCAGGGCGATAGTAAAGCCGAGGCCCATTCCTATGCCGTCAAAAATGCTGCTCACGGGTGAATGCTTGGAGGCAAAGGCTTCGGCACGGCCCAGGATAATACAGTTAACCACGATCAGTGGGATGAACAATCCCAGTGACTCATATACCGTGGGGACGTATGCCTGAAGCAACATCTGTAGGATGGTTACCAGCGAGGCTATCACTACGATGAAGGACGGGATACGTACCATATCGGGAATGACATTCTTTATCACCGAGATAATCAGGTTGCTGAAGACCAGGACGGCTGTAGTGGCCAGTCCCATACTCATGCCGTTGAAGGCGCTGCTGGTAGTACCCAGTGTGGGACACATACCCAGGAGAAGTACAAAGGTAGGATTCTCCTTGATGATTCCGTTCAGTAGGACTTTCATGTTATTCATATCTTGTTTCCTCCTTACCTTATTAATTATTATCCTGAGTGGTTGCTCCGCTTACGCCGTCAGTATCGGACTGAGACGGCTGTGTCCGGCTATATGCCTGCCATGCCGCATTGACGGCCCGCAGGAACGCACGGGATGTAATGGTGCTGGCTGTGATGGCATCCACATTTCCGCCGTCCTTGCTGACGGTGAGTTCCTCTTCGTTCAGATTACGGCCGATGATATCGCCTTTCCCGCCCTTTTGGAACCACTGGGCAGCCTTTGCACCCAAACCGGGAGTCTCATGTGTCTCGAGAACACTGTATCCCAGCACTTCCCCATCGGTGCTGATGCCTACCATGATGGTGAGACCACCGCCGAAACTGGCGTTCTGGGGATCTACTGCCTTGACGGCAACGCCCTTATCTCCGGCATTCATGACTACGTACAGGTTATCGCTGACTGTTACGGAATCCACCTTGTCAATCTTAACATCGCCTCCGCCCAGTACCTGGGCAATTGCATCCTGCTCACGCTGATTATTCAACTCCTTTATGGTGTCTGCCGTCATCTTATTGACAGATGCCAGGGCTACTCCGGCTACAAGGGAGATGCCGGTAAGCACACTGGCCATATTATACCATGTAGAACTTAGCTTTTTCATTTCTTTACAGCCTCCTCACCGAATCTTTTAGGTTTACAATAAGTGTTGATCAGGGGTGTGAACGCATTCATGATAAGAATGGCAAACGACATGCCCTCGGGGTATGCGCCCCAATTACGGATGATGACGGTCAGGAAGCCTATGCATACACCGTAGATGAGCTGTCCTTTGCCGGTCATGGGGGATGTTACGTAATCGGTGGCCATATAGCAGGCGCCTAACATCAGTCCGCCGCTGCACAATACCTGGGTGGGTACGGCATAAACGGGGTTGGAGGCGTGCAGAATGGCAGACAGTACTGCCACCGTTCCCAAGATGCTGACAGGAATATGCCAGGTAATGATCTTACGCCATAGCATGAACAGACATCCAACCAGCAGACACAGGGCACTTACCTCGCCTAATGAGCCGCCGGTAGCTCCGAGAAACATATCCTGCAAACTGGGAAGTTTGCTCAGGACGGATGCGTCACCGGATGTGATGGCTTCCTGCATGATACTCAGCGGGGTTGCCGCTGTAGTGGCGTCAGTTGCGTTGACGGCCGGCCATGTGGTCATCTGTACGGGAAAACTGATGAGCAGGAACACACGGCCTACCAATGCGGGATTAAAGGGATTCTGCCCCAGCCCGCCAAAGGTCATTTTGCCTACACCGATGGCAATGAGGGCACCGATGATAATAATCCATACAGGCAAATTGCCGGGCAGGTTGAATCCCAACAGAATACCTGTCAGAACGGCACTTCCGTCGCAGACAGTAAGGGTATTCCTGCCAAGGATGAATCTTGTTATGGCCCACTCGAAGAAGACGCAGGCAGCCACTGAGGTTGCCAGCACTATAGCCGCTCCCACTCCAAAGAACCAGAGACTGGCAACCAAAGCCGGAAGCAGGGCAATGCATACACCATACATGTTCTTCTGTACGGAATCTCCTCCGTGAACATGCGGTGACAATGATATTATTGGTTTCATGATTAATTCAGCATTCTTGATTCATAATTACTTTTTTGCAGCCGCCCTGTTCCTGATGATTCCCATGACGGTGGTCTTGCCTACGCGGATCATATCCAGCAGAGGACGGTTACTGGGACAGGTGAACTGACAGCTGCCGCATTCGATACAGCTGACGATGTCATTCTTCTCGGCTGTCTCCCACTCTTCCATCGATGCCAGCTTGCTGAGCAGGTAAGGCTCCAGTCCCATGGGACAGGCACTTACGCACTTGGCACAGCGGATACAGGGCTGAGGCTCTGCACGGCGGGCTTCCTTCTTATTCATAATAAGCAGACCGCTACTGCCCTTGGTCATAGGGACATCCAGACTTAGCAGCGCCTTTCCCATCATCGGGCCGCCGCCTATTACCTTTCCGGTATCCTCGGGAAGACCGCCGCACTCATCAATAAGCTGCTGGAAGGGGGTTCCCAGTCGGGCCAACAGGTTGGATGGATTCCTGACACTCTTGCCTGTGACGGTAATGACACGGTCTATCAGGGGTTTGTTCTTCATTACCGCCTCATAAATGGCATAGGCGGTTCCTACATTCTGCACTACGGCTCCCACATTGATAGGGATAGCTGGAGGAGCGGGGACCTGACGGCCGATAACGGCGTCAATAAGCTGCTTCTCGCCTCCCTGAGGGTACTTTACCTTCAGCGGGACAACCTCGATACCGGGATACTGCTTAGCCTTCTCTGTCATCAGGCGGATGGCATCCGGCTTATTGTTCTCAATACCGATATAGCCCTTGGTTACGTTTACAGCCTTCATGATAAGGTCCACGCCTACAAGTATTTCCTCGGGATGTTCCAGCATCAGCCTGTGGTCGGCCGTCAGATAGGGCTCGCATTCTACGGCATTGATGATGACGCACTCAGCCTTACTGCCCGGAGGAGGTGTTAGCTTGACGTGGCAGGGGAAGGTGGCACCCCCCATACCTACGATTCCGGCATTCTTGATTTTCTCTACGATGGTCTTACTGTCCAAATCGGGACGGTCTGAGAGGCGGACCAGACTCTTGGAGCGGTCAATGGTTTCTTCCCACTCGTCGCCTTCCACGTCCACGATGACTGCCATACGGCGTGTGCCGCTGGCATCTACAACAGAATCTATCTTATTAACCTTTCCGCTTACGGAACTGTAAACAGGAGCACTCACAAAACCTCCTGCTTCGGCCAGCAGAGTGCCGACCTTGACTGTATCGCCCTTCTGAACAACGGGCTTGGCCGGGGCGCCAATGTGCTGGAACATACTGAAAACAGCCTGTCTGGGCAGGGCGGCCTCACGGATGGGACTGCCGGCCGACAGTTTGTTCTCTGCGGGATGAACACCGCCTATGTGAAATGATTTCATATACTTTTTTATTCAGCTTTTGAGGGTTCAACATTCTGATTCGGAGTATTGTCGGTACTCTGAACAGCCGGTTCCTCTGCCTTGGGCTTACGAGGCGGGAAATTAAATCCGTGGATAGCACCCTTGGGACAGGCTTCCTCGCACTTGCGGCACATTTTGCACTTCTCGGCATCGATATATGCCAGGTTGTTCTCGAGGGTGATGGCCTGAAACTTCTCGCAGGTCTTGACGCACTTGCCGCAACCGATGCAGGAGGCCTTACAGGCCTTGTTAGCAATGGCACCCTTGTCCTTGTTGTTACACAACACCACTACCCTACGGCCTTTGGGACCTTTCAGGCGAATCTCAATTATACCGCGGGGGCAGGCCTTGGCACAGGCTCCGCAGGCAGTACACTTCTCTTCGTCCACTACGGGCAGACCGGTCTCGGCATCCATGCTGATAGCACCGAACTGGCACTTGGACACACAGTCGCCACAGCCCAGACAGCCGTAAGGGCAACCTGTGTCACCCATGCCGGTCATGTTCTTGACACGGCAGCTTACCGCACCATCGAACTCTGCATTACGGGGACGGTTCTCACACGTTCCGTTACAACGTACAACAGCCACCTTAGGGGCACTGGCTACGGCAGCCATTCCCAGAATTCCGGCTACCTGCTCCATCACGGGCTGGCCGCCTACGGGGCATAACTTGCCCTCCAGACTTCCCGCATCGGCAGCTTTGACACATGCGGCGGCAAAACCGGAGCAACCGGGGTAGCCGCAACCGCCACAGTTAGCCTGGGGCAGCACTTCTGAAACCTGCGCAATACGTGGATCTTCATGTACAGCAAACTTGTGGGAAATGAAATAAAGCACCAGTGCTGAGACCAGTCCTATCACTCCCAGAACAATTACTGCAATAAGGATTACATTCATAGATTGATTGGTTATAATTTTAATTGTTTTAGTTAGTTTTCTCTTTTATGCAAGGTAAAGCTGAAATGCCGGCCTATATAAGCCCTGAGGAGATACAGGGCAAGGAAGTATATGACCAGTACGGTCATGGACAGGAGGATGCCCGCCATATCGCTGCCGAATACCTTCACACCGATGAACAGGGACGCAATCATCAGGACCAGGGGCAGCAGGTAGCATATATACACGGCTCTGAGGCCCTGTACTACGGTGCCTTCAACATCCACCGTCTCACCTGCCTTTACATCTGTGCCGTTCAGCAGGACGGTGATAACCTTCTCCTTGCTCTCGCTGCTGTTGCACAGGCGCTGTGCCGAGCATCCCGAGCAGGCTGAATGCTGCAGAATACGCACATGACAAGTACTGCCGCTGACTGACTCAACGACACCCGTATGTTTTATCACATCCGTTACTTTCCGCATCATTATATTACAAAAATCATACAAAGATACAATTATTTTTGCTACCTATTTATATATAATGCGGGCGCGGCAATTCCTTTAACACTTTTTAAGGATAGATACACCTTATTAGAGACTTCAATGAAGTAAATTTGCAGCAAAAATATGAATTCAATATGAAAATTACCACTAAAGCATGTTGTAAGATCAACATCGGACTGAACATAGTATCCAAACGTGCGGACGGCTACCACAACCTGGAGACTGTCTTCTACCCCGTTCCACTGTATGACCGTATTGACATAACGGACGCCGATGCCGACATCATAGATCTTGCCGGACATCCGCTGGAGGGAGACCCGAATGACAATCTGGTACTCAAGGCTGTGCGCATGCTTAGGGAGAACGGCCTGAAGGTTCCCGGCGTTCACATCTCCCTGCTGAAGAATATTCCCAGCGGAGCCGGATTGGGTGGAGGAAGCAGTGACGCGGCGGCGGTGGTAAAGGTGCTGAACAGCCACCTCTCCCTAGGACTGACTGACCAGCAGATGGAGCGTATGATTGTGCGTTTGGGAGCTGACTGTCCTTTCTTTATCCGTTGCCGGCCCGTCTATGCGCAAGGAGTGGGCGATGAGTTCTCACCCGTTCGGATTAACCTGTCCGGATGGTATCTGGTACTGGTCAAACCGGATGATTATGTATCCACGCGCGAGGCTTATTCTTTAATTAAGGCTACGCCATCCAAATATTCTCTTACTGAGGAGGTTATGAAACCGGTTGACCAATGGAGAGAGACCATTACTAACGACTTTGAGAAGAGTGTTTTCCCTCAGCATCCTGTTATAGAGGAGATACGTAACCAACTCTACCGGATGGGGGCTTCGTATGCCTGCATGAGCGGAAGCGGAAGTACCGTATTCGGCTTATTCCGCAACGGGGCCGACCTGTCAGAGTTGGGCAGAAAACACTTCGTCTTCCAGACCAGGCTGTAAAAAAAGAGGGGAAATTCCTACCCATTTATAGGGAAATACCATTTCTCTGCTGCGGGGAATGCTGTACCTTTGCAGCAGAACCAAAAACCATCAAGCGTTATGAAAAGATTTATCATTTCCCTGTTTATGATATTCGCAACATGGCAAGCAGCCTTTGCAATGAGTTATGAGCGTGCTCGAGAGGAAGCATTGTACCTGACGGACAAGATGGCCTATGAGCTGAATCTGAATGACCAGCAGTATAATGATGCATATGAGATAAATCTGGACTACTTCCTGTCATTGGACTCCGAGGCCGACCTGTATGCCGACTACCTCTCATACCGGCTCTCTGACCTGCGTCACATCCTGTATGACTGGCAGTACAACCTGATGCTAGCTGCCGACTACTTCATCCGTCCCGTGTACTGGCGTTCAGGCGGATGGTACTTTCCCATCTACGGGCACTATAGCGTAGGACATTACTATTACAGCTACCCCAACGTATATTACAGCTATCGTGGCGGACACGGACGTATTCATTATCACAGCGGATTCTATGCCAGCAGACGCCCGGTATGGAACGGAGGACTGAGGGGACATCACCCGACAGGCGGCCGTGGCAGAATCGGAAACACCTCAATTCAAAGGCATGACGGCGGAAGGAACGGATATCATATAGAGTTCAACCGTAACAATAACGGCCGTTCAGACCGGGGAAACTCATTTGGAAACAGCAGCACACGCAACCGTGAGGGATATAGCCGCTACCATGAGGGTACAACCCGGAATCACGAGGGTTATACCAGAAATCACGAGGGTTATACCAGGAACTATGACCGTAGCAACAGCGGCAGTTCATACGGCTCCCGCCCCAGCCACAGCAACGACAGCTATAACGGAAATTCAAGAGGAAGTTACAGCGGTGATACGCACGGCAATTATAACAGGGGTTCCGGAAGCAGCTTCGGAAGCGGCTCAAGAGGCAGTTATAGTGGTGGCACGCGAAGCTATGGAAGCGGCTCAAGAGGCAGTTATAGTGGTGGCACGCGAAGCTATGGAAGCGGCTCAAGAGGAGGAAGCTACAGCGGTGGCTCACGCGGAGGAAGCTATAGCGGCGGCGGTTCACGCGGAGGAGGATACAGCGGCGGTTCACGTGGAGGAGGCGGTAGTGTTTCCAGAGGAAGAAGATAATAACCAAAGCAAAAGCCCCAGCTCCACACAGCTGAGGCTTTTATTATGAATTAAATGTATGCAGATAATAATATCCTGTTGTTTTTTATCCCATAATACCGTATTTGCCAATAAAGAACAGCAGGACGTAGCCCATAGCCAGACCGATAATACCCATGATGATACCTACACGCATCATCTGCTTCTGGTCAATAAGACCAGTGGCATGTGCCAGGGCATTAGGAGGTGTGGAGATGGGAAGGATCATTGCCAGTGAAGAACTGAGGGCAACACCGATAAGCAATGTGCTGACACCGCCATAGGGCTGTAAAGTAGCCACCGTGGAGAGACCGGCAAGCGCAAGAATCGGGAACAGAAGGTTTGCCGTAGCAGTATGACTGATAAAATTAGCCATAGCATAACACAGCAACCCGCTACCCAGAATCATCAGGAGGGGCGACCATGAACTGAACGGGATGGTTGATATCAGATGCTGAGCCAGATTGGAATCCTGCAACGACAGACCCAGGGCAAAACCGCCGGCCACCATCCATAGTACAGACCAGTTAATCTCCTCCAGATCACGGCGCGTGATAATACCGCATGTACAGAATACACCTACGGGCAGCATAGCCACCACGTTAGAGTTGATACCCGTGTATTTGTCAAACATCCATAACAGAACGGTAATGGCGAATGTAATGTAAACCACAACAGAACGCCAGTCATTCCTGGTCTCGCCTTCAATATGAAGCTCAATCTTCTTCTGTGTAAAGGGAAACAGCTTCTTCAGAATAAACCATGCGATGAAGAGCAGGATAATAACATAGGGACACATCACCATCATCCACTGACCGAATCCGATTTGCATGTTCAGACCATTAGGATCAGCCAGATAAGACAGGGCTATGGAATTGGGGGGTGTGCCAATAGGCGTTCCGATACCACCGATATTGGCACCGATGGGGATAGCCAGGGCCAGGGCAATCTTACCTTTTCCGTTGGCTGGTAAGGACTTAAGCACAGGAGCCAGGAATGTAAGCATCATGGCAGCCGTGGCAGTGTTACTGAGGAACATGGAGAACAGTCCCGTAACCAGCAGGAAACCAAGAAGCACATTCTCGGATTTGGTTCCGAAAGGCTTCAGCAACACCTTAGCCAGTTTGACATCCAGTCCGCTCTTGGTAGCGGCGATAGCCAAAATGAAACCTCCGATAAAAAGCATGATGATAGGGTTGGCAAAGCAGGCCATGATAGCCTTGTGCGAGATAACGGACCCCAGTTCCTCGGCAGGATGGTCTACAAACAGGCATAGGGCACTGTCAGAACACGTAAAAAGCAGAATCACGATAATGGCGACAGAAGTCGTCCATGAAGGAATAGCTTCTGTTATCCACATAACTGTTGCAAAACAGAACAGGGCTATGACACGTTGTTCAATAAGGGTGAGGTTCTCAATTCCGAAAACATCAGAAGGAAGGACCCAGATTACGACTCCCATGGCAATTGCCGTAAGAAGTTTAATAGCCTTGATGAACGTACTGCTGTTTCTTTTCTCTTTTTTTCTGCGATGGTATGCCTCAACAAGGTGATTACCAGTAAAGATTTTAAACATATTTGCTAATTATTAATACATATTTTATACACTGAACCATATTCACTCATGACGTAACACGGTGATTAGTTCAGGTACTCAATATACATTTACCTCACATCTGACATTGTGAGTCTGACTACAGGTTTGCGCTTTGCCCGTAATCCCGCAGGCTAACGTAATCGCAAAAGGCAGGTCTTCTGACTTTGTCCTTATGACCGGTGCGGTCTTCCCGGAGTATTTATATCAACTGTCTGTCCTATAAGGATATGCCGGTTGACTCCAGTGACACTGTTGACCGTCTGTAACAGAAAGGACTTACAGCATCGGGTAATGTCGCAGAATTGCACTGCGTTCCCGTCTTAGCTCCATTTTAACCCGAAAAGGCTTTGGAGAACCAATTGCGCCTGCAAAATTACGAATAAGTGAGCGGAATACAAAATAAATCTTGTTTATTTTTATTCAAAAAAGAGAGACAAAAAAAAGAGTTGTCACTTCGTTGAAGTAACAACTCTTTATAATCCTTAGTTCCGCATCTCGAAATCAAAGAGAGACTGAACAGAGCGGCAAACGAGACTCGAACTCGCGACCCCAACCTTGGCAAGGTTGTGCTCTACCAACTGAGCTATTGCCGCATGTCTGAAAGCATTTCCCGCATCATGAGTGAAGAGGAGGAGACTCGAACTCCCACGCCTCGCGGCACTACCACCTCAAAGTAGCGCGTCTACCATTCCGCCACCTCTCCGAAGGATATCCAAGAACTTAGTGCCCAAAACAGGACTCGAACCTGCACGCCTTGCGGCACACGCACCTGAAACGTGCGCGTCTACCAATTCCGCCACTTGGGCATTTGATTATCGAGCGGCAAACGAGACTCGAACTCGCGACCCCAACCTTGGCAAGGTTGTGCTCTACCAACTGAGCTATTGCCGCAGGATATTATCTCAGATAATCCCCATTATTTCAATTGCGCATCCCTAAGGATTTAACCAATTCCCCTGAATTGCGGTGCAAAGGTATAACAATTTTCCGGAACCACCAAACAAAAACGCATTTTTTTAATCCATTCTTGTATAATAATCGCAATATTTGTATTCTTTGAGTATTTCACGGGTACCATCCAGACGTTCAAACACAATTGAAGGGTGTGAGATACCATTGAACATATTGGTCTTAACTGTGGTGTAATGCAGCATATCCTCAAAGATAATTTCCTGCCCCACCCTCAATGGTCCGGCAAATTTCCAGCTGCCCATATAGTCACCGCTCAGGCAGCTGTTACCTCCCAGTCGGTAAACATTCTCCTCAGGACGGGCCGTCTTGACCGCATCGGCCGGCAATGACTCTGCTCCGCGGACAGCGGGTTGGTAAGGCATCTCCAGACAATCTGGCATATGGCAGGTAAACGACACATTCAGAATAGCCGTACGTATACCGTGATTCTCCACAATGTCCACCACCTGGGAAACCAGGGGGCCGGTCTGCCATGCGAAGGCACTGCCAGGCTCCAGTATAATCCGCAAGTGGGGATAACGTTCCCTAAGCTGCTTTAATATATATATAAGGTAGGGAACGTTATAATCAGCACGTGTCATCAGATGACCGCCTCCCAGATTCAGCCACTTGAGCTGAGGAAACCATCGGGCAAACTTTTCCTCAAGGTGCACAAGGGTATTACCCAGAGCCTCGGCCGAACTCTCACAATGGCAATGACAGTGAAAACCCTCTATTCCGTAGGGCAGGATTTCGGGCAACTGATCAGCCAGCACCCCGAACCGGCTGCCCGGAGCGCAGGGGTTGTACAGTTCCGTCTCTATCTCACTGTATTCAGGATTAATCCTTACGCCCACACTCACAGGATGCTTCCGGTAAGCTTTCACCATAGGCATGAACTGCCGGTACTGCGAGAGCGAATTGAAGGTTACATGTCCGCTGCAATCCAGTATCGTGGGGAAATCCTCCTCCGTATAGGCAGGACTATAGGTATGGGCCAGACTGCCGAAATCGTTATACGAGAGCAGTGCCTCATTGACACTGCTGGCCGTAGTATGACGGATATACTCGCGGAAAACAGGGAAAGTCTTCCACAAGGCAAAAGCTTTGAAGGCGAGAATAATCTCCACGCCGGCCTCATCAGCCACATGCTTAATCAGCTCCAGGTTACGACGTAACAGTTTTTCTTCCAAAAGATAATACGGAGTCATCAGTACACAAATTTAACGTTATCAATCCATAGGGTGTTACCCTCGGTTCCGGTATATGTGCCGCCGGTACTGCTGTCAAATTTGACAGTCACATGTGTAGGTGCATCCGAGGCATCGCCCCACCCTTCCTCAATGATGGGAACATTCACGCCCTTACTGTTCTTGGCATAAAAGGCATTCTCGCCAGTATAAAGGCCCATATAGCTGCGGTAATAGGATTCCCTGGTTATATCACCATAGTGAATGGGGAATTCCTTTCCCTCAATCCATCCGCCGGTATTCTTGTCAAAGAGGACCCTCATGGTTCCGATGCGAAGAGCATGGATATTACCATCCGCATCCTCCCAGCGTTTCTGTAACATACACAGACAACCGCCCATATCCTTTCCAGGGATGACCTTGGTCTTGCTGAACCCAGTCTCCCTGATGCGGTTAGGACTGCCGTTGTTATAATACTTATAGTCAAACCTGATAGCCTTCGGGCGCTTTGTGAAGGGGACCCCCACACTTATTTTGGACATAGGGTTGGACGAACTGGTAATCGGCTCTATCAGGGTACCTGTAAAGAGGCTGCCGGCAGCCATGACACTGATATTGATTACCCCGATTGCCTTGCACTTGGAGACATGTGTATATAATTTGACGCACTTGCCACCGGCATGCGCGTCAGGATATACGCTGACATTCGTCTTCACAACGCCTCCTACCTTTGCATAAACATTACTGTTGGCCCAGGGGCAGCCGCCTTGATTGGTAAAGGCACGGGCTCCGTCGAAGGTACCCTGAGGCCCTACTTCATACAACGTCCGCGTGTTACCCCCCACCAGAACGCTCTCCTTAATGGAACGGGTAATCCATGTGTCGAAATTACTGTAGCTGAGCTGCCCCTCCTGAGAATGGGCATTCAGTGTGAAAAGTGACAGTATCAATGGGATTGAACTCTTTTTCATCCTTGAACATATTATCAGAAAACGGATGCAAAGTTACGACTAAGCAGGAAGATGCTAAACAATTTGGGCTTAAACTTTGCAAAAAACGCGGAAAAGGCATAATTTTGTCCTGAAAGAAAGAAAAAAACACCTCCATATATGAATATGAATCCGAAAACAATGGAAGCTGACATGCGACTTTTGGAGATATTGTCGCAGACATTCCCAGACATTCAGAGCGCCAGTACAGAGATTATCAATCTGGAATCCATACTGAATCTGCCCAAGGGGACTGAGCACTTCGTAGCTGATGTACACGGCGAACATGAAGCTTTCCTGCACATCCTGCGGAATGCCAGCGGCAACATCAAGCGCAAGGTTAAGGAACTCTTTGCCGAATCACTTACAGAAAAGGAGGTGCGCGAGCTCTGCACCCTTATCTATTACCCGGAGAAGAAACTGGAGATGATTAAGGAACGGGCAGACGGGAATCTGAGCCGATACTACGCAGTAACACTCTTCAGGCTGATTCCCGTACTACAGTCCGTAAGCAGCAAATATACCCGTAGCAAGGTACGCAAGGCTTTGCCCCGGCAATTTGCCTACATTATAGAAGAACTGCTGCATGAGAATCCCATGGACGATGACAAGGAAGCCTACTTCCAGCGCATCATCGAAACCATCATACAGACAGGCCAGGCCCAGAACTTCATCACCGCCATCTGCAATGTCATCCAACGGCTCAGCATCGACCAGCTTCACATTTTGGGCGACATCTTCGACAGAGGCCCCGGGGCACATATCATCATGGACTATCTGCTCACCCGCGAGAACTTCGACATACAATGGGGCAACCATGATGCCCTTTGGATGGGAGCCGCCGCAGGATGCGATCCCTGTATTGCCACTGTCCTGAGACTGTCCCTGAGATTCGGCAACATGGCCACGCTGGAGGAAGGCTACGGCATCAACCTGCTGCCCCTGGCCACCTTCGCTATGGAATACTATGCGGAAGACCCCTGCACAGAGTTCATACCGCATACTGACAAGCCATTGGACGAGAAGAGCACCCGCCTGATTGCCCAGATGCACAAGGCCATCAGCATCATTCAGTTCAAACTGGAAGCCCAGACACGCCTCAAGTACCCCGAA
>Ga0326513_10002078_pt1 | contig 14946 bp, 17 predicted proteins | sample 2_2465_0518_D_FD_203654 | JGI IMG/M metagenome (GOLD analysis project Ga0326513, IMG submission 203654) | Bovine rumen microbial communities from UC Davis, California, United States - 2_2465_0518 | ecosystem: Host-associated > Mammals > Digestive system > Stomach > Rumen | place: USA...
ACCGGGGTAATGCTGCATAGCATCCGCCGGGCAATTTGACAACACAACTCCGTTTGTACAAGTATACCCGGTAGCCATATAAGCTAAAGCCCCGTTGCCATACAGTCGGGAGCTCCTTGTCTGCCCGCCCGCATTTTTAATAATAACGCTGTTGTTTGCAGTAAGTGCATCCGGTTTTATCGTCAAAAAAACCAACTCGCCCACATAACACGTTACCGTGCCTGCCGTGCTGTCATAAGTCACGCTGTCAAAATATCCTGCCGCATTTGCTGTCAGCCAGTCAGCCAGTATCTGCCCCTGCCCTGTCGCCGTACAAATTACACTCCTGCTTATCATGATACCACCTCAAACGTTGCATCCTCGACAGTGCCGATCAGGCCGTCACCGTCATTATAAATCGCCATAAATGCCGCATCTACGGGCAGATTATCGCCGCCGCCCGCACACGGCAGTCTGATCTCGCTCACGCTGCCATCACTCCCTTTTAATTGCACCACACCCAGAGAGGGCATTTCGAGGGTGTAGGTGACGGACTGCACTGAGATTTCCACCGTGCTGACCGACCCGTCCGAGCCGTGCAGAGTCAGCTCCGGGTCAACGTATGTCAGCCAGTAAAGCGTGTCGGTAATCTGCTTATTTCCCGTGCCTGCGTAGTTTTCCACGCCATCACCCCCCGATCGCTCTCAGCCATGTGGTTGCCGCTTGTTTCGCGCGTTCTGCGCCGCTCCTTGCCGTACGCTGTGCCATCGTCCGGCAGTCAGCTCCGGCGCATTTGATCACATAGCCGCCGTGCAGCTCCCACTTGATATGTGTGACCGTACTCCATACTTCATAATCGCCCCGCTTGTCCAGCAGCACAGCACAGCCTAAATGTGGGATTTCCTCGCTGTTTCGGGGAAAAATGCGTGCCGAAAACGGCCGGAATGTGGGCGGTGCGTGCCATTTGCGGTCAGCCTGTGTACCCTTGTCGTAATAGCCGTCATAAAACGCATCCCAGATCGGTGCAGAGAGCCACTCGCCGTCATGCAGTACCCCGCCGAGCAGAACTTCATTGACAGCAATGCTGCTGTCGATCTCCCAACTGATATAGACGTATTCTGCGTGATTATCGTAATAATCGCGCCCCGAATACTCGGTCATCTGCCACTGTGTACTGCCGTCCTTTGCAGACTCTGCTTTAACCAGTACAGAGCCGATCCGGATAATGTATTCGGCGTAGTCAAAGCTGTCCGCCTCTGCGATCTCCTGGATTGTTCTGATCGCCGGGTGTTCCGCCATCATATACTGCCCCAGAGCCAGACTGCCGTCCTCACGGGCATAGATAAAACCACCGGCAAGCGCTGCAAACTGGGCAAAAATCTCGCGGGGAACAGGGCTGTCCAGCTTGTCACAGCCATTGTCAAGGTGGATCACCCCGTCCTCATCGTGCATGGGCATATCAAATTGGAGCAGAGTGTAATTTGGTGCGCCCTGTCCTTCGTTTTCTGCGTTCCAGATATAGGCATTGATATACTCCCCGTTCGTTTGGAAATCCCATAAATGCCACGAAATTGCGTTATTTACGCCGCAAATATCATGGATGATCTGATTGGCCAGATTTGCAAATACCGGGAGCCAGCCGTTGGCATACTGCCCACCACGGGAGATATACTCAATGCTTTTTAGATCGCTGTTAAGCAGTGCCGCCCATGCGCCCACCGTGATCTCTTTGGAGTAGCCCCGTGATGCAAGGTCAATGCTGTAGCTTGACCCATCAAGCCAGCCCACAGCATCAAGCCCCTCCAAATCAAAGATCAGACTGTTAAAACCGCCTTTTTTTGCCGCTTTTGTGACCCAAAACACACCGAGGGGCAAGTCCTCACCATTGACCTCATGCCGCAGAACCACCTTGCAGCCTCGCAGATTGTAGGTATTCCAGCCGGCGCTCAGTCTGACCGTCAGCTTCATACTTGCTGCATAGACGCCACCGATCTCCGGCTCGCTGTCGGCGCTGCACTGCCTGTCGATCTGCGCCGAAATCACGTTAGAATCAGATAAAATCACAGTGCTTTTTGACCATGTTCCGGCACTGAAATCATACCCGGAAATGCTGCCGCTGATATGCTCCCGAATGGTCATGCCGTCACCTCCGGATTGATCACAGGCAGGATATACCGGTCACGCAGTACATAGTTTCCCACCATCAGCGACACAACAAACGTATGCTCGTTGTAGTGCTTTGGGCAGGAGAGCTGCCACTGGTCGTCCTCTAGCGTGTAGGTGACCTCCACACCGTTCTCGTAGACGTGTTCGAGCACGGGAGAGCCGCCGAGATCATACGCCACCGTGCTTTGCCGTAGGTCAAAATGTGCCGAAATGCTGTATATTCCGTCGATTAAATTGCCGTATACATTGGTATAAATAGGGGCAAACCGCCGCTCTGTCTCCCGGATCAGATAACGCCCAGGCTGACTAAATTCTGTCTTGATTACCTTGCCGGTTGTAAGTCCTACCAGGTATTCCGTGCCGCCTTTATACAGGCTGATATACTGATGCTGCCCCGGCGGAGTGTGCTCGTCGTAGGAATCATTTACAATGTACAGAGAGGGAATTAAGTCCGTATTTTCGCCGATTTCGACCGGGATCGTGACCTTGAACCACTCGCCGCTCTCCTGGATCACTGATGTGGAGACATTTCCGGAAATGTAGCAGATTTTGCATAAATATAACGATTCTGCGCCGCTTATGCCTGTATCATTTTCGTACCGGACACCGCCGAACTGTGCCCCGCCGATCGCAAAAGAGCCGTACTTCACGCACTCCATCAGCTGCTCCAGCGCACTGCGCCCACGCAGTTCGAGTACAAGATTACCGACTCCGCGTGTTTTTGTACCGGCGTTGTATGCAGCAATGCCACCGCCGATCAGGTGGTATATCTTTGTATCGCCGTTCCAACCCCAGCCGCCCTGAAGCTGCCCGGTCACTGGCAAAAGCACGCTGTAGCTGCCTGTGCTGTCTAAGCCCCAGACAATGACCTCTTTCATATCGTCCGCCCCCCTGACCGTGCATTTGCAAGCTGTAAAGCAGATACAATTACCGTGTCCAACGTCTCCCCACCGATCTGCACAGGTATAATAATATCACCGTTTTGCACCGTATTTTCAAGACTTTCTGCACTTTGTGGAGACTCCCGGACAGGTGACGAAAGCATTGCTCCGCTCACCTGTAGCCCGGTCAGATCGATGGGCGGCAGGTGGAAGCCGTTTGTCTGAATGCCTGTTAAATCAAGCGACCGCAGGCTGCTTTGTAGCTGCTTGTCGATTACGCTCGTGTCTGCATCAATACCCACAGCGATGCCCTGCGGAATATACTGCCCGATCTGATCAGCCATCAGCTTTGACGGTGACGCAATGCCAAAATATGCCTTAAAACCGTCCACAATGCCCGAACCAAGAGCGGAAATTTTGCTCCAGAGCCATGAGCCGCCGTTTGCAAGATCAAGCATCCCCTGCATAATGCCGTCCAGGATGTTGTGCCCCAGCTCGCCCCAATCCACGTCTGCCAGCTTTGCACCGAGGCTCTCAAAAAAGTCCCACCACCAGACGGCAAAATCCGCAAGTTTTCCCACCGCCGATTTGCCAAAATCCAGTATATTTGTGATGATTTTTACACCCAGCTCGTGCCAGTCGATCTCGTCCATCTTTGTGCGCATGGTCTCCAAAATTGACGAAAACCACTCATGCAGCCGATCACCGACGGTCAGCAATCCTTCTCCGATTCTGTCCAGAATCGCCTTGCCACTTTCTTTCAGGGATGCAATATTTTCCGGATTTGCGAAGTATTCCACAATTTTATTAACAATTTCCCCCGCAGCGCTCCAGAGAGTTCCCGCAAGGGAAATAATACCGTTTCCAATTGCGGTGATAATTGCAAGTGCTGCATCTGTCAATCTACCGAGATTTTCGGGGTCGGTGAAGTATTCCACCAGCTTGCCAATGATCTCCACCGCCGCTGTGATCAGCGTTTCCGCGTTGGTAATAAGCCCGTCAGCAATTGCCGAAATGATCGCAAATGCGCCCTCAATCAGCTTTGTCAGGTTGTCATCCGCAAGAAGAAAATCCAGAAACCCGTCTATGATCTGAATCGCTGCATCCACCAGAATGGACGCACTATTTGCCAGCGCTGCGCATAGCTGTGTCATGATCTGGACTGCTGCCTCGATCAGTCGAGGAAGTGTGCTGCCGTCCGTCAGGGTTCCGGCAATTACCTGAAAAATCTCCGAAATTCCGCCAATTATAGTGCTTAAAATTTCGCCGTCGCTCAGAGCGGCAACAACCCCTGAAACCATGGAGGAAACGCCCTCAACCACCATCGGAAGGAGCGTCTTGAACGATGAAACAAGGGCTTTTATTATATTTGTCGCCGATTTTACAGCCGCCTGAATGGTTTCCGGTGAGAGCAGGACTTTTGATATATTGGTCAGAATGCCGCTCACTGCATTAAGCAGGCGGGGGAGCTGTGCAGTCAGGCTGTTGATCCGGCTTTGGATTATTTCCCCGATGCTCTCAGCAAATCCGGCTAAATCTATGCTTTCAAGCGCTGTATTTATGCCGTCCAGAATATTGACGTAGGCCTTGTCAAGATCAGCAGTCCACGAAGAAATCCCTGAAATTATATTTTCAAAAAAACTTTGAATATTCCCCGAATTTCCGACAATTTCCGACATTACCGTGTCTAAAGTCTGTTTAAACGCCTGCCCGATCTTGGGAGCAGCTGACATCAAGGACTGTGCGAGGCTGCTTATCGTCTGTGCAAGCGTCGGCACAAGCTGCGGCAATGCGGAGGATATACCGGTCAGCAGTGCCTCACCGGCAGAAACCGCCGCATCCAGCAGGCTTGGGATCGCCCCGACGATCTCGCCTGCGACCTCCGGCAGAACTTTTGAAAAGCCCTGAACCAGCTTGCCCACACCGTTGATTGCCTGCCCAAATCGGGGCAAGAGATTTTTGACTGCCTTGACAGCACTGTCCACAAACGTGTCTATCAGACCGTTTAAATCCTGCGTATCGTCCGCAACGCCGACCAAAACGTTTTGCCACGCCGCTTTTGCCATGCCTAGAGAGCCGCTGATCGTGCTTGACGCCTCTTTGGCGGTGGTGCCCATTGCTTCAAGGGCTTCTTCTTGGGTCATCAGCCCCTTGTCAACCATTTCGGCTGCTTCTTCGGCAGACAGGCCGGAGATGCGCATATTCGTCTGGATCACATGGATTGCCGACACAACGTCTGCATAGTTGGCCATGTTGTACTCTATGCCGGAGATTTTTTGCGCATCCTCCAGCAGCCGCTGCATTTCTGCCTGCGTGCCGCCGTAGCCCAGCTTTAGATTGTCTAACATGGTATAATTTTGCTTTGCAAAACCGGCGTAGGCGTTCTTGATCGACTCCAGACTTGTGCCCATTTTGTTCGCATTATCGGACATATCCCGGATTGCAACGTCTGTAAGCTCTGCCGCCTTTGCCTGATCGCCGCCCAGAGAGGCGACCATCGCCGCAGCGGAACTTGTGGCGGTCTCCATATACTCATTTGCGGACATTCCGGCGGTTTCAAACGCTTGTTTGGCGTTACTCATGACAGTATCCATCGCACCGCCGAACAGGGTCTCTACACCGCCTGCAAGCTGCTCATAGTCCGCATAAGCGTCCGTCGCCTGCTTTGCAAGCTCCACCGCTGCGTTCCCCGCGGAGCGGATTGCGGAGACGCCAATTTCTGCCGCCGCCTCTAAAGCACTGCCCAGCTTACTGCCTGCATCAGATAGGATTCCGCCCAATTTTCCGGCAGATTCGCCGGTTTTATCCAGACTTCGCCGGAAGTCACTGTCGTCGCCCTCAATGTCGATCGTAATGCGTCCGTCACGCTCTGACATACTCTCACCTCCTTAGCCAAATGCAGCCCCGATTTCCTCCGCAGACATGGGCTTTGACGGGATTCTGATCTCCCTTTGGATACGCCTTATTCGCTGTCGCTCCTTTTTGTCCTTAATATCTGCCGGATTAACAGCACGATAAGCCATGCGCTGCCTGATTGGCGTGTCCTCCGGCAATGCGTTAAACAGCGCCAGAAACATATACCAGTGCAGATATTCGATCCGGATCAGGTCAATGCGGTAAACAGACAAAAATGCAGCGTAAATATAGGGGCTGTCAAAGCTCCATGATAATATTTTCTTGCCAGAATTTCCGTGCTTTTTCGGTTTGTTTTTCGCTTCGCTCTCATTTATGCAAAATGCGATCAGAGCGGAGATTGCCGTCTCGATCTCGCTGAGTGGCGGCAGCTCCTCAAACCAGTTTAACATCAGAGACAGCTTCTGCCGCTCATTCACGGTATCATCACCCAAAAGGTCGGAAAAGCGCAGCCATTCGCGGAAATCCGTGATAATTCGGTATTCTTTACCGTTTACCTCCACAGCATCAGGCAGCGGCTCATACAGTAGGTTCCTCATTTTTCTTTACTGCTGCTTTTTTAGGCGTGTACTTTTTTGCCGCTGTGTCCGCATCTGCCCTGATCTGCTCCACATAGGTGTTAAAGCTATCAACCACCGGCATATAATCTCTCAGACTGTCCGCCATGCCGTCAAACAACTTTGCAGATGTGCCCTCACCAAACAGGGCATCAAAATACGCCCTTGTCGCTGCGCAGACCAAACGGATCTGCTTTGACCAACTGGTCTCTTTGTCAGACTGTGCCAGCACATCATTCTTAGCCTTTTCTGCCACCTCCAGCCGCTCCATATCATCAGCGGACAGCGGGTCAAATTCAAGGGCAAAATTGCCGATTTCCCATGTCATTTTATCACCTCATTACGATAAAAGGGGAGCATTTAAGCTCCCCTATGTATGATAGTTACGATTTTGTCACGATGGAAAGTGTGCTCTCTGCGTTGCCGTAACGTGCATGGAGCACGACCGACGAACCGGCGGTAACAGACGGCACGTTAATGTAGTTGTATGTGTTGGGAAAGTACGTAGAACCGTTATAAACGGCATAAATTGTCGCAGAACCGGTGGTTGTGTTTGCCTGAATGCCCATATCGCCGCCACCCCATGTGGTCGTCATTTCCACAGATGTGACATCTGCGCCGACTTCGAGCGTTTCGTCCACGTTTGTGCCGGTAACGTGTACCTCGGTAAAGCGTGTACCCGGCGCGCCGGTTACGCTGCAAGCCTGGAAGTCGGTAGAAATGCCGAAATTGACGGTAACTGCGGTTCTTTCGCCGTTTGCCTTAAACGTGCCTGTGTAGGTCTGCGCATCCATTGTGGAGCCGTCACCATCCGGCACGACCTGATAGCGCTGCATATATCCGTCTGCCTTATACTCAGTGCCAACCTTTCGCAGCGTTTTCATATCCGCCTGCACGATCTGCACGGTGGCATCATCACCTGTCACCAGATTGTCATGGATGTACACAATTGCGTCATGCACCGAATTACCGTCATATTTGTCAAAATTATACGAGATAGACGGTGCATATCCGGTCACACTCGTGCGGTCTGCATCCTCGTCCACATACTGTCGCGAGTACTCCTTTGCTTCTGTGGAGCTTGTCAGCTCCGTAAAGCCCTCCATGCGGATAAAATTCGTTCCCACCTGCATAAATGCGAGCTTTTCAGAGCGTTTTACCAGTGCCTGTGTATCAATTCCCTTTCCCATTTAAATCACCTCTGCTTTGTAATAACCCGGCTGATAGTACAGTAGCCGGAACTGCATCACATATCTTGCCGTATTGTCTCCGCTGTCCTCAACATAGCCACGGGATACAACAAACATCTCAATCGGGGTCAGCCCGTCGTCAAGCTCCGGGTATGTCCCCTCAAGATTCTTTTGCTCGACCCATGCCGCAAGCCGATCATAAAACTGCGAATTCCGCATATTTTCGGCAGTTTTCGTGCCGAACTTTTCGCGGCTTGCAAAGTCAAACAGAAACTGTCGTATCGTCCCACCGTCTGTGTAGCGCCTGTATATCGGGTCACAGGGGTAGGCATCGACCGTGTAGCCGACTCCATCGCCCAGAAAATCAACCCCAAGTGGCGCTCCGCTGGTCAGCAAAGGGCAATCGGCAAAATATGCCCGGATTGCCGATATAATTGCCATTTTTATCTCCTGTTTACTTGCCTGATCACGTCACGGCGAACCGCTGCCCATGCACGCATCACCCACTTACTGCCACGTTTGCCATCTCTGTGGTGGTTGAGGTAGGATTGCAGCCTTGCATAGGGCACCATCCACCGGATTTTCCCGGTTTGCCCATCCATGGTAAAACTACCGGAGCGGATCAGCGCACCGCTCTTTTTAGGGATATACGGCTCACACCGGGGCAAAAACTCCGCCCCCACTCTTGCTATTTGTGCCTGCGTAATACGCCCTGGGTCTGTAAACAGGCGCAGAGGGCTGACCCTCACTCTGATCATATCGCCCTCACCTCAATGTGGGGTGTTCTCCTGCCGTATCGTGCATCAAACACCTCACGGATTGTGTACGCATTTTCGGGTAAATCTGCAAGTTCGCCCTTTGCAATAATATCCTCCGGCTTTGGCAGATAGTCCGTGATGGATTCTGCCGGGATCAGCACAAGCAAGCTGTCAGACGGCTTTAAACCGCCACTGTGCTGGCCTGTTTCCACCGTTGCACCCCGTTTTTCTTCCCAGTATACGCTATGGATCAGATGGGGCGTATAGGTTTCAAGCCGATCGGCATCTACGCCTTTTTCAAAAACCGTAATTGCGGGGCAATTTTTAAAAATCATGGCGGATCACTCTCCTGTACCTCGAAGAGCGGCGGCAGCACGCCGTACCGCTGCCGCCGAAAGCCAAGGTCTTTTAGCTCGTTGCTGGAAAAATAGAGCGATTGTCCGGCATTTGCGTAGGTCATAGAGTAGGAGTATGCACCCAGCGTTTCTGTGGCTTGTGTGACAGTGCTGTTATTGTCCGCGCTTATACTGTCAAGCGCGCGGATCACCGCCTGGATCACAACATTTTTCACAGATGCACCGTAATCTTCGTCGCTTTCGATAAGTGCATCAATTCCCTGCCCGAACTGCTTTGCCTTGATCCGCAGCATTGCAGAGGCATCACTCAGAAGCGTTTCTGCCGCCTCTTCCTCCGCCGCTGTCAGGCTTTTTCCTCGCGCTCGTATGTCGGCTACCGTTGCGTATACTGCGCCCATTTTCCACCACCTCTCCGGCACATTCTTCCGTCTGAGCCGCCTGCCAGTCAGGGCTGTGCAGCTCAGACGGGATGTCAATCAATGCGCCTGTTTTGATATGCCGGTAGATCATGCGGTCACAATGCGCACAAAGGAGCTTGTGTCGAGGATGCCCCAGCCGATATAGGCCTCTGCGCGGAGCACGATCTCATTAGAGCGCTTAAGATCGCCAAGCCCGTCAGGATTGCCGTACTGGATGATCTCCATAGGCATATTCTCAGCATAGCCCCACCGGAATGCGCTCGCAAAATCACCGATGATCGCCCGATCCTTAGAGGCTGTCAGTGCTCTGCCTGTGCCGCTGGCATCGCCAAAATTAACGGTGTTATTGATATTGCAAGCCAGTGTGCCAAAGCGCTCCGGCTGACCGCCGAAACGAAACTGATCATAGAGTGCTTCGTGCGTTGCAGCATTTTTCATGGCACCGAGTGCGCTTGCAAAAGCCGGTGCCATAGCAATGCCGGAAACTGCCCCGTCTGCGCCCTGAATCGTTGCCACAGCACTGTCAATGTTATCGTCCGGTGCGGTGCTGTCGTAGGTCACGGTGGACGATACCAGCCCATCAAAGTAGTTCGTTCCCACAATGGTGGTGCTGTCCGCCTTTGTCGCCGGGTCAATGCCGTGCATAGCGGCAATGTCAAGTGCCCGTGCCATTTTCTTGGCAAATCCGTCTGCAAATGCGGCAAGAAAAGGCAGCTGCTTTTCCTCAGAAATGTTCAGGAACTCGTCAGAAACTCGGTGCTGATATACGAATTTAATCGGCTTAATGGTTACGGTCGATATTGTAGCAGTACCGGCAGGCTTGTCCGCTGCCTCACCTACGATTGCCGCCTCACCGTCCACAGTAAACACAAAAGTGTCCGTGCCCGAAAAGGGCATAGGTTTCTGGCCGCTGAGCCGTGCAAGGGCAGAATGCCCCGCCGTCTTGTTAAAAATATCTGTTACAAGCTCCGGCTTAAAATATGTGCTTGTACTCGTTCTTGTTCCCATAATAATTACACCTCATTATTTAAGCTGCGCAGCACTTCACGCAGTGCCGCATTTTTTGTATCTTTTTCAGGCGTTTCGCCCGAAAAATCGGGTGTTGCCTGATGGTGTGCTGCAAATTTGGAGAGCGTTTCAGCATCCTTTCTGATCTCATCCTCATTGGCTCCAGAGAGGCGCTGTGCAAGCTCGTAAGGCAGCCCGATTTCATGCGCAATTCTCGTTTTTACCGAGGCGATCTCGTATGCGCTGTTTTTAGCTTTCAGGTCTGCGATCTGTGTTTCACTTTCGCCGACCTTTGCAGTGAGAGCGGCGATCTGATCGGCGGTTTTCTTTGCATCCTCCGGCGAGACCCAGCCCTCGTACTTCTTTGCTGCCTCATCAGCAGCGGATTTCTTGGCACGCTCAATGCGATCCTTGATGATTGCATCAAGCGCTTCCTGCGTTTCGATTGCTTTAAATTCCATAAAATACTCCTACTTTCCCCGTAGTTGGGTCAAAATGATACTCTCTGTGGCTTATGCTCCTTTGCGGTGGCACAAAGCCAATGGGCAAGAGATACCGCTTCAAGCAGTGAGATGTCTGCACCCTCCAGCACAGATGCATAACCAAATCCACCGCCGGAACCAATTGCCCGGTGCTCACAGTTTGTCGCAGCCTGAGCAAGCGCAGGCTGATCCATGTGCCTGATCTGACCGCCAAATAGCTGCTGCTCAAACAGCGCGTGCGCTGCAACCACATCAGACACCTTTGGCAGCACGGCCTTGCATTTGGCTTCGGCACCCTGCATTTCTGCGGCAAGCACCGTCTGATTTCCGGAGCCGTCGATCGCTACAGCTTCTGCGTGTGGGCTGCGTAAAAATGCGATGATCCACGCATTGCCGTCCTTTATGGGGCGACAGTCGATTGCCTCAACAAAAATTTTATCATCGTCGAGCTTCAGAGCGGCACCCAGAGATACATTGCCAGACTTGCCATACTTTACGGCATAAAAAACACGCGGTTTTCCCGGCAGTTTTGGCTTTTCTTTGAGTGCATATTCAGACCATTCCTGCTTACTGATAGCAGATTTTTGAGAGTACCGTAACCACAGGCCGAGACGCTGGATATTATCGTCAACCTGATCGTCACCCAGCTCGCTGCGGATCGTGCGCTCTGTCAGGATCGTGCCGAGACTTGGATTTGTCAGATACCACAGTTCAGGATCGTGTGCGTCAGTCAGGTTTGACACAGACCACTCAGCCCATCCGGCATCTTCTTCCTTCCCCGTCAGGCAACGGCGGCGGTATTTTAAAAACACGTCACCGGAAGAAACTGCGGTCGGTGGTGTTCCGCACATAAGCGTCTGCGGATTTTTGCTGTCCGTGACAACGTATTTTAGTGCTGACTCCTGATCGGCGGTGTATTCCTGTGCCTCGTCGATGATCAGCGTGTCATAGCCCTCGCCCAGGCCACCGGTGTTGCTGCGCGTGCGAAAGTTGATAACAGCCTCGCTGCCGTCACGCAGCCACTCAATGCTTCGGCGTCCGGCGGACTTGTACGCTTTAAAGTCCTCGTCCTCCTTGTATCCCATTTTTGTGAGCAGCCGGAGCACCTTTTCCCATGCACTCGCCGCAGTTGATTCCCGGTGTGCGGTGTACAGGCATCGCCGCTCATGCAGCAAATCCCAGTCTGCACGCATGATCAAAATCTCAGACTTGCCGTTTCGACGTGGGATAGACCAGCCGTATTTCATGTGCACCCACAGGCCGTCGTCATTGACGGCCATGATGTCCTCCAACATGAGTGCCTGCCAGTCCTGCGCGGTGCGGCCGGATTGGTTATATAGGTCAGCGGCTTCCGTTCCGAGCGATGCGGTATACGGCAGCCGGATGCAGATGGTAGGAGTTTGTTTGCCGAGACGTGTCTCGTTCATGCACAAACTCCTTTCAGATGTTTTTCCAGTCAAAAGTCAGCGGCAGCAGCCTGTTTGATACAAGCTCGATGCCGCCGGAAAAGTCCTGCTTCTGGGCGACCAGCTTGTCGGATTTATCCCGATTGCAGGTCATGTGGGCAAGCTGTAAGTTGTTCAGGTCGGAAGGGTGTCCGCCCTTTGCCACCGGGATAATATGGTCAATGCAGGGCGATAGCGGATGTGGAAATTTCAGCCGGAAGTCCACCGGCTTCCCACAGATGCCGCAGACCTTCTGCGTCGCATAGATTTTCTTCTTGTTGGATTCAAACTGCGCCCGCTGCGGACCGTTGTGGTCGGGGCGGGTGTTGGCTTTGGGTCTGTCTCTGGGCATGGGGGTCTCCTTTCTGTTTTGTGACTAACGTGACTGAAACAGCCTACTTTTGTGACTAATGTGACTGGAATTGGACAGCTCTTGTCCAATCCTGTCCAACGCTGTCCAATTTGTCAATGAAGTAAACTTGGATTTGACTTGGAAATAGCTTGGGCTATGGATGAGTTAATCCGCATTTTTGCAGAAATTATGCAAATTTTAAAGCCAAACTCCGCTATTTCCGTGGGCTTATTTTCACACATAAAAAGCACCCTTTGCAGAGTGCTTGGATTGATATTAGCTTGACGAAAGTTATACGCAAGTTAGATTTTTGCGTGTTTGCGTGGATTGTGTAAATCTAAAGCCAATTCTGAAAGGCTTTTGCAAGTTAGACGGGCATGAGAAAACCGCCTTGATTACTCAGGGCGGTTCACGTCAACCATTTTGGCTGATGTTTCTTCTGTAATTCCCGTGCCTGTTCTGCTGTCAGCCTGACCGGCTCCGGCGCTCCAGCATCCGGCTCCGGCACTTCCCACTCCCGCTTGCTCCAGACGTCCTGTCGCTTGCGCCCGTTCTCAAAGGTCACGGTGCAGTCACAGTTGTCGTGGCGGCGGTAAATATCCCCCGGCTCCTCGCCGTAGGCATAGCGCCCTGCCACTGCCGTACACCATTCACAGCAGCCATTCACAGCCCTGCGCGTAATAAAGCATTGCAGCCCTGCGCGGCTCCGGAACCTCGCCTCCGCCTTCATGCGGTCATCGTGCATGGCTTTGACGGCGGTCTCAGGTGCCGCTCTGGCTCTGCGCTGCAAGGTCTCCACAGGCTTGCTTAGGTCACGGAGTGAGCTGCCGATCTGATGCCCTCGCTCTGCGTCAAACGGTGCGTGCTGCGGTGCAAGGTGCAAGCCCTGCGCCTCATCCATGACGCGCTGTGCTGTGTCAACTGCCGCATTGATGTCGATGTACCGATCATGCAGCAGGTCAACACAGAGCTGTTCCCGCTTTTCCGGCGGGATATCAGGCAGCCGCTGGGATAAAATCTCGCCGAGCAGCTTCCCGGCACGGATGCTGTATGCTGCGGTGTCGGTATAGCTTGCCTTGCCGCTCTCGATCTTCTGCCGGAGCTTTGCAAGCAGCGAATCACGCTCAATACGCTGCCGGGCTTCTTCCTGTACCGTCATTCCGCATCACTCTCCAGACCGGTGAGAGACTTAATATTCCGTGCGCCGAAGAAGCCGTCAGAAGCCTGATTGATTTTAGAAATCGAATCACCGAGCACACCCAGTGCCGCTGCATCCGGCTCAAAAATCGGCAGCCATGCCGGAACTGTATCCCGGAATGCGCTGCGGCGGTAGGTCTGATTGTCACGGACGCAGGCCGCAAGATATCCCGCATTCAAAAAGCCTGCGCCAAATGTGCGCTGTGCCTTGCGTGCCGTCAGCCGCAGATTTTCGTGTGATGCCCTGATTGCATCATAACTCGGTGGGTTTCCGGTCGAAAATCCAAGGTCTTCGAGCGTCAAATCCGTCTCCCCGGCGAAAACCGCTGCAAGGGTCCGGAGCTGCTCCGTAAACGGCGCCATGCTCTGCTGCTCAAACTGCCCCACCACCGGGTGGTTGCCGTTGCTGTCCTGCCGAAAATCCAGAAATGCCGACATGACCGCTTTTACCTTGTCATCACCCTCGATGGGGATGGCGTCATTTTCCAGGCCGAGGACATAACGCTGCGGAAAGCTGTAAAATTCTGCGCTGACATCCATGCGCTTAATTGTCCGCACCGCTGCCTTTACGGTATCCATGCAGCAGCGAGAAATCCGAGAGTGGCCGAAGGGACGCTTTGCGTCCGGGCGGTAGATCATCGGCACAAGCAAGGCGTAGGGGGCAGGATGCTCCATCGTCAGCTCAGGCGCAAGCTTGCCCCCTACGTAGTAATCCGTGCGATACGGCCGGAAATATGCCTCCAGCAGTGGCCTGTCATTTTCATCGCGCTGCAAAACAGCATAGCCCTCGGTCAGCATATTGGTCACCCGGTCGATCTCACCGGTCGCATGACTGCCGTCAATCACCTGCATAGTTGGATACCCGGCGGAATCTCTGCCGATATAAATAAAACTGCACGACCCGATCAACGCAGAGAGAATCGCATCATCGCAGAGGATGTCTTGATTATTATTCCGGAAAATGTCACCGAGCAAGAAATCGTCATGCTCAAAGCCGTCAAAGACAATCCGGTTTGCCAGTGTATCAACGCTCTTCGCGCACCAGCCCAGAGAGGCGGAGGCCCATTTTAACTTGTCCGGGATAATGCCCTTGACGTCCTCCACATGATTTTTTATCTCGTAATAGCCATACCGCAGCCGTACTCTGCTCTGTTTTATGGCCAGCTTGTTTTTTAAATATGCAATGCCTTTTTTCGCCACAGTATCAACCTCCGGGAGAGAAAATGAGCAGTGACCCGGTGAA
>Ga0326513_10002079_pt1 | contig 14946 bp, 6 predicted proteins | sample 2_2465_0518_D_FD_203654 | JGI IMG/M metagenome (GOLD analysis project Ga0326513, IMG submission 203654) | Bovine rumen microbial communities from UC Davis, California, United States - 2_2465_0518 | ecosystem: Host-associated > Mammals > Digestive system > Stomach > Rumen | place: USA: California...
CGCAGCCGCATCAATTCTATTTATCGTCGACATCATCGTAACCAACCAAAGCTTCATCCGCTTCGACAAAATCCTCCGCGAATACCAGAATATTCTCAAAAAAGGTCGCATCATCAACTTTATCAGCACCAAGAGTCGCCGTTTTGTTACCACGATTCAAAAGCAACAGCACAAACTATTTACTTATCAGCAACGCCGCTTGATGCGCGCATTCCCAAACTTCAAATCACACTACGATAAGGCCTATGCCGAAGTAAAGAAGCTCTACGCAAACACCTTCACTCGCAAAAAACGCTAAAAAATATTAAAATAACAGATATATGGCCAAGAAATTCAGCAAACCAGAACTATCACGACGTATCAACGGAGACCTACCGATTGCCGACAATACGCCAGACGAAAGCCCAAAGCGTCGCTTTGATATGATTTTACTGGAAAATTATCCTGAATATAGCCGCGCCACCATCCAGAAAATGATCAAAGAAGGCCTCGCCAGTATCAACGGAGAGGTGATTAATAAAGCAAACTATCTCGTCGACGAAAGCATTGAAAATACTTACGAATTAAATCTCCCGATGGCAAAACTCTCCATCAAACGTCCGCCAGTCATCTATGAGGACGAACACGTCATAGTATTTAATAAGCCAGCCGGCATGCTCTCAATCAAAAAAGGCGCCTACCTCGCCGAAGCCGCTATCGAAGATTATGGCGAAGTCGTCCACCGTCTCGACCGCGACACTTCTGGCGTATTGATTGTTGCCAAAGATGCTGAGACTAAGTCAAAACTTCAAAAGCAATTCGCCGAGCGCAAGACGCACAAGACCTACTACGCCGTCGTAGTCGGACATCCAAAGCAAGACCATGCCATTATTAGCGTTCCACTTACGCGTAATCTTAAACGACCAACGACTTTCATTGCCGACAAAAACGGCCGCGAAGCAATCACGGAATACAAAGTTATCGACCAGAACGACCGTTTTAGCCTCGTTGAGCTAAAGCCACGCACCGGGCGAACACATCAGCTCCGCATACATATGGCACATATTGGCACGCCAATCCTTGGCGACCCAGTTTATAATCCAAAATCGCCAAAAGCCGACCGCATGTATCTACATGCCGCCTCGCTTGAAATTACAATACCAGATAGCAAGCGCATGACTTTTACGGCACCATTGCCAGAGAGTTTTCGCGATGCGATTAGATAATGACAAACAAATCGAAGACGTCGCTGGGCGTGTAAACTTCTCCATTTTTGAGCTGCCGGCCGGCACGGATTTTAGCAAAATATTCGAAAAATCCTACCACGTTACACCTTCTGGCGCCGCCAATGATATTAAAATTGACGCAATTCGCGAAGTAAATAGAATTACCGCCAATCAGCAGGCAACCGCACTATTTATCGTAGTCGAGCAGGCCGAGCGCATGAACGTAAATGCCGCCAACGCCTTCCTGAAATCACTCGAAGAACCTCAGCAGAACGTCCACTACGTATTCCTAACCAACAATTCCGGCACCATACTACCAACTATTCGCTCCCGCGCCAATAACTACTACATCGCCAACGACAGCAAAGTATCCGACCCTCCAGCCGCCGATATGGAAATATTCAAATTAGCCAAGGAATATGTCTCTGCCACGGGGAATCAGCTGCCGGATATCGCCGAGAAAATCATCAAGTTCAAAAAAGACGAGGCACGTCAAACCGCACTAGCCGTCACAGCCTGCGGCATTGAATTAATGTACAAATCCTATCTATTACGTGGCAATCCTAGCTTCCTGACAAAACTAGAAAAGTTGCTCAAGACTCAAGCAGCATTATCGCAAAACGGCCACGTCAAGCTTCAACTCATCGCGAATATGCTATAATAGACATATGTTAGCGGCATTGCTAATTCTTGTTTTTACTGTATTTGTCATATTTTTCGTGCCTAATTATAATCCTGAGCCAGAAGAAGAGGAGGTTGACACTCGCAAGAGCTCGCAGATCAAGAAGCTTTGGAACCTTGCTCAGACCGCAATGAAGGAACGCAAGCCAATGAAGGCCGAAAAGGCGCTTCTTACGATTCTCAAATTCGACGAAAAGAACGCCGCCGCCTACAACCGCCTCGGCATCCTCTACGCCAAGAGCAAGCAATATAAAGAAGCAGTTGAATGTTTCGAGATCGCCCAGAGCCTCGACAATAACGCATCCAGTCTCCATAACGTCGGCTTGATATATTTAGAGACCAACAAGTACGAAAAGGCCGCCATGGCCTTCGCTAAAGCCATCGAAATCGAAGGCGATCAGCCGGGTCGCTACATTGCCTATGCTAAAGCACTCGAGAAGCTCGGCGAGCGTAGCCGTGCCGTCGAAGCACTAGAGACCGCATATAGCCTTAGCCCAAATACCGTAATCTTGCGCCATTTACTAGAACTCTACGAAAATAGCGACGACGCCGAGAATGCCGAACGCACTCGCAAACGTATCGAAGATCTCCAAAATGCAAAAGCAAAAACCTCCAAGGCCAGCAAGCGCACCGAGCGCAAGGCTGCCCGCGTTGAAGCTCGCACCGTACGTAAGGCCGCCCGCGTAGAGGCGAAGAATACCCGCATCGCCAATCGTGCCGCTAAACCACAGGCGCATCCAGTCCGCAAAGTCGCCGCAAAGACCGTCAGCACCGCCAAAGCCGCTACAAAGCCAGTTCGCCGTATCATTGTGCCAAACAAAAGCGCCAAGAAAAAGATCTCTATCAAAGACGACGATTCCAAAGCCTAAGTCTTTAAAAATCGACCAGAATCGTATAAAATAAGATAGTACGCACGCAACAAATATGCCGCAATAGCTCAGTTGGTAGAGCAGCCGCCTTGTAAGCGGCAGGTCATCGGTTCAAGTCCGATTTGCGGCTCCATTCGAATTTACGAGCAGACTTGCTCGTATTTTTATTGTAATTAATTTAAAACCACTTGCATTTTAAATTCCGCTCACGCATAATTAAAGTACAAAACATAAAGATTTTGTGAGTGGAAAGTGGAGATGAACGAAATCACGCTAGTGGAGGTTAGTTCGTGGGCGGGCGTTTTACGCTGGTTCATTTTGTTTTTCTTGATTTTTATCACATTCTTGACTATTCATAACTATCGGAAAGATGACGGCAAGCGCCGCCGCAACAATGGCTTGGCATTACTAATCATTACGATTATTGCGATGCCATTTCTTATCTTGCAAATTACAGCAAAGACAACCGAAGACAATCAGGCTATCGCCGAGGGCGAAATAAATCGCGAAACGCTTACGCCGAAGCAAGAAGGCGACGTTGCGCCGTCATTTGAGCCGCTAAATCCAATTGAGGATGACAAAGCTAACGACGAAAACCGCGAGACGCCAAACCAATCGAACATTTATGTTCATCCTGCCAAAAAAGCGTCGATACCAAAAGAAGTACCAAAAGATGAAGAAGCCCCTTCCGCTGATCCAGAGCCAACACCGCAACCAGACCCACAACCGATGGCCACAGTTAGCTACAAGATTATTCATAAAAAAATGAACATCAAGGGCGACGGCTATGATATCGCCGAAACAATCCCTGCTACTGGCGCAGCCGGTGAGAAAGTCACGCCAGAGGTAAAAACCTACGAAGGCTTCGATTCGCCGAGCGCCCAAGAATACGAACTCACCGATGACGACAACCAAGAAATAATTTATCAATATACTCGCCAAAAGCGCGTCCTAACCTTAGTAGGTGAATATATCGAGACGACTACGCCAGCCGGCGAATACTACTACGACACGCCAATTACGCTTCGCGCCAAAGATCGTGACGGATACAGCTTTGTCTCATGGAACAATGGCGCCACAACGCAAGAAATCACCTTCAACCTTACATCAAGTGTAAGCCTCGAACCAAGCTATACCGCAAACCAATACTCGATCATCTTTGACGGGAACGGTAACACTAGCGGCAACATGTCAAACCAAAGCGTCACCTACGACACGGACGTCACGCTAAACAAGAATCAATTTAAGCGCGAAAATTACGAATTCGTACACTGGAATACGCGGAGTGATGATTTGGGCGATAGCTACGATGACGAGGATGTAATTCATTACCAAACCGTCGGCAACACAACACTCTATGCTATCTGGGAAGAAACCAATAAACTCGAGTTCGTCCATCCGGGCGCCTGCACCTTCCACGGTTCAAGCGCAACTATAACGGGAGACGAATGCCAAGATTTCGCTGGGAAATATTACATCGATACTGGCGTCAAGCTATACAGCACCAGGAACGCCGACAAAGATTTCGTCGTTAGCTTTGATATCAACGAATACACGTGGGGCAATCAGGACAACAAGCAGCCAACCTTCTTTGGCGACAAAATCCCATCAGGTAGCGAATTATATGATGGCGCCGCACCGGGTGCAATCATTCGTGGCTACAATAGTACCGAGACCGGCATCGAATTCTCGTCAAAATACAATGGCAACGTTAACAGAGTATCGAACTACCGCGAAATCACTGGCATTCATTCCGTAAAATTAATCCGCAAAGATGGCGCGCTCTACTTCAATATCAACAATAGCAATATCTATGTATTGCTACAGGATCAATCAACCTTCAATCAATTCTTTGATCTGCCAGCATGGTTTGGCGCTTACCCTACTAGCGACCTAGAAGGCCAGCAACGCTACCTAACTGGCACTATTAGTAATATGGTGGTCCGCCTCGGTGATGTCGACCTCGATACGTACCGCATTGAATTCGTAAAGAATGGCGGCAACATGAACGATTCCGAATACTATGTTGAGAAAGGCACCGCAGTCAGTACACTGCCAACACCGACCCGTAATACCTACCTATTTGACGGCTGGCATATAGCTAACAATCGCAATAGCGAACAAGTCCAAAATGGCGTCATTCCGACCGAAGATGCTCGCTACTATGCTCTCTGGACTGGCGACATTACGCACGCAAAAATCAGCAAGCGCAGCTTCGATATGCTCGTAGGAGACGAAGATACGCTTACGATTAGCTCCGAAATAACAATGGAAACATGGACGCTCGACACCGAAGATTATTCTATTGCCACCATTGATCAAAATGGCAAAATTACTGCAATCGGCACTGGCACAACAAATATCATCATTACCGGCAATCGATCCGGCGAATATCTATCGGTCGCCGTAACCGTTGGTGAGCCAGAGATCAAAGTTGTCTGTAAAGTTGCAACCGAGCTACATTCCGAAACCTGCAAGAGCACCGGCTCCTGTACGAAACTCGGGATTCAAGCAGATACAGACGTAGAATACGGCACAATCCCAACAAACAGCACCCCAGAACCAGGATACGCCTACGATTGCGATGTAAACAATGATGGCATATATGACAAGAATACCGAACGCTTCTATTACTATGCTAGTAACGACAACAAAGCTGCACTCATCTACTCATCCAACTACGAGGGAGAAAGTGGGGCAAAGAACGAAAAAAACTACCCTTATACTAGCATCGAAGAAATGTTGCCAAATACGACCACACAGTGGACGAATCCAAATATTTCAATCCGCATTCCGAAGTACAGCGAAATAACCGATATTTGCGATAGCGATTTCAAGAATTGCACCTGGATATTCGAAACCACACGCTTCATCTCGAACACTACCGGACGATCTGGAATCTGGCTCTCGCCAAGCTATAACCGCATACATTCCGGTTCATCGAGCAAAGCACCGTATATAGAAAATAAGAACGGCAATAACGGCGTACGCCCAGTCATCGAAGTACCGATGGATAGCCTCGAGGAGCCATCCAGCGACCGCAAGACTATCACCTTTGATGCTCAAGGCGGCAACACACTCGAACCGCGCCTCGTGAACAAAGGCAAGAATATAGGCACACTACCAACGCCAACTCGCGAAAACTACGTCTTTGACGGCTGGTATACTAATAACGAATTCAGCGAAAAGGTCGAATCAGATTACGCTGTAAGTACAGATATAACGATCTACGCAAAGTGGCAAAGAGAGGGCGACACCTTCCCAGTAGCATTTGCTCAATCTGGCGCCTGTATATTTAATGGCAGTGAAAATAATATCACCGGCGACGAATGTTCGCGCTATCATGACCAAAAATATATCGACACCGGCATCGAACTCTACAACGAAGAAAATTACAAAAAAGATTTCGAAATTGGCCTCACGATCGAAAGCTACACCCAGAGCGGACAAGAGTCGCAGGCTACCTTTATGAACTCAAAGGACGAGAAAGGTAAATACCCAGGCTCAGTTATCCGAATCGGTTCTGGCTTTATCGAAATTAAACAAACAATTGACGGCGAACATCAACTAGTAAAGTATGAAAATTACCAAGACATCCATGAAATTAAAATAGTGCGTAAAAACGGAATTGTATACTACTCGGTCAACAATGGCGATCTAATAATGCTCTCGGACCTAACTGGCGAGCCGCCGTATACAGATGTGCCGGTATGGTTCGGCGCCTCACTCAACGGCAACGGCACTCCATTCCGCCATATCAAAGCTACGATGTCGAATATGTACATCAAGCTCGGCACTTACGCGGATAATACCACCTACGATGTTAGCTTTGATGCTAATGGCGGCACCGTAAATCCAAGCGTAAAACTCGTCACCATCGGCAAAGCCGTCGGCAATCTCCCACAACCGGAAGCTCGCGCCGGATATACCTTCCTCGGCTGGTTCACAGACAAGACGGGCGGCACACAGATCACCAAAAATACCATCCCAGCCGGCCATGTCACGTATTATGCGCACTGGCATAACGGAGCCGACAATATCGTCGATTATAACGCCTATAACGACGCCGTAAACTACTACTTCGACCGCATCGCCAGCTGGAAGAGCGATCCAAAAGCGACCATGGTCGCCAATCTCCAAACTAACTTCGAAGCAAAAGGCTGCAACATCGCTAGCGACAACGATTCTGGCGCATTCATAAGCGCACATAACTATAAGTCCAGCAACGTCAACTGTGGCCAGCCAAACGCCTATGACACCGGCACTAATGCGGCGCTAAAAGTATATTTATCCGACGAAAACCGCACCAAGGGCAATGAAGTATTATATACCGACTCAGGCAACGGCAAAATCAGCAATCTCATCCCAGGCCAAGTCTACCGCTGGGAACTGGCTAGCGATAGCAATACCTATGGCTATGTCCGTACTAACGCCAACAAACGCCTACTCACTGTTAGTGGCGTCCGTAACATCCGCGACCTCGGCGGCATGCCAGTCGATACTGACGGCGATGGTGTAATCGATGGCACGACCAAATATGGCGTACTATTCCGCGGCGGCAGACTAGGCACTAGTGAGACCGTCAAAGACGATATGGCGAACCTTGGCGTCGACTTCGAGTTAAGTCTCTCATCAGACAGTGAACTTAACGGCGACAAGAGGCTCGACAATCGCGAAGTCAGCGAACCGGGCTACTACAAGATTAATCCAGAAATCTCCGATCAATTAGCAGATTACCGCAAAGCTCGCGCCACTATCAAGAAGGCCATGGAGTATGTCGTCGCAGACAAAACTATGTACTTCCACTGCCGCATCGGATCCGACCGCACTGGCACAGTAGCATATATTCTAGAAGGCCTCCTCGGCGTCGACGAAGAAGCTCGCCTCGAAGATTACGACATGTCGCACTTCGCCGGCTACGTCGACCGCACGCGACACTATGACGCAAAAGAGAATAATGACAAACGTTTCGAATATATGCGCGGCTACATCGGCAGTAACCAGGAGATCTACGATTGGTACATGGCCGAAAGCGACAATGTCGAAGCTGACAAAGAACTCATCCGCCAATTCAAGAACAAACTCGTGCAGGCAAACTAGTCGCATTTCTTGCGACTTTGCCTCGCTTGTGTTAATATAGAGGAGTACTTTGCTGGGATAGCGAAGTGGTCAAACGCATCAGACTGTAAATCTGCCGGCTTCGGCCTTCGTAGGTTCGACTCCTACTCCCAGCACCAAGAAAGACTCCTAAGCATAAGCTTAGGAATTTTTCTTGCTCAAGTAGGAGGAGAACCGTAGGTTCGGGCGAAGTAGGAGCCGAGCGAAAACAGAGAAATGCTTGCATTTCGGATTTTCCGAGGCGACGCCCTGAGCGATAGCAGCTCGAAAGAGCTGCGCTCTCCTACTCCCAGCACCATAAAGAAACACCTGAACTTCGGTTCAGGTTTTTCTTTTATCTGAAATAAGGATAAGCTATAATATCATTAGTATGGGAGAAAAGCTAAGCGCAATACCACAAGAAGATATATCAGCCGAGCAAAACCCGGCTGAGCTAAACTCGCAACCAGAACAATCAGAGGCTAAAACCGAAAACGCAGAAGATATATTTGACCGTGAAGCCGAAGAAAAGCTTGGCAAAAACCCTTCCGAAGAAGAAATGAGCCAGTTTGTCGAGAAATGGATATCGAGCGATAGGCCAATTGATGTAGATTTAATGATATCGATAATCGATTTCGCAGAAAAAGACGACGCCATCACCAAAGCACTAGAAGCGAGAATTAAAACTAGTGACCTACTAACAAGCATTCTGAACGAGGAATCGAATAATTTAAGCGAACGCGGCAAAACGGACCTAGATTTTCATATAATCCTAAATCTAATAAATCTAGCAGGCGACAATAAAGCAGCCCAAGCCGCAAAAGAAAAGTTCATCGGGGGAACGATTGAATCATTAGTAAACAACTTCGAAAAACCCAACGATGACAAAGAAGACCATTGGGTAAAAGAAAATGCTTTTTATGAATTAATCGAAATCGCTAATGCAGACAAAGAGCTATTAGCAGATAAAGCGGGAAATGAAGTAATAGATACGGCACTAGGCATATCGGAATTTATCAAACAAAAAGGCGCAGAAAAACTCTCGTATCACGAGATAGGTACGATAGTAAAACTTCTAGGAGACGAGGATTTTAGAGGCGTTCCGCTACTCGAAGACGGAAAGCCGACGGAATGTTTACAAGACGCCATATTTTGCAGCGGATATGGCGACGATTCGATCCTATTTGACGAAAGACATAGAAAAGCAAAAGAAATCTGCAACAAAAAAATTAAGGAAATGGGGCAAGGGTTCAGTGCTTTTGCGCTATTGGACGGAGTCGCAGCAGCATTACTAATTGGCTACGACGAAAACAAAATTCAGGAGATAGTCTCAAATGATACATACGGAAGAGATGAAATACTAGGAATAAAGAATATAAATCGACACACACTTCACTTCCCGACAATCTTCAAAGAAACAATCTTGTTTACGCAACTACCCGAAAATAGAGAGGTAGCTCAGATCGCAGCGAACTCATTCAAGATAGAAGGCCTAAGCTATGAAGAAACTATGGATAAGGCAAAACATACAAAAGAAATATCGGATATTGTTACTAGCATAATCGGGGACAGAAAAGACATAAGCAAGGCCGAAGAAGCCGCTATACGCCAAGCCTATGAGCTCAATGCCGAAGAAGCAAAAGAATTACTCGAGAGAGCAAAGAAGATGTCGCTCGCTAGAAAAATTTATAGTGGACTAGACTACGATACACAATTAAAAATACGGGACGAAGAAAAAGACGCGACATATCTTGACGAATATTATGGAAAAACCGAAGATGAGCTAGTTCTAAAAACGGGAAAGATAAAAATAATTATAGATAACTTAGCGACAGTAGGAGAAGCGTTTGAAGATGATGGCGAGGAATCAAACAAATCAAAAAAGAAAGTTGCAGAAAAATTAGTCGAACGAAAATCCTTCTACGAAAGACCGATAAGTAAACTAGAAGTCAGCACATTTGCTGAAATACTGTCTAGAGCAAATAAGTCAAATTCGCTCGAAGTAAGAAACATAAGCAATCAACTCTTCGATATGATCGCCGATCAGAAAACAGACAGCGAAGGAGAATTCACTGAGAAAGATCGCGCTGCAATTCTAGAAAAGTTCGAAAGAATCGAAAAGGTCTTCATGGAAAACAATCTACCAACCGCAGCAAAGTATTTCTTAGTCTTCACTATCATGCATCCGGCAGATAAATACGATACGGACTTTGGGCAACGTGAGGAAAATATGTCGCCTACGCTAAAAGCCGCGGAAATAGGCGGAGCGCACGGAAAATACGCTATTATGCTACGCGACCTCATAAAGTCATCAATCGAATCGAATAGCCGCGATATGCGCAGATATCTCGAAAACGCGAAGAAAAACCAAGGAATAATGGATCGAATCACTCGCGGCGAGCTAAGCTACGACGAAATCCCAGATGGACAAAAAGCCGAATTCGACAAATTCATACATCATCTCGAAACAGTATATAACCAAACACGAAAAGGCCAAGAAAGCCCAATTGATACGGCAAGCGAGATAAATAAGGAATTACTGGATAGCATCAACGAAGGACTTGGAGCAACTTCAAGACATACCGCTTCGGATCGTATGGTTAGATACTTTATGTTCTTTAACGGTATCAAATCTATCGACGACGCACTCCAAAAAATGAACGCTGCACGCGACCGCGCCGAAACAAGAAACATCGAGACTGCTAGAAAAAGCCAAGCGGAAGGTAAACTTCCAATCAGGGCTGGCGCTATGGTAAAAAATGTCAGCGGTAAGTTCCTAGATGCAATACTCGAAAACGGCTCAAACTCGAAAGAATTCCTCGGCGGCTCAACCGACTCAGACGCCACCCCATTAGACACAGACCTAACGAGAGTAACTCATGACCATGAATCGATTACTGATTGCCCAGAAATAGAGACAAATCCAAATGGCAACTACGGATACGTCTGGTTTATTATAGACCCAACACCGGAAACAACCAGAACAACGCGTGACCCGTATCTACCAGAAGACCAAGTCGAAGAACCGGACACGCAAGATAGCCGCGTAGAACTATTTCAAACAGCAGTCTTAGACGATAGTCACTATGGCATTCGAACCGGCTTCGGCAGCTCACATATCAATGCTATCGTAATAGAACAAAGTCAAACGAAAGTAAACGCCGATGGAAAAGAAGAGCTGACCGTAGGAGAACATTTAGATCGCACATGTTTCAGGATAGTTAAAAATGGTTATTACATCCCAGTTTACGATAGACGCACCGGCGAACTAATATTTACGCCAGAGCAATACCAAAGCATGAAAGAACAGCTATCTGGCAATCATGAATACGAAACCGGCGATTACGAAGCCGCTAGTAGCGAGGACTTCGCCAAAGATGCCGACCGTATATCGGAGCTATCCTTAATAACGGATAGTGACGGAAAAGACGCAAGTAAAACTATTGACGCTGGCTCAAATCTAGAAGCCGACCAAAAAATCACCAACACAATCATTACAGCAATTCAAAAACGCATACAATCAGAATTAGGCCTTACTCTGCGTGGCGAAATCAGCGAAGATTTAACACCCGGCGTAATCGAATACTCAAACACTGGCTCAACCGGACGCGGCACAAACGTGCCTGGCGATGGCGACTTCGACTTTATGTTCCGTATAGATCGCGAGATATACGCCGACAAAGAAAAGTTGGCAAAAGTCTCAGCCATTATTAAATCAGCCATCATAAAGACCGCCGAAAGTGGCGAACGTCAGGCCGGAGAACAAGATATTCGCACCACGAACGTCACCGTCGAAGGTCTCGGGAGAAATGTCGATATCGATATTAGCTTCATGCCGCGCACAGATAAAATCATCTACGCGTCCGAACGCGCCGTAGAGGATTACCTGAGCAACTTCAGTGGCGAGCGACGCGATCAAGTTGTGCGCAATATTATTGCTGCAAAGAAGTTATTCAAGAAGCATAAATGCTATAAACCGAGGCACGCAGGCAACGATCCAGAAACCGGAGAACCACTTGCGCAGGGCGGCATGGGCGGTATTGGCACCGAAAACTGGATATTACAACATGGCGGCTCACTCACGTCCGCAGCGAGGAGCTTTCTGCTAGCCGCTGGCATAATCGACGAGAAAGGTCAGCGTATCCCCGACGCAAAACCACGCCCATTAAGCGAATTTACGAAGGATTATCAGCTCTGGGATCTCGGCAAAAACCACATGGCCGAAGAAAAAGGCAAGTACCCGCACGATAACTTCATCGCCAACAATCTCGACGAAGGCGGCTATACAAGGATAATCGAGGCGCTGACGGAATTTTTGAATATTTAGTACAAAAAAGAAGCCGCCGGGGTAGGTACATTCGCACCGTCAGGCAACTCCTATATAAATAGAATAAAACAATCATCTATAAAATGTCAATCAGCGAACCATCGCGAGTAACAAATAATAATCTACGAACGCCACGAAATAATCGATTGTTATTATGTAAATAATTAATAATACTTTTATCAGGTATATTTTTCATACGACATGAAGACAAAACAATATTTGGAGATTGCTTACTAGCTCTCTTTATATTACGCTCAATGCAGGCAATATTTAATCCTAATGGAGCTTTAAATTCAAACATAACTGCATTCTTTTTGACAACCGCCACAAAATAGTCTCATACTGTTGACAGAGGAGCGCAAAAATGCTACGTTAAATATAAGCCTATGGGTGGGAGGTACATAGACGACCCGATACCGGAAGATCAGGTCGTTTTTTGTACAGAACGGAAAAACGATGCGAAAGAATACCGAAACCATAGAGCAAGCCCAACCAATCGCAAAAGCGGAAGCCCTCATCGGCTTTCGCGGTTTTTGCTATCGCGCAGCCAAGCGCACTTTCGATATCGTCTTCGCGCTAGTTGGATGCATCGGCGTACTACTTCTCATACCGTTCGTCAAAATCTCTTATCTACTAACTGGAGACAAAGACCCAATATTCCTCAAAAACCATATGCGTATCGGCAAAGGCGGCAAACCGTTTAAATTCTACAAGTTCCGTACTATGGTGCCAGACGCCGAGCGCATCCTGCACGAAGAATTATTCAAAGATCCAGCCATTCTTGCCGAATACCAACAAAACAAGAAGCTCAAAAACGATCCTCGCATTACAAAGATGGGCAAATTCCTCCGCAAAACATCTCTTGATGAATTTCCACAATTCATCAATGTCCTAAAAGGCGACATGTCAATAATCGGCAACCGCCCATATATGGTCAGCGAAAAAGAAGACATGGGCGAATATTTTGACGATATCGTCAGCACCAAATGTGGCATCGTTTCTTGGTGGGCTGTATCTGGCCGCAGCGGCCTAAACTTCCAGGAGCGCCTCGTATTAGAACAATGGTACTCGCAGAATATGAGTATTAAGACTGATTTGAAGATTTTCTTGATGGCATTCAGGTGCGTGCTTGGCCAAAAAGGCGCCAACTAGCCCTTTACTCAAAGCCCAATAAAGCTTATACTAAAAACAGTGAAGAGAGGTGTAAAGGTCAGTATCAGACGCTGTTTTCTATTCATTTTGTCGGCAGCGTTTCTTAGCCTCAATATCGCCTCACTAGTAAGTGCCGCATCGGACAAAATCATACTTACGAACGCCACCATCGAAGAACAGAGCACCACGGCCACCGTCGAGACGCCGACTATCGATTCAAACAAAGTCACTAGCGGTGTCACTTTCGAAAAGGCCGACGACTATGCCATTTTTGACCTCGAGATAAAGAACAACGATACCCTAGGCTATACCATCGACGCTATATCAGACAATAACGAAAATGAATATCTGGAGACTAGTTATACCTACGATTCAGATATCAAAGCAGGTCAGACTGCTCACATACACCTAACACTCAAATACAAAAAACAACTCATAAACGTCGAAAAAATCAATACAAACAACCTCACGCTCACAATCAAACTCACTCGCACTGACGCAACGCCGAGCGAGGTCATCATCAATCCATCTACAATCGACAAATTGCCGCTATATATCTGCACACTGATAGTTTCTGTAACACTCCTCATTATCTTCCGTAAACAGATTCCGGCCAAGCTCAAAATCTGTGCCATTATTCTAGCCGCCATTTCGGTCGGGCTTCCAGCCTTCACCTACGCCGCCGAAAGCCACGAACTCAATATCGTCTTTACGAATATCGAGATGCGTGGCGAATTCGAGTATTTCGACGTAACATTTACCTCTGGCGCCGACGATACAGTCGTCACGAAGAATATCCGCTACGGCAGCGCAATCGGCGACCAACTACCAACCGCAATAGATATCTTTGGCCATGAATTCGTCAACTGGACCGACGAAGACGACGAAGTCATAACCGCAGAGACCATCATTACTGCACCACGCAACGTAAAGGCCAACTACAAGCTAGTCATCATGACCGTGAACTTTGACGCCAACACGGGCGAAGGTGACATGTCATCACAAATTTACAATCTCAATACCGCACAAAATCTCACCGCGAATACGTTTACGAAAAATAAGTACAATTTCATCGAATGGAATACGAGCCCAGACGGGCAAGGCGATGCCTATACCGACAGCCAAAACATCGAATTCTCCGAAGCCGGCGAGATAACACTCTACGCCCAATGGCGTTCATATCCAGCCACGGTTACGGCCGGTGCAACATTCAATGCGAAGCTCAAACATCTATCCGGCCAACCATATGCCGACTGGACATCCGATGGTAACACGACTATAACAGCCGTCAAAAAGGCCGACGCGCTCCCAGAAGATTTCGACTACTCAAACCCAGATAGCGTAATTGAGGCGAGCAATTCAGACTTCCCAATCTACGCCTGGTACAATAGCGACGAGAAAACAATCTATCTATATACGCCAGCCGATTGGATAAATACGGGAACCAGCCTTCAAGGGCTATTTCGTGGTTTAACAAAGCTAACGGACATATCTGGCGTCAGCGAGTGGGATACCAGCAACGCAACAAGTTTATACGACGCCTTCGATAAAACCGCGATTAAGAACGTCGACGCCATCGCCACTACTGACCGCGAATGGTACACGAGCTGGGACG
>Ga0326513_10002082_pt1 | contig 14939 bp, 5 predicted proteins | sample 2_2465_0518_D_FD_203654 | JGI IMG/M metagenome (GOLD analysis project Ga0326513, IMG submission 203654) | Bovine rumen microbial communities from UC Davis, California, United States - 2_2465_0518 | ecosystem: Host-associated > Mammals > Digestive system > Stomach > Rumen | place: USA: California...
GCATGAGACCGTAACCACCGTTCCGGCTGGGACAAACTCACTGACAGTCAAGTTAGTCGTATACATATTGTTTTGGTTCGCAACACCAGCTAGATTAGCGCTTCCGCTATTTAAGAAAAGGTTCCTGCCGCCAACCCGAATCGATGAAACGGAATCATCAACGTAGGCGGTTTGGTCTTCTGGTGCGGGCGTCCAGTCGGACGGCTTGTTGCCCTTTTCGAGCTTCCATCTCCCGATGGACAGCGACATTCCAGAGTGCCCGTTATACAGGTTGTAAAGGGCAATAAACTTGTTCGCCCCCTGCGCGTGAGATGCGGTTGTCGCTGGTATGGTGAAGGTCACAGAGCAGTATCCGTCCGCATTTGGCTTGACCAGGAAGAGCTGACCAGACGAACCGCCACCCCAATACCCGCCGATTCCGCTGCTGTTGCTGTCGAGTTCAACGTCCCAGAACTGAATGGTGAGGGTCGTTTCAGCGCCAAGTTCAGCAGCTGACGTAGATGATGGAATGATGTATGCGTCATATGATGTTTGCCCGTAGTGGGATGGTTCAGCAAGCAGCAAGTTCCTCCCACCAACGACCACGTTACTGTTCAGAATCGTGCTCGCGGCTGCGTCGGTCATTGCTCCGACTGTCAAGGTCTTGCTCGCATTGATGTTAGCTGCGTTAAGCTTGTTCGCCGTGACGCTTCCCGTGATAATGTTGCCGCCGTCGATGACCGTGATGGTGTTGTCCAGCAGTACGTCCGTGTAACCGACTGTGCCATCTGCCATCTCATACTGTTCGCACGTGTAGATGTACTTGTGCGTGCTGCTGATGGCTATGTGCATCTTGGTCCACGCGTCGTTGCCGTCGTCGGCCTTGGTCACCCAGTTCGAGGATGCCGTCCCTGGGGTGGATGGTGCGCTAGATGCATTGGTTCTATACCAAATACGCTGGGTGCGCTTGACGGCGCCGGCTTCAATATCTTCAGGCGCAGGAGTCCAGTCCGTCGCGCTGGTTCCACGTTCTAGCTTGAGTCGCTTGAATTCGATGGTATCGCCGACGGTGAACGTACCATATTGCTGGAACGAGAAGTAGGCGCTGACCGCAGCGACGGACTCTGGGATAGAGGCCCGCACCGCGAAGCGCACCCACTCCGTCGATGAGGAGCTCAGGATAGGAACATTGCTCGTGTTTGTACTCTCCTCGCCCGTCATCAGGTTTCTCAGCGTGATGGTGTTGAGCCAAGAAGTGCCAGTATCGGGCTGGATACGTACCGTTACCCAGCTGTTCGACGATGCCATCGTCGCCCGTACGTACCCGCTAAGCACGAGAATGTCGTGGGGGTCGACACCTATGGCCTCGAAGACTCTCTGCGTATGCCACGGCGAATTCAGTCGTACGTAGTGCTCGCCAGTGCTGGAATTGGACGTGAGCTTCATAATGCCATCGGCAAACGACAGCGTACCTCCTGATGGACCGCCCCATGTAATTTCACTACCTGTTGGCTTTGGTAGTTTTGAGCTTGTTGGGTCCCCAGTGTTCAGAAGGAAGTTTCTCCCGCCAATCTCAAGCGCGTCCGTGTACGCCTTCGCGTTCGCCTCGGCTGCGTTCGCCTTGGTTGTTGCGTCGGTTGCGGCGGCGCTTATGGCTTCGGACTTGGCAGTGCTCGCGTAGCCCTGAGCCTGAGTGGTGGTGGCATAGCCCTTGGACGTGATGGCGCTGTTTACCTGAGATGAGGTCTGGTAGCCCTTGGACGTGATGGCGTCGTCAACGTCGGAGCTGATGGCCGAGAACACAGCCGTGCCGTCAATCTCGACCTTTTCTGCCTTAATCTTGACCGTCTCGGCAGACTGGTTGATGGAGGAAATGGCACTATCGACAGGAAGAATATCCTCCATACCGTGAGAGATGCCCGTGAAGGCCGTGGCGGAATTAATCGACTTTACCGTTGTTTTGACGTAAATCGGGACGTTCCTCGTGCCATCCGTGCCCTTAACGTAGACAACGTCGCCAACACGAAGACCGTCTGTAGAGTTGACGCTCCAAGTCTCCTGATGCCCCTCTGAGGCATAGGTCCGAAGGTTCGCAAGGGTCCAACTTGTTGCATTGGCCGTAACGTACTTGGCAGAGCTTATCTTGCTTACCGTGGACGTAATCTCGTTTGCCGTCTGAACGATTGACGACTCGGCCTCAACAACCCTCTGAACGGTATACAACTGGTTTATGTGGGTCGTGTTTGGGACTGTGAGCGGCGCTCTGACCGACCACTGGTAGTTTCCTGACTTGGCATACACTGTGCCCTCGGTAAGTCCGACATACGGAACGTCATTCTCGCCAACGACACCAGCGTTTTGCATGTATCCATTCCGGCTGAACGGTACCTCGCTGTAGACGTGGTAGAGCGCACCAACCGTGCCGCCGCCGCGAAGGAACACTATCGAGAACATCCCGCCGTCCGTACCGGCCAACACATCGCCGAGTATCGTTGAGTACATCTCCGAGAACACAGTAATCTCGGCCTTGTACTCAGCTCCTCCCCAGCCACCAAAGTTCCACCTGATACGGAGATTCAGAGAACCTTTGTGGGTCGAGGTGTTCCAGTCATCGGGAGCCTGCTCGGCATAGTTACGCATAATCATGACCTCGTGCGTAACCGTCTGCGAGGTGAGGTTTGTGAAGTAGACGGGGTAGTATTTGTCCGAGTCCCCGAACACTACGATGTCCTTTTGATACTGGAACCCGTAATTGTTCTCAGCGTTCGCCACGTAGTTAATCGCTTGCTGCACCTCGGTCTTGGTGGCCCTGAGCGCGATGGCGTCGGCGTTCTGGCCGATGGAGGTCGTGTGCTGCTGGATGGTGGTCGTGTGGCCGTTGACGGTGGTCTTGAGGCCCTCCACTTCGCTGTCGATGGAGTCCACGTCGACCCTGAGAGCAGCCGACGTGTGCCACAGGTCGGTCACGTTCAGGTCCACGACGGGCGTGCCCTGAGTGGTGCTGCCGTCAGTCCATGTGGTGTCGATGCGCACCCACAGGTACTCGTTCGTGCCGATGCTCGTCGGCCTGCTCTCAGACCAGCCGCTCGTCGGCGCCGTGGTCTTGCTCGTGGACTTCGCCCACATCTGTGCGTAGCTCTCGACGCCGACGCCCGTCTCGCCAGTCTTGCCCTGCGGACCCTGCGGCCCCTGCTGGCCAACGTATCGGCTCCACGTGTAGGAGCCCTTCGCGGTCGGAGCGGAAGAGCTGCTGGTGACCGCGATGCCGACGTAGACGGTGGACGCCGTGGGGGTCGAGACGAAGCCCGTGCCGTCGGCCTGCGCGGAGTAGCGGATGTGCGTGTAGCTGCTGCTGCCAGACGTGCCGCTCTTGCCCTGCTTGGCGCGCGACACGGCTGCGCTGCCGTCGCTGTAGTTGACCCTCGTCCAGAGCCAGCTCCCCTCGGCCACGGTGGACGGCGCGGTGGTCGACCACCCGCTCGAAGGCTGCGACTCGGTGGTGCTGGTCGCGTACTCGATGGAGGTCACCGAGACGCTGGTGCCGTCCGCGCCCTTGGCCCCCGTGATGCACGCGGGGTTGCCGTAGACGCGCTGCCCGTCGATGACGGAGTACGACTTCATCCAGACGTACGGCTTGGCCGTGGTGGGCGCCACGAAGGAGTCTGACCACGAGGAGATGCCCGTCGCGCTGGTCGCGCTGGTGTGGTTCGCCCACACGTTGCCCGAGCCCGTCGAGACGGACTGGCCGCTGCCGAGCTCGATGGAGTCCGCCACGATGACGAGGGAGTCGGGCACGCCGTCACCGTTGGTGTCGCGCCACTCGATGTAGGAGTTGGTGCCGCCGATGCGCTGGGGCCGCTCCGAGTCGAACGTGATCGACTCGCCGTAGGTGGCGACCGTGTGGCCCGCAGGGTCGATGACCTGCATGCCGTCGTTCGTGAGCAGCAGCCTGTAGCCGCTGCCGTCCTTCAGGACGTACAGGCCAGCGTCGGTGAGCGCGAGGTGGCTCGCCACGTACTGCGACAGGGCCTCCTGCACGCTGAGCTCGTAGTAGGTGCCAAGGTCCTCGGCCACGGGCTCGGGCACAGCCGCGTACAGGTACGGGTCGGCCTGCGTGCCGCTGCCGCTGCGCGTGTAGTAGACCTTGTCAGGGTCGATGGCCGTGTCGGTGGTCAGGGAGTAGGTGCCGTGCTCCGTCACCCAGTCCACGACGCCGATGACGTCCTCGACGGTCGCCACCTGCGCGAGCGCGTCGTTCGCGGCGGTGTTCGCCCTCGTGGCGGCGCCCTTGGCCTCGGTCGCGGACTGGCTCGCCCTCGACGCCTCCGCCTGCGCGGCGGTGGCGGCGTCGTGCGCCTCGTTGGCCTCCTCGATCGCCTGCTGCGCGGACGTCTTGGCCTCGCCAGCGGCCTGAGCCGCGTCTGCGGCGTCCTCCGTGGCCTGCTGCGCCGCGCTCTCCGCGCGTGCCGCGTCCCCGATGGCCTGCTGCGCGCTCTGCTCGGCGCGCGCTGCCGCAGACGCCGCGCTCGACGCCGACTCCTGCGCGGCGTCTGCGCTCTCCTGCGCCTCCGTGGCCGCTGTGTGCGCCTCGTCGGCCCACTGCCACGCCTCCTCCGCCGCAGCCGACGCCGTGGCGATGCGGGCGTCCTGGTCATCGCCCTCGCCAGCCACGCCCGTGACCATGGGCGTCTTGAGCGGCGTGCCGCCAACGAGGGTCACGACCACCTCGTCTCCCGCGCGGACGCCGGGACCCGTCGAGACCTCTATGCCCTCCGCGCTGTGCTCGGAGACGCCCTCGACGTCGTCGGGCAGGGTCACGTCGCCGCCGAGGTCGACCATGACGGTGCCGTCCTTGGAGTCGGTGAGCGCGGTGCCCACGTAGGTTCGCGTGGTCGCGTCGGTGAGCACCTCCTGCGACTCGGCGCGCTTGGAGCCGAACAGCGCGGCTGCGAGGCTGTCGATGTCCGTCACTTCTCGTCCCCCTTGTCTCCGCTGCCCGTCTCCTTGAGGGTCAGCGACATGGTCATGTTCTCGAGGTTGAGGTCGAGGTTCTTCACGAGGCACTTGCGCACGCCCTGGTACGCTGGCTCGCCGTCGTGCACCCACAGCTCCACCACGTCCCCCTCCCAGATGGGAAGGTAGGTGGTCGAGAGCTTCCACTCGATGAGCTCGCGCTGGTCCTTGGCGAGCTGCTCCTTGGCCTTCTGCTGCGCGACGCTCGAAGAGTGGTCCTTGAGGTCGCTCACGCTCTGGAAGTTCGTGACGGTGTACCCGCGCTTGGCGTGCGACTGGTGGAGCGAGTCGCTCACCTTGGCGACGCCCACGACCTCCTTCTCGGACTTGCCCTTGGTGTACTTGTGGTGGATGACCACCACGTCGGCCATTTGCAGCCAGTCCGTCTCGCGCGAGAGGCCGTCGAGGGCCACGCCGCGCTCGTCCTCAAGGTCGATGCGCCACACCGCCGTCTTGGACGAGGGCTCCACGTATGGCGCGATGACCACCCTGCCGTGGCCGTCGACGTCCAGCCTGTCCTCGGCAGAGGAGCCGATGTCGAACAGTGCGGCGAGCCTCGTCGTACCCGCCTCTATGACCTTCGGGTCCTTGAACGCGAGGTCCTTCGGGGACTGCTCGACGTAGGGGCACTTCGCGTCCCCGAGCGACTGCTCCATGGCCTTCAAGGCGCGCGCTCCCTTTGCGATGGTCCACGCGCGCTCGTGCTTGTCGGTCGAGAGGCCGAACAGGCGGCTGTTGAGCGTGAGCTCGGTCACCCACGCGCCGTTCGAGCGGCTCGCGCCGTCGTTGGTGACAATGTAGGTGCCGAGCTCCCTGCGCCAGCCCCAGTCGGGGACCTCGTGTATGACGCGGATCATGGAGCCGCGCACCCAGTTGCCACCCACCACGCGGAGCTTCCCGCTCGTTCGCGTGTCGGTGTAGTAGGCTGCGGTGAGCGAGGAGCCGGAGAGGTCGACCCCTTCGAGCTCTCCGTAGGTCTGGTCCACGTTGATCGGGCTGACCATCTGGAACGTGAGCATGTCGGCCCGCGTCTGGTCTCGCCAGTCGATAGCCATGAGCCCTCCCCTAGTTGGTGACGCGCGTCATGGAGACGGTGACCTCCGTGTAGTGCGCGTGCTCGGTGATGCTGAACTCTGTGACCGCGACCTCGGCCACCAGCCCGCTCGGGCTGCGGTAGGTGACGTAGCCCTGGTCGCAGAGCGCCTCAAGGTCCGCCCTCGCGGACTCGGTTAGGCCAGCGACGATGGCGCCAGCAGCCGAGAAGCTCCCGCTCTTGGTTTTCTGGTAGTGGACGCTCTCCCACTCGCGGTCGTTGAGCTGGAAGGTGCCGTAGTTCCGCTTGACCCCGTAGTCGGTCTCAAGGGGCTCGCCCTCGCGCACCTCAAGCAGGAAGTGCCCGCCGTCCCAGTTCCAAGCGTGGCATGGCTTGAAGTCGCCCATGAGCGCCCTGCTCTGGGCACTGGTGACGTGCGCGACGCCCCACCTGTCGCCGTCCGAGCTGGCGACGGACACGAAGAACTCGTACTCGATGGTCGCTCCGAAGGGCGGCGTGAGGTAGGCGACGCCGCCCGAGAGCAGCATCTCCGTTAGCTGCCCCTCGTAGAGCATCCACGCTGCGGTTGCGTCGGCTGAGGGCACGGTGAGCTGTAGCGTCCTGCCCTCGCCGACCGTGATGGTCGGGGTGGCGTCGAGCCCGCTGCCCGTGTCGTAGGAGATGGTCCCCGTGTGGTTCGTGGCCGTCGAGAGAGGCAGCAGGTCGGTGCCGTTGCGGAAGCGCACGGTGGCCGTCGAGCCGTCGTCGATCCAGCCCTTGAGCGACGCCATGGGTACCAGCATCGACCCGCTTGCGTCGAGCGCGGGGAACCTGACCGCAGACGCGAGCATCTCCACTCCGCCCACCTTCACCGAGTCGACCGACACGACGTTGGTGCCGCCCGTGTAGTCGCTCGAATAGGCTATGCGCAGCCCCTCGGGACCGAAGCCCATGGAGCCCAGCGTGACGGTGGCCTTGCTCACGGACGTGAGCGTGGCCGAGGCCGTGGGGCCGGTCACCATGAGGCCGTTCGCCAGCACGCCCATCGCGCGGACCTGTAGCGCGTAGCGCATGGCGCGGCTTCCGTCAGGGACCTCCGCAGGGAGGCCGTCAGGCACCCACGCCCTCGTGCCCTGCTGCGCGGCAGGCGCGACCGCCCATGCCGTCCACTCGGACCAGCTCCCCCACGTGCCCGAGACGCCGCCCATGAGCTGCGTGCGCCAGCGCCACTCGTAGTGGTTCGGGCCGTCCGTGGACCACGACATCGTGGTCACCCACGTCGGGTACAGCTCCTCGGCCTCTGGCAGCGTGTCGGACGACGCCGCCGCCCCAGCGGTGGTGGTCCAGCCGAGGTTCGCCACCACGGGCACGCCCCCGTCGAGCGGGGTCGTGGGCATGAGCGCCCACCTCTGCTTGGCGCTGCTGCTCGCCGTCTGGATGTCGACGTTCGCGTTGTTGCTCGTCATGGCGTTGTACACGTCGGCGAAGTAGGTCTGGCCGTCGCTGGTGACGTAGGAGCCGAGGCTCACAACCGCGCAGGTAGTGCCGTCGACGGTGGTGGTGCCGTAGTTGAGCATCTTCCACCGTTGCGCGCGCTGGTCGGTGTCGTCCCACTGCTGGACGTTCGTGCCAGCGGATGCGGCGCCGTCAGCCACGTCCACGAACATGCCCGAGGACACGTTCTGTAGCGACCACTGGCCGTTCGACTCCTCGGTGACGATGAACTTCTGGCCGTTCTCGCCGCTGCGCTCGTAGAGCATGACGTTGGAGCCTCGGGAGTCTCCCGTCACGTCGGCGCACATACTGGTCTTGAGCATGCTGCGCAGCTCGTAGATGCCGCCGCTCGTGAACGCGGGGACGGGCACGAGAATCCAGCGCTGGTTGTCGCCGCCGTTCGCGGTGTAGATGATGACGTTCGAGCCGTCCGCCATCGTGCCGCCCTTGATATCGATAGCAAGCGTCTTTGCTGCGGAGCACTTGATGGTGTAGGTCGGGTACGACGTGCCCTGGAAGGTCGCGGTCTGCCCGTCCGACTCGATGTCCCAGAGCTGGTTGCGGGCATCGGTGGCCTTCCAGATGAGCACGTTGGAGCCCGACTTCAGGCTGTTCTTCGCCACGTCCACACTCTTCCCAGCGATGCGGCTGAGGATTCGTGCAGAGCCGTCCGCCCTGAATGAGACGGTGAAGTACTGCATCGGTGACAGGGCGGGCGTGCGGATGTCGACGTTCGCCCCGTCCGAGAGCGTGCCGCCCGACACGTCGAACGCAAATGGGGAGCTTGCGCTCCCCTTCGCCGAGATTATCCTGTAGTCGCCAGCGGCAGGCTTAGCCACGGTTCATCGCCCCCTTGCGCTGAAGCACGTCGAACAGGCCGAGGAACGCCGCCTGGATGGCGGGATCGTCGTTGACCCGCGCGCCGTCGATGTAGACGTTGTACTGGGCGCCGCCACCACCGATGCGGTTCGACATGCCATCGGCGATGGCGTCGGCGATGGGCAGCATGTAACGCTTGTTGGTGAGGGGCACGACGGCGCCGCCAGTGGCCCAGTTAGCCACGGCCTCCACGCCGTCCTCGCCGATCCACCCTTGGTTCGTGAGCGTCGGGCCAGTGGCGATGTAGCCAGTGGCATGCTCTGGGATGACTGGTCGGCTGTTCATGCCGCCAGTGGCCTGCTTGCCGCCTTTACTCTTGACCGTCTTCTCGTAGATGGTCACGGTCGCGCTCTTGCCGTTGAGTCTGGTCAGGCCCCAGCTGATGGATGAAATCTTGCTGGATGCGTAGTCGGTCAGGTTTGCGGTTGGCTTCGCCGAGGTGCCGTTCAGCGTGCGCAGCTTGTTCTGTAGCGTCTCTGTCGGCTTGCTTGCGTTGTCCTTCATGCCAATCGTTGCCGTGGTCTTCTGCTTGTTCACCTCGGTCAGCTTGGCCTTTGTGTCGAGAGCCTTCTTCTGCGCGTCCGCGTCATCGACGTAATACTGCGTGATTACTTGGTCAGGTATGCTCGCAAGGTCGTTGTTGATGTCGTAAATCTTGCCCTGCGAGTCCGTGATGGAGCCGTTGTCGCCGATGTAGAAGGTCTTGTCGCCAACCTGCACCATGTCGAGCCCAGCGATGAGCGTCATGGTGGCGTTGATGTCCTGCCCCGCCGCGTCGTACATCGTCTGGAACGCCGCAGCGGTGAGCGAGCCCATCTTGTCTGCGGCCTCTGGCGCCTGTTCCAGCGCGGCGTTCCACGTGGTCATCTGCACGCCGCCGTCTTCGAGCGTCTTGATAATCTGCGCCATCGAGCCGTTCGTGGAGTCGAACGCGCTTGCGAGCTTGCTCATGTCCACGTTGTTTAGCTCGTGCGCGTAGACGCTGATGGAGCTGAGGCCGTCAACGATGGCGTTGAAGCCCGCGTCGTTGCTTCCGAGCCCGCCCATGGAGTCGGACAGGCGCTTCATGTTGCCCGTCACGTCGGCGATTATCGTGTCTGACCGCCTGCTGTACTCCTCCTGCGCGGCTGCGGCGTCCTCTATCCTCTTGTTGGCCTTGTCGAGGTCGTCCTGTGCCTTGCTCATCTTGCCTTCGAGCGTGCCCATGACGTCCTCGGTGGCCTCAAGCTCGGTTCTGGCGTTGCCCAGTGCCCTTTCAGTCCGCTCCACGGTGGTTCTGTAGGCCTCTTCGGCTAGGTCCGCCCTTCCCGTCTTGTCGATGTAGTTGTCAATCCATGCGGCTCGACCCTCGCTGCTTGTGAGCCTCTTCTGCTCAGCCACGAGGTCGTTGACGCGGTCCTGCGCAGCGGCCCAGTTCTCCGTCGCCTTCGCGTAGTCGTCAGCGTAGTAGTCGATCATCGCCTGATACTTGCGCGCGTTGATGTTGTCGTAGATGGCCTCTGTGTTGTCCTGCACCTTGCCCGTCTGGGTGTCGATGATGTTGCCGTACTCGTCAATCCCATAGGTGGTGCCGCAGGCGTCGTTCACTGCCTTCAGGGCGGCTTCGAGCTTGTACGCCTCGTCCTTCGTGAGCGAGCTCTTGTTTCCGAGCGTCCTGATTGTCTCTGCGTAGTGGTCCATCTGGCCCGCATAGGTGCCGTACTGGCTGTTGGAGTCCGAGATGGTCCTAGCGAGGTCGGCGAGCCTACTCTCGTAGTTGCCCGAGCCCACGGTGAGCTCGTCCAGAGTCGTCTCGATGGAGCCCATGCCCTCAGCCGCGTCACTCGACGCGACGCCTATTCCGCTGATTGCCTCGTTCAGGCCCTTGGTTGCCGTGATGTGGTCCTGATACTGGTCGTACAGCCCCTTGAGCGCGACGCTGAGGACCGTGATGCCAGCCATGACGGCGCCAGCGGCGAACGTCTTGAGCAGCGCGGAGCCAAGGGTCTTTGCGACGAGCTTGAGGGACGCCATCTCGTAGGACATGCCTGTGAGCGCCCTGACTCCCTTGTCGCCAAAGTTATCGTACGCATCCTGAACGAGGCTAAGGCCAGTGACGCTCTCCTTCGCCCAGCTCTTGATGTTGTCGCCAGCCGTGAGGAGCGTCGACACGAGCGTCAGCACGGGACCACTGGCGAACATGATGCCGCCCACAGCGACGACGGCCTCCTTCGCCTCCGTACTGAGGCCAGAGAACGCGCTGGTCAGCGAGCCGAGGAAGCCAGAGAACCTCTGTATCCACGGTGCCGCGCCCTCTCCGAGCGCGGCCATTGTGTTCTGCCACATGTTCTTCATTATCTGAAGCTGGCCCGAGAAGCCTTCCGCCTTCTTCGACGCCTCGTTCGCGGCGTCGCCAGCCTGACCCCACTGGTCCGAGACGCCGTTCCATGCGTTCTCGGACATCTGTAGGTTGTCGTCCAAGCCGTCGACCGTCTGCATCAGGCCCTCGATGGCCTGCTTCTGGCGCACTGCCGTGATGCCCATGCCCTGGAGCACGGAGTCAGCGGAGCCGCCAGACGCCTCGATGTCGTTGAGGCCCTCGATGAACGCCTTCATGGCCGCTGTCGGGTCGGACTCCCACGTTTTGGCGAAGTCGTCCGCCGTCATGTGCGCCACGTCGGCGATGGTCTGTAGCGAGTCCTTGGCGGAGTCGATGGAGCCCGAAAGCTCCTTGAACGTCCCCTTGGCGTCCGACTCCCACGCCTCGGTGAACTCGTCAGCCGACATGCCAGCGAGGTTGGCGAAGATGGTGAGCTTGTCGCCGCCCTCCTCTACCGCAGCGTTGATCGCGTCGAAGCTGGTGTCGATGGTGCCGCCAGCAGCCGCCACGGCAGTCTCGAAGAAGCTCATCGTGCGGGAAATCGCAGTTCCCGCCGCTTCCGCGTTCTGTCCAGTGCTGGCGATGCTGCTGGACCATGCGAGCAAATCCGATGCCGACATGCCGACGATGCTGCCCATGGAGCCGATGCGCTCGGCGATGTTGACGATCTCCGACTCGGTGGATGCGCCGTTGTTGCCGAGGCGCACGAGCGCGTCCGAGAAGCCCTCGTAGTCGTCTGCGGTGAGGTGCATGATGTTGCTCAGGTGGCCCAGCGCCTCAGCTGCCTCCTCGGTGTCGAGGTTGCTCGCCACGTCGATGTTGCTGATGGCCTCCGCAAAAGCGGTCAGGTCATCCGTAGCAACGCCGAGCTCGCCGCCGATTGCCTCGATGCTGAGGAGCTGGTCGGCGCTCGTGACGTGCGTGGTGGCGAAGTCCATCGCGTGCTTGCGGAGCGACTCGAACTGGTCCTCGGTGCCATCGACCGTCTTGCGCATGTCGCGGTAGGCGGAGTCGATGTCTGCGCTCGCGTCGAGCATGCTCCTGCCGATGCCAGCGATGGCGGGCGTCAGCGTGGCGGAGAAGGTCATGCCGAGGCTCTTGATGGTGGAGGGGTTGAGGATGGCGCCAGACTTGAGGCTCATGGCGTCTTGCGCCTCTGTGAGCTTTGCCTTGGCCTCCTCAATCTGCTGCTCGACGTTTTCGTACGCCTTCGCCTCTTTGGCGAGCTCGTTCTCGGCTGCGGCGGAGTCGTAGGCCTTCTGGCGCCGTTCCTCCTCGGCCCTTGCCTCCTTGAGCTCGCCTTGGAGCTGCTCTAGCGCCTCCTCCTCCCTAGCAATCTCCTCGCCAGGGTTGTCAAGCAGCTTGAACTCCTTGGTGTCCTTCAGCTTTTCGATGCTCTTGTCGAGGTCATTGATGTCTTTCTTGCAGCCGCGGATAGACTCCGCCGAGTCGTCGACGTCACCTTCCGCCTTCCTCATGGACCTGCCGAAGGCATCCACGTCGACTTGCGCCGCCTTGTAGGCGCCCTCCGTCTTGGCTAGCTCGTCGTTAATCATGACGAGCATGTTTTGAACCTCAAGCAGCTCATCTGCGGACAGGTCGGCGTTCTGGAGTGTCTCGTACCACTCCTGCTGTGCCTGCTTGAGACTGTCGATCCTATCCTTGAGCCCATCCGCCTTCTTTGTCGCAGTGTCGTACTGCTTGGCCGCAGCAGCGAGCTTCTCCGTATTCTCGTCGTGCTTGGTTTCGGCTTCTGCGAGCCGCTCGTTAGCCTTGGCGAGGTCGTCAGTCCTCCTTACGAGCCTCTGCATGTTGTCGGACGTCTCCGCGAGGGTCATGTCCTTCTTCATTGTTGCGAGGGCCTGCGATGCGCCCTTGTAAGCGTCCTCAAGGTTGAGTACCGTCGCCTGCTGGTCGGAGAGCTCCTTCTTTGCCGTTCGGGCGTTCTCAGCGGAATCCTCGATCCACTTGGCGAGGTCCTGATGGCTTTGCGCCGCCTCCCTGGCGCCAGACACCTCTAGGTGGCTGAGCTCGGTGTTGAGCAGTCTTGTCTTCTCCTCGCTGAGAGACGCCTTCTGCTGTAGGTCCTGCATGTAGCGCGTGGCGAGCCCGATGTTGGCCGGGTCAATCTTCATGGCGGCCTCGGTGCGCTCCAAGTCCTTCTCGACGTTGTCGAGTGCGGCGTCGACCCTTCTCAGATCGGCCTCGGTGCTCTGGAACCACGGGGTCTCGGAGACCTCGTTGACGCTGTCGTCCAGCCAGCGCATGGTCTGCGAAAGGCTCTCGGCCTCGGAGTTTATGCGCTGTAGGTCGGTGCCCATCTGCTCGAACTGTAGGGCCTTGTCGAAGGTCTCCTTCTCGGCAGCGGCCTCCTTGAAGGCCTCCTGCAACTCTCGGACGTTGCCCACGGCGTCGTTGCTGATGGCGATGCCCATGTCGCGCGCCTGCTGGACGACCTCGTTTAGGTTGAGGCCTCTCTTGAACATGTTGTGGAAGTTCAGCTCCTTGAACTTCTGCAACGTGGCGAGCTGGCTTGGGCTGATGATGTCGTGCTGCGCGTCGTGCCCGGAGGCGCGGTACTCGTTGATGTTGCCGAGCTCGATGCGGAAGTCCCTCAGCGACGTGCTGGCGCTCATCAGGTAGTCTGCGGTCTTGGCGTCGATGCCCAGCTCGTCCATGGCGAAATGCTTGCCCTGATTGCGCGAGAGCTTGTTCCACGCATCATAGACCTCCCCGAGGGAGCCAGTGAGCTTGGCGTAGCGCTCGTCCGCCTGCTTCGCGGAGAGCGAGAGGTTGTCGGTCTGCTTTGCGACATCGCGCACCGTCTCGCCGTTCAGGCCGACAACGCTGTTGCCGAGCTGTTGCATGGACGTCTGTAGAATCTTGGCCTTGGACTGTAGGCTCTGCATGCGGTCGCCGGTAATCTTGATGCGCGTCTCCACGTTCTTGAGGTCGGTGGAGTCGAACTGCATGGCCTTCGTAATCTGGCGGATGCGGCTTTGCAGCTCGGCAGCGCTCTTGGTGGAGGCCCTGAGCGCGTTGTTGAGCTTGGTCGTGTTGCCGCCGATGCGAATCTCAAGACCGGCGTACTCTGCCATGGTGAACCACCTACCCTAGCATCCTTCTGATGTCTTCCTGCGTCGCCATCTCGACGCCCGCATGTGCCTCGTCCTCATGGGCACCCTCGTTCATGGCGGCAAGGTCGAAGATGACCTCGCCGTACGGCATCACGGCAAGGTCTCGCCGCGAGTACCCGTACCTCATGGCAGCGAGAAACACCTGCGTGAAGGGCAGGCGGGTCCCGCTACCGCTCTTGCTTTCTTGCTTCCTTAGCGAGTCGGGCGGATAGGGCACGAAAGGTGGCATCAATCTCACGAGAGACGCACACGTGAAGGTCGGAGAAGTCGATGACGTCAGCCGCGTGTGCCTCGATCAGCTCGTCGTAGCTCGGGATGGGGTCGACCCCGTCGTTGAGCCCAGCCACGTCTGCGGAGCGCATCATCGCCCACGTGGCCCTCATGTCTGCGTCCCAGTCGATGCCGACGAGGGACAGGAACTCGGTGCCATCGCCCGTGTCCATCACGTCGTTGATGAGCGAGTGGTGCTTCGAGGACGGGTCCTCGATGAACGTCTGCTGGTAGAGCTTCAGCGCATAGGTGGAGCAGACGGCGTAGTGGACGTCGTCCCCATCGCCCCAGCGGAGGGGGTTGCGGAGGCCCCTGCCAGTCGCGTTCTTGAACTTGATGAGCATAGATACTCCTGTCTGTATCTGAGAGAAGCCCCGCCGCGCAGGGACAGGATGCGCGACGGGGCTTGCTCTTCGGTTTGTGATGCCTGTACGCCCGAGTGGCTACGCCTTGGTCGGGGTCGGCACTGCGGTGTACCAGCCAGCGAAGGCGGTGGCGGCCTCCTCAGCGGAGCCCTTGACGATGTTCTTGGTCACGCCGCTGCCGCCGAAGTTCTCGAAGTCCTTGCCGATGGCGGCAAATTCGAGGTCCTGGGTGTCGGGGTTGGTGGAGTCGGACTTGGTGTTGGCGCTCGCCACGGCGCGCTGGGCGGAGCAGTTGAAGAAGACGTAGCGCTTCTTGTCGAGGTCGCCCTCGACCTCGTACATGAGGGCGAACGACTTGGGCGTTGCGTCGGCAACCTCGACCTGCATGCCGTTGTCGTCCACGACCTCGC
>Ga0326513_10002084_pt1 | contig 14937 bp, 22 predicted proteins | sample 2_2465_0518_D_FD_203654 | JGI IMG/M metagenome (GOLD analysis project Ga0326513, IMG submission 203654) | Bovine rumen microbial communities from UC Davis, California, United States - 2_2465_0518 | ecosystem: Host-associated > Mammals > Digestive system > Stomach > Rumen | place: USA...
GTACGCACCTGCTAAAACAGGGGGATACCTCCCCCCCTATGCAGTTGGGGGAACGAAACAGGCACCCATCATCTGGCAGGTGCCTGAAAGCGTACTACACAAGAATTTTACACGCTATCTTACAAATACAGTATAACATAGATCAGATATGACATACAATGACATCTTGTGCGTATTGCAGCGCCTGTCCGTGCAGCCTGATGATCTGCCGCCATGAGTAATCCATCCGCACGGCAATCGCCTCGAACGTCAAACCGTTTACATACCGCTCATACAGAAGCGTCCGGTAAGGCTCCTGTACACGGTCAATCGTGCCGATGATCTCAGCCTCCAGCGCCGTGAGCCGGTCGATCTCGGCAGCAGTTTTTGCTTCGGCATCCACGATTTTTGCGGCCGTTGATCCGACCTTGTCACCCACCTGATGATTCCCGCCGTTGCCACTGTAATTTGGCGTGATACGCTCGGCAATCGCCCTCAGCTCAGCCAGATGCTCCGTGATCGCCTGCACCCGGCGCATCGCCTCACGGTATTGCAGCAGGTATTCTTTTGCTGTCATGCAATCCTCCTCCCGAATCATGCGTTTTAAGCCGTTTTAAGGGCGGTCTGCGCTCAGGGGTATAATTTCACGCGAAATTGATTAAAACGTCTCAGGAGCCGCCCTACCGTGTCCTGTGGGCTAATAACGCATCAACCCGCTCATTTGTTTCCACAAGAAGATGACGGAGGGCTGCGTTCTCTTCTTCAAGGGCTTCGATGCAGGCTTTCTGGTTCCGATCACGCTCCTCCAGCTCTGCCAGTTCTTTGCTCTCCCTCTTGCGTTTGCGGTAGGTTCTTGAATTGGCTGCCCACTGCTCACGCCTGACAACCCCCCTGCATGATGGGCAGTATTTAATTCTCAGGAATGCCCACCAGTCGCACTCAAATTCCCTTGCGATCTCCTTGCCGCATCGTGCGCAATATTTTACACGTTCCTCCATTTTCTTGCCTCTTTCCTCCCCCTGTCGGGATTATGCGGTGTGATAGTTATGACGGGTATGTCGTCATGCAAACGGTCATACAAACGATTAAAAACCCGTGGCAGGGGAGTGCGTTCACTTCGTTTCTTTCTTCCATACGTGCGGCACGAACCCCGGCTTTTCATAAATACCGCCGTCTATGATCGTGCTGCGTTCTATGCCTCCGAACCCCTCGATATGGTCAAGCGTGTGTCTGATCTCCCGGATCAGTTTTTGCTCATGTAGTCCACAGATCACGTAGAGCAGCCGGGTGATCTCCTCGTGGGGCTTAACGATAAACTCAAATTCCGACTTGATGTTCACGCCGTCCTTTTCCTGGATTGCGAACGTCCGGCCGTAGTCCCATGCCAGCATGACGGCTGCTTTTACGCCTCTGACCTTTTCCAGATCCTCATTCAGTTCCGCCAAATAGTGCAGATTGCTCTGTACGTTTAAGGACACGTCCTGCCGGACAGGCGGCGGCTTGTGCCGTCTGCCTGCCCATATGCCCAAAAGCGCCGCCCCGATAATTGCAATGCTATCAATCATGGCGTATGCCCTCCAACTCGTCACAATAATCAATAAGCCGGTCAGCCTGGATTCGCAGCTCCTCGATAGCATCCGGTGTCAGAACACACCACCGCTTTTTGATGATCTCATGTGCGATCTGCTCCAAAACAGTAGTGTGCTCCCTGCGTTCTGCACGCCATTTTTTCATGTTCCGGAGGCTTGTTTTTTTCGCACACTCGTCTGAGCAAAACTTCCCATGGCTCATTTCGAGGTAACAGCGCCCACATTCTTCGCAAAATTGATATTGTGCCATAATCACTCCACCCATAATTTTTCCATGTTGACGGATAGCTGTTTGTACATTTGCATATCGTCCATCTTAATCCCTCCCTGCCTCCGGCAACTTTGGCAAATTCGACCAGTACGTGACGTTATCGCCATGTACGGTGAATTTCCTGCTCCTTATAAAAAAATACTGTACGTCTACCTCTTGTTCACTATCATCTGTTTTAGCTACAACGAGATACAACCCGTCTGCCTTGGGCAGCTCCTCGTTCACCGAGTGCCATTCAATTAACGTTCTCATAATGCACCTCCTTGTTATACTGTCACCTGATAAATCAGGGAAATCACTTCATCAATGGGAATTGTGGTTTCAATCTCCTTGCGCTTTTCAAGAGAACTCACAATCGCCTTTCCGTTCTGCCGTTTGTGTTCGCACCGAGGGCATTCATAGGCTATGCTTTCCTGTGCCATTGCGCACACGTCAAGCAGCCGCTGCCACTTTTCCATTGTGCGATAGGAAGATGCACTCCCGGTACAGTTGTAATTCTCCTCGCTGGTTCTGTAGTGTTTTTCTGCATCTTCCCGGATTATCTGAATCTGTTTCAGCTTGCGTTCCCGCTCTGATCGGCGCAGGCTTTCTTCATCCTGTTCTGTCCATTCACGCATTATTATCGCAGCCTTTCTCAAAGAACAAACATCTCGTCTCTGCCGTAATCCGTTTCATTGTAAAAATTGCATTTATTCGCTTTGCTTCTGTGTACGTCCTGTCCAACCTGATGATGCCCTTTTTCGTCATTGTAGGAATAGTGGCAAGTGCACATGAAGCCATGCAAGCTATCGCAATTCACGCAGTTTTTACAGTCCATATTTCCGTTCATTTTCGTCCACCTTCCAAGCATTCCTCCCCGCCCTTGAAATAGCAATCATCACAAGTGCAGCGCTTGTCATTGTAGATACAATCCTTACACTTTACACGATAAAACCCCATATCTTCAGCGATACCATCACCGTATCGCTCTACTGCAATATCGCTCTGAATATTCGGGCAATCATTCGTGGTGCAATGATAATTACAAAAACGTTCGCATTTCATTGGCTTTCCTCCCATATTTTTCGCTTTTGCCGCTCGTAAAAGCTCCGTTCACCGGTCATCAAGGTGATCGCCTCGCACGCTTTGTCAGCGATCGTGCGTATATCCTGCGCTTTTTCGATTTCCACCCGCAGCATCTCCGACCGCTTGATCGCCTCCTGATAGGCGGTGCAGGCCTCCCTCACATAGTGGAGTGAGCTGACTTGCTCGTCATACTCCCTCCGCAGATGCCGTTTACGGTGCTCTGCTTCCTCCTTTGCCATGCCCTCAAATCTAAATGCACGGTACAGAGCAGCCAACTCGGAAAAGTATTTATAGGCAGCAGGCGGGAGCGGGGCAAGCTCCACAGTGCCGTCATATGCCTGCCGTTCCAGTACCGCCCAGACTGCCGGGTCTTGAAGGTCGATTTTCACGTTCCCGCTCCTTTCTGTGACAGGTGTGACGGGTGTGACGGGTTTTCTATATAATATATATATAATTTTTACTTTATTTTTTCATACGATAGAATAGGAAAAACCCGTCAACCCGTCACAACCCGTCACATTTTTTATTCTTGATAATCTGTGTTATCGATTAAAATACCCGAATAATACCATCCATCCCGGTTTTTCTTCCGGGTAATGCCGCTTCGTTTTGCCATCTCCGTGCCAAATTTTGTGCTTGACATCAGATACTCATTATTCTCCTCTGCCCACTTTGCATAGGCGGCGTAGAGGCGAGATGCCCTGACCTGATTCTGGTTGCCGCCGTCAACGATACAGCAAGCATCAATAAACGCCGAAATCACGTCCATCTCGTGCTGATACTCCCAGACGGCATCAAGCACCTTTTGCGGCATCGTCAAGCCATCATTTTGCCATTTAATGCAGCCCTGCACCGCCCATTTTAAAATCCCCTCGGACTCTTTGACCAGCTTGTATTTTAGCCTCTTGTCCACACGATCAAGTGGGATTTGCACCTCAAACGGGATCAGATGGATACGCCGCCAGATGCCTGTATCTGTGCCTCTGATCAGCGGCTTGTGGTTTGTCGCCATCCAGAGTTTAAACTCAGGCTTAAACTCAAACTCCTCCGAAAACATCTTTCGCGCCGTCACAACATCGTCGCCGGTGAGCTGCTTTAGCAGGCCCTCGTCCAGTCTCATGCCCTCGTTTGGCTCTACCGATGTAACCAGCCGTGCGCCTTTGAGCCGTGCAATATCGCTGCTCGGTGCATTGCCGGATTTTGGATTGACCATGATGGTCTGGGGCTGGATATTTGTCGCATAATCGCCCAGAATGCCCCGCACGATCTCCAAAAATGTGGATTTGCCATTGCGCCCTGTGCCAAATAAGAAGAAGGCGCACTGCTCCGAGGTCGAGCCGGTTAGGGAATAGCCGACGCACTTTTGGATGTAGTCAAGCATATACGGGTCACCGCCGAAAATATCGCTCAGAAATTGCAGCCACAGCTTTGGCTCCGGTGCATCTGGATTGTAGATCACCGGGCATTGCTTTGTGAGATACGCCTCTCTGTCATGTGGGAGCAGCTTACCTGTTTTAAGATCAATAATGCCGTTTTTTGCCCCAATCACCGTCTTTTTTCTGTCGAGATTTTGCGGAAGGATCGGCGCATAGTGCTCCGCCTCCCGGATCATGTTGGTCTTGCCTGTAAAGCTGCGGGATTTTTTTAGGTGCCGGTCAAACGCTTTGAGCATTTCTTCGCTGTCCGCATACAGCACGCGTTCTTGTTCCTGCAGCATGGTCGCAGAATCGGCAAGCTGCCGGATATAGCCGATGTTGTCGGTGTGCCATTTGCCTTCGTAGTAGTAGAGCCATTTTTTGTCGGTGTAACAAAAACGGAGCATATCGCCAAATGCATCAAATAATCGCTGCGCATTGCCGGTATCGTCAAACTTATACATCTTGCCTTGCGTATGCGGTGCGCCCTGCTGCATGGATTTCCGGATTGTAACGGAGTAGCCGGTTCCGGCCTGCTCATGCCCGGTATATGTATCTGTGATCCCCTCTACTGCCTTTTGCAGCGTGAGCGCACCGTAGGTCGTACCAGACTGCTTTCTGTCCCATTTATCACGCATAAGCCCCGATAAACGGAAGATTTCGTCCATTAACTGTGTGTTTCCTTGGCACCAGAATGCAAGCATATTGCAAAACGCCATGTCCGCCTCGGAGTTGGAATTGTATCCGGAGGTATCCCCTGAAAAAAGTGCCGTAAATTTCTGCCCTTGTTTAGATCGTTCCGCCCGGTCAATGATTTCCTGTGCCGTCATGGAGTGCTCGGAAAGAGGGAGCTGTTTTGCACCGGAATCCGGCTCTTTTTTACTTTTTGTGCAGTATTTCTCATAGTAGGGCTTGACGGATTCCGTGATATCCTCGATGCCCACAAACTCTGTGCAGAGGTTTCCCGTCATGACGAAAAACCTCGCACCTGTGTACATTTCTACGCCTGCGTCATGATTATTAAAGTCCTTGCCCGGCAGCTTGCCCCGTCCGATAAAGTGTATGCCGTTTCCTGACTGCGAGATTTCTGCATATGTTTGCAGTGCATCGTCCATTTCGCCGAAAATATTGTCACGGATTCCGTTGCGATAATCTGTAATTTCTGACGGGCGATCGTCAATATCAATGCCGATATAGCCGGACTCATAAAACATAAATCCGATGCCCGCATAATCGACTGCCGCCGCGGTTGCCGTTTCAAAATCCGTCCATGTGGTGGGGTCATTTGAGCGTGCCATGCCGCCGGTGCGCGGATTGATTGGCTGCTTTGATATGCCAGAATGGGATTTAGGGTCAGGTACAGCACGCCAGCACACCCAGTGTGGCATTTTTTTTAGTTCGTCCGGGATAAGCTCATACATTGGTGAGTCTCCTTTCTGCGGTGCAAGGATTAAATACTGTTTTTACCCGTAAATGCGATCAAAACGGGACATCCTGATCGCTTAAAATCTCCTCAAATCCGTCCATTGCGGTGTTAATTTGAGCGGGAGGCGGCGCCTGCGCTGTCTGTGTGTATCTTTGCTGCATCGGCGGCTGCTGGTAGGTCTGCTGCTGTGCATACTGCTGCTGTGGCTGTGCATAGCCCTGCTGCTGCTGCGCGTACTGCTGAGGCTGCCCTGCATAGCCCTGTACAGGGTGCTGTGCATACTGCTGCTGCTGGTACGGAGCAGGTGTGCCATATGCAGGATTCTGCGCCTGCTGCCGCTGCTTTTGCACATGGCGGCACTCCGGAAACTTTGTCGGCTCGGTACCCAGCGGGTCAACCCTTGCCGTTGTATTGCCGTTATAGGTCTCGTGCTTGACTGTGGCGATCAGGCAGCGCCCACAGAGTGCCTGCAAAAACTGTTCAAGCGTCTCAAAAGTCTGCCCAGTCGGTATTTGTACCGCCCGGCTGACCGCCATGAGCTGCGCAAAATTAAAGCCGTCCACCTGCTCGTCTGCCGGAGTCGGTTCGCGCTTGCGCCAGATGTCGATAAACAGCACCCGGTTCTGGCAATTTTGCTGTATATCGTTGCGGATCGTCAGCATCAACCCGACCTTCCGCTTGCCGTTCTTTGTCTCTTTGATCTCTGCATTTGTGATAACCGTCTCGTAATTACCCTGCGGCACCAGACCGCCGCCGGTCGGAATACCCTCGTAATTCGTACCAAATGCCATTATTTAACCCTCCTGTATGAGTTTGATTGCTTCTTCTTCCGACCGTGCGATACCGGCGACTGCGCCGTATTCACGCATCTTTTTAAGAAATTGCTTTTGTTTTTCGGACGCCCGCCCGGACGCCGTTTTTACCTCAATAAAAACCGCTCTGCCGTCAGATTTCCGAACGCCGCAAAGGTCGGAAAAGCCCTGCGGCAGACCGTCAATTTTGCGGAGATTGATCAGCACTGTTTGCTTGTATATTTTTGAATACACAAGATCACCCTGCCAGAAATCACCGCTGTTTGTCCTAAAGATCGCACAGATCGGTGACACCGCTGCACGGATACGGTTTTGGATATCATGCTCTATCATCTTAAAAGCCCCATCTCCTTTGCTTTGAAATAAGCGAATCCGGGCTTGTATCCCATCATCCGCGCATATTCCTGCAATTCGGCATAGCTGCGGCATTCTTCCGGAGTCTTGGTGCTGACGGTAAAACCCTTGATCTGCACAAGCTCTGTCTCTTTTTCCTGCTCGATTGCCTTGCGCTCTTTGCGTTCGACAGCCGCTCCGCAATACGGGCATGCCTCAACCGGCTCGCCGTTTTTTTTGAGTGGGAACACCGCATAGCATCCCATGCAGGTATAAAACCTGTCCTCCTCGGCAGCCTCCTGCTTTATACCCTTGCGCTTTTTTTTGCCCTCCAGCGTCCACTCCCGGTCATCATCGGGCATCCCGTGCCGTGCGTAATTGCCCACATGATCGAGGATCACAGCGCGCTTGCCCTTGCGGTATCTCATGCAGCGCATAGCCTGCTGGATGTACAGCGTAAGGCTCTGCGTTGGGCGCAGCATGATAACGCATGAGCAGTCCGGCACGTCAAAGCCCTCGGAGATCAGATCGACATTGCAAAGGATGTCGATCGCGCCACGCCGAAAATCCTCGACGATTTTCGCACGCTCCACCTTTTTCATGTGCCCATCAATATGTGCTGCGTCGATGCCAGCCTCACGAAACTGCGCCGCCATTGCCTGTGAGTGTTTGACCGTTGTACAGTAGCAGACAGCCTGCTGCCCGTCTGCAAATTTGCGGTAGTAGCTGATCACATCGCCGTAGACCTTACTTTCCAGCATGACTTTTTCCGCCGATTTTGCGTCAAATTCTCCTCGCCTTACCTTGACGGTTGAGAGGTCAGCAACATCCGGCGCATAGTAGTCATACGGCGCAAGGCAATGATTATCAATCAGCCATTTTGCTGATACACCGATCACCAGATCGTCATTAACATCAATCAGACCGCTTCCGTCCAGCCTGACCGGCGTTGCCGTCACGCCGACACGGTAGGCATCGGTGTAGTAGTCATAAATCTGTTGATAGCTGCTTGCTTTGCTGTGGTGATTCTCGTCCGTGATGATCAGCGCAGGTGGCGGGATTTTTCCTAATCTATGACAGGCAGTCTGCACCATCATGATGCGGACATAAAAAATATTAACGCCCCACCAGATAAACGTCCGCTCAATCTGCTCACACAGTTCACGCCGATGAACCAGAAAAAGAACGAATTTTCCCCGCTCTGCCGTGCGTTTTGCCATTTCCGCTACGATCACGGACTTGCCGCCGCCGCACGGAAGCACGATGCAAGGAGCACGGTGTCCGGTGCGCCACGAGCGTGACACACCGTTCACCAGATCAACCTGATAATCACGGAGTTCCGGCATTTGCTGCCTTCTTTCTTTGCATCAGCGCACGGCAAGCACAGTTCCAGCAGAGCTTGCGCCCGTAGGCTTTCGTTGTTCCCTCTGCAATTTCTGAGACGGTCTTTCCGCCTGCCTGCATGATCGTCATGCCGCAGTCTGCACACTTCTCTGGCTCGACGCCGTTATCGAGCCAGTCACGAATCTGTGTGCCAAGCTCCGCCGTAATGATACCTGTCCAGCCGTCCAAAAAGGTCGTATCCTTTGAGACCATCGCCTGATGATTTGCGCTGATGTTTAGTACAATGTCAAATTCGTATTCCACATTCTCACGCTGTACGGGTGCGAGTCCCAGCTTGACCGGCACCATTTTCCCACGCTCATTTTCTTCCATTGCATAGGCCATTTTCGTGCGCAGTGTGATGATTGTATGACACGGTGCAGACAAAATCGCATTGACAAGATTATTTTGGATTTGCCCGGCCTCGTTCCAGGCGGTATAGTCATTGCGGTTTGCCTGTTTTGCGATATTGGACTTAATATCGAGCACGCCGCCCTCATTGTCCCATGCGTGACTAAAGCTGTCCACGATCACGACGCCGTCCGTGCCGACCGCAGCAGCGCCATCGGAAACCATTTGCTTGTACTTGTCCGGTGAATACGGTGCGCACATCTCCTGATAGAGGAATGCGCCGGTGCCGAGGTCAGAGCGGTCAGCGTAGAACTTTGCTCTGCCGTGCTCGGTGTCAATCAGTGCGATCTTAGACCAGTCGCCGGTAATGCCGTAGGCAAGCAGCAGCGCCGAGAGTGTTTTGCCGCTGCCGGACGGCCCCGCAAGTGCAAGCCGCAGCTTTGATTTAAAGCGAGTAACTTTTTGAAATCCCATGATCTCACCTCACTTAATCAGCAGGCTCTCTGTCCTGCCCAGCTCTGCACCGTTGATCGTCTCGCCGGATTGCAGTGCCTTTTTGATTGCGGTTTTGTCCAGCTCCGGTGGCTTTACCCGGAGGAGGTCAGACCGCCCAAGTGCTTCAAGCCGCTTTATAAGTTCGTTTTCGTCGGTAATACGGACACTTTCGGCATTTTTCCGGACGGTCAGCCTGCACTTTGCCGTCTCGATCTTCTCTCTGTGGATGCGCTGCATACAGGTCAGGAGGTAGGCGGTCAGGCTGCTGACCCGCCGTTCTTTTGCCTTTCGGCGGGCGGCGAGTGCCTGCTCCTCCGCTTTGATGTCCTCCGCCTCGGCTTTCAGGCCCTTGATGTACTGTGCGACATTCTCTGCTTTCATCTCAAATTCACCCTCGATACCTTCAAGGGTTTCAAACCAAGCCTGCTGTGCGATCTCGCGCATATCAGCTTCCTCGATTTCGTCATAGGATTCAAGGCGGTCAAAAAGTGCCGTAAAATCGTCCGTAAGCTCAAATAACCTGCTCATTTAAGCTCCTCCCTTGCTGTGGCCAGGAATCGCAGTGTCTGTGCCTTGCATTCCTCGTCGGGGTGCTCCCCAAGATACGAGATTACACGCTTTACCGAGCCGACCATATAGGCAAGATAAATTTTAAAAATCTCCCGGTCATTCGGTGCGGATTGCCCCTGATTCTGGGCATTTTTTAGCTTTTCTTCGTACTCCGCTCGCAGGGCTGCCGTTTCTTCCCGGTGCTTTGCGTGGATTTCCTGCACCTGCTTGATGTGCTCGTCCTGTATCTGTGCTGACCATTGCTCATGCTCCAGATTTATGCGGCGCATTGCGTCCTGCATATTCTGCACCTCGCGGGACGGCTCCGGTGCGATCACCTCCACCGGGCGGCTTTCCAGCTCGTCAATCTGCTCCTCCTGTGCGGTAATGCGGTCTTCAAGTTCTTCGATTTCCTCGTCCTTGTCTTGTAATTCCCGTGCAAGGCGGTCAGCTCTCAGCCCCTCACGCTGCCGATCGGCAGCAATTGCATCCCGATCCGCTGTCAATTGTGCGATCTGTGCTTTAAGCTCCTTGACAGTCGTTTCGGTGAGGTCGGTGGTTTCCACAATCTCCTCGCGGGTTTCCTCCGATGCCATTGCAAGCAGGTAGAGTTTCTGGATCCCGATTTGTCCAGTCGACTGGACGAAATCATCTGAAAGCCTGTCCGCGATTGCGATGTAGGTATATGCTTGCGCTCGCTTCATACCAAGCTTTTCTTCGGTGTACGCCTCAAACGTGCTATATCCAAGCGCCCGATAAAGCTTGCTGTCACGCATCTGCTTGATCGCCGTACACATACCGTACAGCGACTGGTAAACCATCTTGCTGTAGCCGGTGATCTGATTATGCAGGGCCTCTGCCTGCTCCTGCTCCGTGGGGGTAATTGCCCCCTGTTCTGCCCCGTTTTTCGGGGCAATCGCTGTGTTCTTTTCCATTTTGTGGCACTCCTTCCAGACTTCTTCCCGGTGCTTTGCAAGGGCAGCACCGATTTCCGCCGTGTGCTTTCTGCCCACGTTTCGCTGCATCCATTCAATGTCACACTGGTATTTCTTGTACAGCTCCGGAATGGTTCTGATTCCCGCACGGCAAAGGGCGTTAAACGCCCGGACGGAGAGGTCAAGGTCTGCAATATCCATTTGACATTTTCCTCCAGATGTGCTATAATAGGTTTGTTGCTCTTCTTATTTTGCCGCATCCACCGTGCCATGGGGATGCGGCTTTTCTTATGCCCGCTGAATCCTGTCAGCAAAGCGCACGAAACGCTCCGGGCAGTCGGTAAAAATGCCGCCGTCCGGGGTGTTTTTAAGTCCCAGAATCAGGGCAGTGCCAACCAGCACCGAATAGCCTGAGATCATCATCGCCGCCGGATTTAACGGCAGCCCCTTGATGTGTCCATCTCCGTCAACAAGCATCACGGCATCGGGGGCGAGCTGTATTATATCATAATGCCCACCGATATAGCCGTAAATGCAGCCGTTCTGCTTTTCGACGGTCCTGCCGATCACCTCGACCGGCTGCATCGTGCCGTCAGTTTCGATTCTCAGTGCTGTCATGCTGTGCCTCCTTGCTCTGTATCTCCCCGACCCTGCGGTCAACCTCATCCTTGTGGGCTACGTAGTACCCCATCAGATACGCGCAGATTGCTCGTGCCTTTGCACGGCTCAGCCTGCCCGGCTGTTCGTCCACGGTCACTCTGATCTTGCCCATTGTTGCCTCCTTAGTCATAGTATGGCATCAGCTCTCCGTCTACGACCTCCCACTGGTTGCCGCAGACATTAAAGCGGAGATAATTCCAATCCGTCGCTGCCCAGATCGGCTGACGGCTGTAAGTGCCACTGACCCGGCACTTGTGGTACTTGTTGACCTCGTAGGTCTCCACTGTGTCCACAAGGGTGATGCAGTCCTCCTGGAAGCCCCATGTGTTTGTTATGCGCTTTATCGCGTAGCTCTCCTGCATGGGGGCGGTATCCTCTGCCAGTCTCTGGTACTCCTGCTCTGACATATTTGTACCAATGTCTTTCGCAGGGTGCCAACCCGCATCCCGGTCAAGCTGCGCTTCTACCTTCCTGAGCTGTTCCGTCAGGTTGGCGATCTCACTGCGAGCATCCTCCAGCTCCTTTTTGTGTGCTTGTTCCAGCGCCTGTTCTTGCTTTACCTGTTCTTCATCGGCAAGACGTGCGATCGTGTACGCCATACCGTTCTTGTTCCCGATATATGCCCGGCACCATTCGTGCTTATCGAGCTGGCTCTCGTTGTAAGCGTTGTTGATAACCTCCCAGAGCGCCCAGCTCGGATAAAAGCCGGTCAGGGCGGTGAATTCAGTGATTAACATTGTGGTGTTCCTCCTTCTTCTTCTCAGGTGCCGGGTCATCATACTGCACCCGGCAGTACATCGCTGCGAGCATCTGGATTAGCCCGGAAAGGAATGCGGTGTCCGGTGCAGGCAGTTCTCTGTACCCCTGCCGGAACTCTGCCCTGTTTTCTGTTGCTGTCATATAGATCGCTCCTTTCACTTCACTGTCTCTGTTTTCCCGTAGGGGAGAGGCACTTTTTTATCGAATCCGGTTCGGTTTGAACCTGATTGCAATATTATTATACCACGATTCGAACCGCTTTGTCAAGCGTTTTTGGCAAAAAAATGTCACAAATCGAAGCGTTTAAAATTGTACAGAATATACAAACTGAACCTTTTTAGAAAAATCATATTGACAAGGCGGTTCGTTTTGTGGTACAATGTAAAAGCGGAGGTGATTGCATGAACACTAATAATCTAAAAGCAATCCGAAACAAAAAGGGTGTCACACAAAAAGAAGCGGCAGATGCACTCGGAATCAGCCCAAACACCTATAAAAACTATGAGCAGGGCATGAGAGAGCCGAATAATGATATGCTCTGCAAAATCGCCGACTACTTTAAAGTCACCACAGACTACCTGCTCGGCAGGGAACGACAGGTCAACCCAATGGACTTGCTGATCGCTCAGTCTGACCTTACCCCGGAGGCGCAAGAAGAACTCTATATAGCACTGCCGCCGGAGGCACAGGCGCTCGTGCTGCAAGTCATGCGCCTGATGAAGGAAAATCACCGGCGCCGACAGGCAGAAAAGCCGCCGACTATCTGGATAAAACGGCACCAGAATAAGGCAGCGGCAGGGTTTGGCTATGACTTGTCGGTGGGCGACGAATGGCACGACGTGGAAGTAACCGACACGCCGGAAGCCCGTGAAGCGGACTTTGCGGTCGAGATTGATGGTGACAGCATGGAGCCGGACTATCATGACGGTGATCTTGCTCTGATCAAGCTCGATCCGGACGTGGAGGTCGGCAAAGTCGGGCTGTTTATTGTGGGCAGCATGGGCTATATCAAGGAGCGAGGTAAAAAATGCCTGATCTCCCACAACCCGGACTATCCAAATATTGAGGGCGAGGCACGGTGCATCGGTCTTGTAATCGGTACCGCAGAAAAGGTATAAAAAAGCCACCCGGCATCTGGTACCGGGTGGCTTTGCACGAGAGAAATGTCATGTCCGGAGGTATGTAATGCACGAACCTCGACAGGTTAAGTATAACATATCCTCCGGCAAATGTCAAGCATCAGGAGGAATTTAAATGAAAAAAGTCGCTTTTTACGGACGTTACAGCTCCGTCATGCAGACCGAGCAGAGCATCGAGGGACAGCTCCACGTTTGCGAGCAGTACGCCGCTGCGAATGACTTGCAGATCGTCCGGCAGTATGTGGACAGAGCCACATCCGGCAAGACCGACAACAGGCCGCAGTTTCAGCAGATGATCTCAGACTCTGAGCGCAGGCTTTTTGAGAGCATCCTTGTGTATAAACTGGATCGTTTTGCCCGGAACCGCTATGACAGCTTGATTTACAAGCACAAACTTAAGGAGCAGGGGATTCGGGTGATCTCTGCGACTGAACCGCTGTCAGATACGCCGGAAGGCGTCATCTTCGAGGCTCTGATCGAGGGGATGGACGAGTATTATTCCGCCGAACTTGGCCGCAAAATGAAGCGGGGTAAACAGGAGAGCTTTCGCAAGGGGCGGTTTATCGGAAAGCTGCCGCCGTTTGGTTACAAAGTCGTGAATCATCGTCTAGCTGTGGACGAGCTGGCCGCACCCATCGCACAGGAGATTTTTAGCCGGTACGCAGCCGGCGAAAAACAGAACAAAATCCTCACCGACCTGAACCGACGGGGCATCCACAATGCAGCAGGCAGGCCGTGGAATAAGGTCAATATGACCATGATGTTTAAAAACAGGATTTACATCGGCATTTACTCTGTTGCGGATTACGGCGAGGCGGAATGCCCTGCGATCATTGACAAAGAGGTGTTTGACATGGTGCAGAAGAAAAAGCAAGAATCCGTCCATCGCGCCCGTGCAAATAAGACGGATTTTGACTATATACTGACCGGGCATATGACCTGCGCACGGTGCGGTGCATCGGTCTGTGGGTGCAGTATGCAGCAGGGCAAGTATCACTATTACCAGTGCCACAAGCACTGTGGGCATCGTATCCGCGCCGAGGAGCTACACGAGCGTGTAAAGCGTGCGCTTGCGGAGTATCTGACCGAGGATAAGATGCAGGAGCTTGCGCAGGGTGCGTATGATGTCTATCTCAATGAGCAGGTCAGCGACGAGCGGCCGCTCCTGGAAAAGGAGCTTGCGGACGTCGAAAAGCAGCTCCAGAACGCCGTACAAGCGATTTTAAGAGGGGTCGAGCTTGACACCCTAAATAATACCATTGAGGAGCTAAAAGCCCGCAGAGACGAGCTGAGAGCCAAAATAGAGGATGCTCCGACGCCGCTGCCAAAGCTGACCTATGATATGTTTGTGGCGATGCTGCATCTGATCGTGGAGAGAGCTGCCGAGACGGACGATCTGGCAAAGCTGCTGCACACCGTTATAAACCGCATCATCATTGACGATCAGGATATTATCATCTGCATCAATCTCACAGACGAGGACAATGAGCCACCTATGGAGCAGATTAGGTTTAGGGTTATGGATAAGTCAGCGACCTTAACCCTAAACCTAACCCAAAATTGGCTTTTAATCCCGGCATGAGGCCTCCTTTACAACATTTTGCACAAATAGCAGCACTCTAATTTGTGCAAGTATACAAAAATACTCATTGAGTGCATTTTTTATCAAAAAACGCTTGACTTTTGTACTCAATGGGTGTATACTATAATCAAGGCAAGAGAAAAACGCCGAAAAAGGCAGGCGTTTGTAATTGCTAAATAAATAATGAAAGAGGT
>Ga0326513_10002086_pt1 | contig 14927 bp, 17 predicted proteins | sample 2_2465_0518_D_FD_203654 | JGI IMG/M metagenome (GOLD analysis project Ga0326513, IMG submission 203654) | Bovine rumen microbial communities from UC Davis, California, United States - 2_2465_0518 | ecosystem: Host-associated > Mammals > Digestive system > Stomach > Rumen | place: USA...
CAAACGCAATAAAAAAGGGACTGCCAAATGACAGTCCCTCTTTGTTCTTTTGATGTAAGCAAATTCCAAATGCCAAAATAATATATACAAATTATTTTGCAACATCGGTTGCGCGAGTCTCTCGAATGACGTTTACCTTGATCTGTCCGGGATAGTCGAGCTCTTCTTCGATCTTCTTACAGATATCGCGAGCCTTGAGGACCATCTCATCATCGGATACTCTCTCCGGTTGAACGATAACACGGATCTCGCGTCCTGCCTGAATGGCATAACTCTTCTCAACTCCGTCGAAGCTTGTGGCAATTTCTTCCAGCTTCTCGATCCTCTTGATGTAGGTCTCGAGATTCTCTCTCCTCGCTCCAGGTCTTGCTGCGGATATTGCATCTGCAGCTGCGACGAGAACTGCTTCGGGTGTAAGGGCATCCACATCGCCGTGATGTGCTTCAATGCAATTGATGACATTGGGCGATTCGTGATACTTCTTGGCAATGTCAACACCAAGCTGTACGTGGGTTCCTTCCTGTTCAAAGTCAACGGCCTTACCTATGTCGTGCAGAAGTCCTGCTCTTCTTGCCAGTGTGCTGTCAAGTCCGAGCTCGTCTGCCATCATAGATGCAAGCCATGACACTTCGATCGAATGCTGAAGTACGTTCTGGCCGTATGACGTACGGTAACGAAGTCTTCCGAGGAGCTTGATGAGCTCAGGGTGAAGATTCATTACGCCTGTGTCGAATGCAGCCTTCTCACCTTCGGTCTTAATTGTGTTATTGAGTTCCTTACGGGCTTTGTTAGCCATCTCCTCAATTCTTGCCGGGTGGATTCTTCCGTCTACTACGAGCTTCTCGATTGTAAGTCTCGCGATCTCTCTCCTGATAGGATCGAATGAAGACAGAACGATTGCTTCAGGTGTATCGTCGATGATCAGATCAACGCCGGTAATTGTCTCGATTGCTCTAATGTTACGACCTTCACGGCCGATGATCCTTCCCTTCATCTCGTCGTTGGGAAGGTTAACAACTGATACAGTAACCTCAGATACATAATCGGATGCGTAACGCTGGATGGCGCCTGCGATAATGTCTTTTGCGATCTTATCGGCATCCTGTTTGGTCTTTTCTTCCATCTGCTTAAGCATCAGGACCATGTCGTGGCTGTATTCGCGCTGAGCTTCGTCAAGTACGAGTGATCTTGCCTCAGCGACAGAAAGTCCGGAAACTCTCTCGAGTTCTGCTCTCTTACGCGATTCGTAATCCTTCGCACGTGCTTCGAGTTCTGCAACAGACTGCTGCTTCTTCTCGATCTCTTCCTGCTTGCGCTCATAGCTTGCCTCGATACGGGCGAGATTGCTCTCCTTCTGCTCAAGCTTGTTCCTCTCTCTTGCAAGTTCCTGTTTCTTTTCCTTAGCATCACGCTCTAATTCGGAACGGACGCGGGCAACTTCTTCTTTTGCCTGCAAGAGTAAATCTCGTTTGTTGTTCTCAGCTTCCTTCTGTGCGTTGGCGAGATAAATGTTTGCGTTATCCTGAGACTTCGCCTTATCTTCTTCAAGCTGCTTTTGCTCTTCAGAAATCTTCTTCTTAAAGTAAAGCGCAGTTATTCCAAAACCCAGAAGCAGACCAATCACAAGACAAACGATTGCGGCCAATATTAGACCCAAATCTATGTCTGGCACGTTGGTACTCACCTCCAAATAGTTTATTTAGTTGTCAAAGAACATTTATAATTGGCTCTGACAAGCCTTTTAGAATTCTATAAATAAATGCCATTAAAGTCAACAATCGGTATAATATGTGTATGAAAATCTGCTATAAAGTCCCAAAATGTTACGAAGATCAAGAAATCTATAAAATCCTTGTACGTGAGTTCCGCATGAGCGGCGTTATGATCAAACGTCTCAAATTTCACGGAACCGTAAATCTCAACGGGATACATGCCACTGTCCGTGAACATGTTCATGAAGGTGACGAACTCTATCTGGAGTATGGCGATTCAGAATTCTCTCTTAACCGGATCGATTCGATCCCGATACTGTACGAGGATTCACACTATGCAGTCATCAACAAACCTGCCGGTATTGTTACCCACCCTGTCCACGGCCATCTCGACGACTCTCTCCTGACACTGCTGTCAGACAGCACGCTGCACCCCGTCATGAGGCTCGACCGCGAGACCTCGGGACTCATCATCATTGCCAAGGACGGGTATTCCCACAATTCTCTTCATCTGTACGGCAACATCTCGAAATCCTACAAGGCCCTTGTCTACGGCAGATACATCCCGGACGAAGGCATGATCGACCAGCCCATCGCCAGAAGACCGAACTCGGTCATGATAAGAGACGTGGATCCCGAAGGCAAAGAATCAACAACTCTGTATAAGAGCCTTGCCTACTATCCGGATAAGGACATCTCACTCGTTGAATTCAAGCTGATCACCGGCAGATGCCATCAGATCAGGGTTCATTCGACATATATGGGACATCCTCTTCTGGGAGACGGATTGTACGGGCCGAACTCCGTTGACAATCCGAACGATTCATTCCCGAATTCAAAAGAACTGGACGAACTTATGGGAAGATGCGCTCTTCATGCATATAAGCTGTGCTTCAGGGACCCGTTCAGCGGAGAAGACAAGGAATTCACTGCTCCGCTTCCTTCAGACATGGAAGCTGTCATTTACTGATTCAGCCAAAATAAGTATCGATCAGATCTCTCGCCAGCTTGACAGAGCTGTCCTGTGAGCCGCCTGATAACAGACGGGATACTTCATCCGTCTTGCCGTCGATGCCGAGTAGCTCGCAGGATGTCTCGGTGTTGCCTGAAGATACCCTTTTCGAGAGCTTGAAGTTGCAGTCGGCAGCGGCAGCGATCTGTGCGGTATGAGTGACACAGAGGACTTGGCGGCCGGATGATATGGATCTGAGCTTAGATGCGATCGCACCTGCAGCCTTGCCGGATACACCCGTATCGATCTCGTCGAAGATGAGTGTCTGAGTGGAATCACAGCGTCCGAGGATGTTCTTGATGGCGAGCATGATCCTCGAAGCTTCGCCTCCGGATACGATCGCGGACAGAGAGCGGACCTCCTGACCGGGGTTGGCGCTGAACCTGAAAGCGATATCGTCGATACCGGAAGAAGAGAAATACTTGCTCTTGTCGTGCCTTGTGAAGCTTACCTCAAAGACAGCATCGGGCATCTCAAGGTCAGCGAGTTCGCGAACGATCTCGGATGAGAGTTTCTTGCCTGCTTTCACACGCTCATCGGAGAGCTTCTCAGCGCATGCCACAAGTTCAAGCTCGATGGCCTTGCGCTTCTCCTTAAGTTCCTTAAGAAGATCCTTATTGCCTTCGATGGATGCCAGTTCTTCACTTGCCTTGTCGCCAAACGCGTTGATCTCGTCAACAGTGGAACCGTACTTTGCCTTAAGGTCGAAGAGAAGTCCGAGACGCTCTTCAGTACGGATCTTAAGCTCGGGTTCATAATTCATCTTATCCAGGACAGCACCAAGGTCAGATGCAAGAGCATCGAGATCCAAATAGAGCGAGTTCGCGCGGTCTGCAAGTTCCCTATACTCCTTATTGGTCGAAGCTGCTTTCTCCAGAGCTCTTGAAGCTTCCTGGACACTGGCAACGACGCTCCTGGTCATGCCTTCGTCTGACAGTATTGATGCAGCCTCGTTGATGTCGCCTGCAGTCTCTTCTGCAGCGATGAGCTTCTTACGTGTCTCCGTAAGCTTCTCCTCGTCTCCGGACTTGAAGCCTGCATCGCGGATCTCGGATACGACAAACTCGAGATATTCCCTGCGCTTGTCCAGGTAGTCCGGAGAAGAAGATATCCCGCGGATCCTGGTAACGATGTCCTTGTATTTTCCGAGAAGCTCAAGATAGTCGGAATAGAGAGACTCGACCTTCTTGCCTGCGTAACGGTCGAGCAGCTTAACATGCTGTTTCTCATCGAAGATCTTCTGAGTATCGTGCTGGCCGTGGATATCAACGAGGAATGATGTAACTGCCTTAAGCGTAGTCAGTGTAACGCCCTCACCGTTGATCCTCGCTACGCTCTTGCCGTTCTCATATATTGTCCTGCTGATTATCAGCATTCCGTCATCAGGTGTAATGGAATACGCATCAAGGCATTCGGCAAAATCCGCATCGTCGATATCCGAGCAGTCAAAGCAGGCTTCGACAAAGCAGCTCGGATGACCTGTACGGATGACATTGCGGGTGGATTTGGCACCTAATATGAGACCGATCGCACCGACGATAAGGCTCTTGCCGGCACCGGTCTCACCGCTTATGACATTGAGGCCGTAACCGGGCTCGAATACCATATTCGAGATGACGGCAAAATCCCTGATCTCAAGTCTTAACAGCATATTATGCTCTGTCCGGACCGGAGCCGGATTCCATCATGTCTCTTATCGTAACAACGAGTGCCTGCGCTTCGCTGGGGCCCGTTGCACATGCAAATACCGTATCGTCTCCGGCGATGGTTCCGACCACATCTTCAAGATGCATGGAATCAAGAGCGGATGCAGCAGCTGCTGCCATACCGGGAAGTGTCTTGATAACGAGCATGTTCATCGCAGACTGTACGGATATAAGCGAATTGGCGAATACCGCGAGAAGCCTACCGGGAGCGACATCACCGGTCCTGTCCAGGACTGCATACTTTGTCGTCTTATCTGGCATGGTGATCTTGATGATGCCGAGCTCCTTGATATCTCTGGAGCAAGTAGCCTGCGTTGCCTCGAAGCCTGCCGCTTTTACCTTCGCGGTCAGTTCTTCCTGTGTGGGTATATCGTGCTCCTTGATGAGCTTTATGATCATCTCCTGGCGGGCGTTCTTAGCTGTTTTCATAGAAAGAACCTCTCTGTACTATCTTCTTACGGACATCGCTGAAGAAATTATCGCGCTTCAGCGTAGCAGTCTTAAGTACTTTATTGTGCCTTCTTATCGTTATTGAATCGAACGGCTCCAGGTCTACGAAGTCCCTGCCGTCCGGACAGATGATCGGAGCCGATTCAAAATCATCAAGTACAACCCTTACTTCACTCTCGGGACCTGCAACATACTTGAGTCCGTAAAGAGTGTGCGAGCTTACCGGAGTAACAATGATGTCCTTCATGGAAGGCATGAGCAGCGGACCGCCCGCCGCAAGCGAGTAAGCGGATGAACCTGTCGCAGTGGATACTATAAGACCGTCACCATAGAACTTCTCTACCCTCTGTCCGTCGATGAAGAGCTCGAGCTTAGTAATATGCGGCTTCTGTCCTCTTACGATAAGGATGTCATTAAGACATACGGCGCTTCCCTTGAAATCACCGGCATTATTCCAGACTTCGCACTTAAGCTGTGTTCTCTCGATAGTAGAGTAATCACCGGAAGTGAGCTTAATGAGATCCTTCTCGAGAGAGTCTTCGGTAATCTCTGTAAGGAAACCGATACTTCCCTTGTTGATGCCGATGAACTCGGTATCGAGATCGCGGTATTTGGTTACGACGGAAAGGAACGTACCGTCTCCGCCGATCGATATGATCGTCTTGACCGGGATCTGATCAAAAGAGGCAAACAAAGCACCGGAAGGAACGTTATCTATCTTCCCTTCCAGCTCCTGCTCGAAAACAGGCGTATTACCGCTGCCGAGGATAATCTCTGCAGTCTTTACCGCTGTCTGATACCCTGCATCACGGGTGTTGTTAGATACTATGCCGTAATTCATAAGTATTCCCTTTCCTGTTTTCTGCCTATATATTTAATCACTTTTTTGCATAAAAATACATAGCAAAGGAATGCAGGGTCACATTTCAACCGAACGGCCAATTCAACTGCGGAAGAAGTTCAGCACAAACAAAGACCAGGAACACGATCGAGATTACAAGCATTGCAATGCCTATCCTTATCCTGTAGGGTTTGCCCTGCTTATTGAAGTAAGCACGGATCCATCTGATCAAAAGACAAACAGACAGAACAAACATGCTGAAGGCAATAAGGATCACAAAGGCAAAAAACAGATAAAGGAAAACAGCAATAGGATCAGACGGCATATATAGTTCAGACCTTACCGAGAGATGATTTGATCTTCCCGGCAACAGAAGCTCCGTCAAGACCTGCAGTCTTAAGCTGGTCTTCCGGAGAAGATGCCTTGATGACAGGATCTTCAACAGCGAAGCTGACAACATTATGGTTCCAACCGTTTCTATGAAGCTGAACATGGATATCTTCACCGACACCGCCGCTTAATATACCTTCTTCAAGTGTAAATACATCTTTGCTGCTGCCTATAAGATCAATAAGTTCCTTCGCGGGAACAGGCTTTACCATAGACAGGTTGATATGCGTTCCGGATATGCCTTCATCAGCAAGGAGAGCGCATGCTTTCTCTGCTTCCTCGCAGATCCTGCCTATTGATATGATGACAAAATCAGATCCTCTCTGAGATGCGAGATGGGGCTTGATGCAGTCTGCAGGGTCTTCATACAAAGGTCCTTCAGCCTCAAAGGGCGAAGCTCCCCTCGGGTATCTTACGGCAACAGGACCTGTGCAGGTGTTGACCGCATAATCAAGGCAGTTCCTGAGATCTTTGTAATCACGGGGTGCGAACAATGTCATATTGACCATTGAATTCAGATAAGACAGATCGAGAAGTCCGTGATGAGTATGTCCGTCCTGACCGACAAAGCCCGAACGGTCAAGAGCAAATACCACATGATTATTCATAAAGCAGACATCTGTGATCATCTCGTCATAAGCACGCTGCAGGAACGATGAATAGATGGCTACGACAGGCACATAACCTGATACGGCCATTCCGCCTGCCATTGTTACGCAGTGCTCTTCGGCGATACCGCAGTCGAAGAACCTTGTGGGGAATCTCATGGAGAAATGATCAAGGCCGGTACCCTGTGCCATTGCTGCCGATATGGCAACGACCTTGGGGTTCTTCTCGGCTATCTCCTCAAGAGCACCGGCAAAAGCCGTTGTATAGCTGCCCTTTCCGTTTTTGGTAACACCTGTCTCCAGGTCGAACGGACCTACACCGTGGTAATCGGAAGGGTTATTCTCTGCAGGGGCATATCCCTTGCCCTTCTTGGTTATAACATGCAGGAGCATCGGATCCTTGATGTCCTTGATGGCATTAAGTGCTTCTATAAGGTCAGCAGTATTGTGGCCGTCTACCGGACCGTAGTAATTGAGACCCAGGTCTTCGAACATCGACGGCTTCTTGCGGTAGAGCAGGAACCTGAAGAAATCCTTGATGGCAAGGATTATCTTGATGATGCCGCGGCCGAACCATCCGAGCTTACGAAGGAAGCCTTCTGTGGTGCGTTTCGCGGAGATGTATCCGGAAGATACTCTGAGCTTGGACAGATACTTGGACAGACCGCCGACATTTCTGTCGATGCTCATCTCGTTGTCGTTCAGGATAACGAGCATCCTGGTCTTGCTGTGACCAAGGTCATTGATGGCTTCGTATGCCAGACCGCCGGTAAGCGCTCCGTCACCGATCACTGCGATGACATAGTTATCATCCTTGTTGAGGTCTCTGGCTCTTGCCATGCCGATGGCGGCAGAGATCGAAGTGGAGCTGTGACCGGTATCGAACGCATCGTAATCAGACTCGTTGATGCGCGGGAAGCCCGACACACCGCCCTTCTTGCGAAGTGTATCGAACTCGTCGAATCTACCGGTAAGAAGCTTATAGGAATAGGACTGGTGACCGACGTCAAAGACGATCTTGTCCTTTGTATAATCGAATACGGACAGCAGGGCGACAGTCAGTTCGACCACGCCGAGATTACTAGCGAGATGTCCGCCGTTGGCAGATACAGTCTGAAGGATCTTGTCACGCAGTTCAGCGCAGAGCTCTTCCCTGTCCTTGTTTGACAGAGAAGCGATTGCCTGCGGTGTCAGATCGCTTTTGCCGAGTATCTTGTATTCCATCAGTTCTCCCTGCTTATCATATAGTCAGCCAGAAGCCTGTAATCTTCGGTATTATAACCCATGTCAGACAATTCTTTGAGAACTCTGATTGCTGCAGCGGTCTCATCTTCGAGGCATACCTTGGCCTGTTCAAGTCCCATAAGGGTAACAAACGTTGATTTGTCGTCTCTGGAATCCTTGCCGACACTCTTGCCTAAGACTTCTGCGGTCGAAGTTACATCGAGAAGATCATCCTTGATCTGGAATGCGAGACCCAGGTGCGCGGCAAACTGCCTTAAGAGTCTGACGGTCTTGTCTGATCCGGCCTGTTCTTCAGTCATGTTGTGCTTGAGATAACAGGGCGTAACGATTGCTGTCTCGATAAGTGCGCCTGTCTTCTTCTCCTGGAGTTCCGTAAGGAGCTCGATGGAGATCTTCTTATCCTCGGAAGCAAGATCTATGCTCTGGCCTCCCACCATGCCTTCGATACCCGCGAGCGTACACATCCTGCCGGAAGCATAAGCATACCCCGGGTTCTTTATCGTCTGCGCGAAAAGCCTCTCGTAAGCACTGTTCAGCAGGAGGTCTCCCGCAAGAAGCGCGATGCCTTCGCCAAACGCCTTGTGACATGTAGGTCTGCCGCGCCTTAAGTCATCGTTGTCCATCGCAGGAAGATCGTCGTGGATGAGAGAATAAGTGTGTATCATCTCGAGCGTGGCGGCAAAATACCTTACGTCAGCCATCTCAGCATCAGAACATCCGATCATCTCGGCTGTCATCTTCATCATGAGAGGTCTGAGTCTCTTGCCTCCTCCCATAAGGCTGTACATCGCAGCCTTGACCGTGATGTCTTCCTTCTGCTTATCGGTAAAGCAGCTCTCAAGTTCGGGAGTTATCCACTCGCCGCATTCTTCAATAAGTCTTGTAATATCAGCCATTGTTAATCTCTTTTATCTGGTTCTGAGCTTCAGTGAGAAGCTTCTCGCAATAATCCGAAAGGAGTTTGCCCGTGCGGTACAGCTTGATGGAATCATCCAGTGTCAGATCCTTCTCCTCACCGCCGTTTATTATCTTTCCGCTCTCAAGGCTCTTAACTACGGAAGACAGTGCCTCGAGCGCTTCTTCGTAGCTGAGTTCACCGGATTCGATCTTCTTTTCAAATTCAGCCATATCTTAGCCTTCCTTTCTGCTAGTATCTATTATAGTGCTCTTTGCCGTTCCGTCGGCGAAAACAATCTTAACTTCCTGTCCTGCAGTAACTTTTGCTACGGAATCTATTGCATTGCCTTCTTCAGACTCCACATATGAATAACCGCGGCTTAAGACATTATCGGGATTTACCGACTCAAGTCTTGAAGTCAGAGCATCCTGCTCAATCTTCAACCTCTCGAGCCTTTCCGGGAAAACTTCGAGCTTAAGCTTCTGCTCATAGAGCTTTCTCTGTCTGTCCGCAAGTTCCGACGAGGGATTATGCTTCTCGAGAAGTGCGGTAAGACCGGACAGATAAGTTCTTCTGCTGTCGATGAATCCGCCGGCAAAGGCTCTGTGGTTCCTGTATGAATCTATAGTACCCTTTGACAGTCTGAGACGGGATGTGACAGCCTGCTCCATTGATGATACGAGTGCTTCTATTCCTGCTGTCTCATCATCATATATCGGGATGACCGCATCAGCTGCCGCAGTAGGCGTCTTAACCGAGACATCTGAAACACAATCGAGAATGGTCTCATACGAAGAGTGACCGACTCCGCAGACAATAGGTATCGTGCAGGCACTGACCCTTCTGGCGAGAGCTTCATCATTGAAGCAGACAAAATCCGTATACTTGTCTCCTCCGCCTCTTGTAATGACTATTACGTCGACACGCTTGTCAGGATCGTCCTTGACCTTCTCGAAGTAGTCAAGTCCCGCGATTATCTGCGGAGGGCAGTTCTCGCCCTGCATCCTCGCGTTGTAGATATGGATATCATAGTAATGAGATCTGCATTCGATCTCGTCAAGGAAGTCTCTGCGGCCCTCAGTGCCGTCAGAACCGGTGATGAGTCCTATCCTTCTCGGAAGAACGGGCAGTTCCTTCTTCCTGTCCTCGTCAAACAGTCCTTCCTTGGCAAGGCGCTCCTTAATCTCCTGGAACTTGAGGAGAAGATCGCCCTTACCGGTATTACGCATCTCGAAGACATCGGCCTGAAGGATGCTGATGTTCCTGTTGTATTGGAGCGATGCTTTGACAGTTACTTTATCGCCGTCCTTGGGACTTCCATCGAAGCCTGTGAATCTGCACCTGTCTTCTCTCGTATTGCATGCAAGTTTGAGGAACTTACCCTTGCCGATATCTTCCTGAAGCTGGAAGTTAATAAATACGATATCGTTCCAGGGCCGGGTCTTATAGCCTGTTATCTCACCCGTTACTTCAAACCCCAGAATATCCGGGTCATCCTGAAAGGTAACGTTATTAAGGTGACTTACGAGTTCACTCAGCGAATCGAATACCAAGGCGCACTCCTCCGTCAGAGGCTCTTCTCAAAACTGCTGAGCACTCCGTTGATGTATGCAGAGGAATTGTCGGTGCCGTACTTCTTGGAAAGCTTAACTGCTTCGTTAATGGATACGCTTACAGGGACATCTTCCATGAAGAGTATCTCATATGCCGCTATCTCTAATACGATCCTGTCAGCGAGAGGGATCCTGTCGAGCTTCCACTTATTGAGGAAAGGCGCGATCTTCTCGTCTATCTCGGCACGTCTGTTGATAACGCCGTATACCATGTCCACAAAATAAACGGGGTCTTCGTTGACCTCAGGATAATCTTCCTTGAACATCTCCAGCTGTCCTGCAACAGGATCAGTACGGAAAGATGCCTGGAAAAGGAACATCATTACATGTTCACGTGTCTCTATTCTGCTCATCTGAACCTCCCCGGCGGCAGGATCCTGTCAAGGAATTTCTTGAACTTGCTGGTATCCGAGAACAGGAACGAACCTACGAAGAAGCCGGCTGCGGTAAAAAGAATTATGAACAGCGTCTTGAAAAAGCCGAATATGCAGAGAAGGATTCCGGTGACAAAAAAGCAAAAAGCAAATATAACACCTGCCTTGGTGTTGCTGAGCTTCTCGAATAATTTGGACAGGAATCTCTCCATTATCTGTTCTCAACCTTTGCCGTTGTGGCTTCAACCTTGGTGACCTTAACGAAAACGTCCTGAACAACGATACCTGTATAACGCTCGATATCCTTCTTGACCTTCTCCTGAGCCTTAGCCATGGATGCCGGGATCTCGACGTTGGAATAGAGAACGCATGAGATGATGACCCTGATGGCGCCGTTCTTACCGGGCGTTACGCGGCATCTTGCATTCTTTATACCGACCTGAGCTGCTCTTGCACTGTTAAGCGCAATGTTCTCGATCGCGTCGGCACCGATATCCACGGAACCTATGTCAGTCTTTCTGAGTCTGGTCCTGTTGAGTCTGCCGTATGTAATAGCATTAGTAATTGAAATAATAGATGTAACGAACAGCAGCAGGAGTACCGCAAAGTATACCCATCTGCTGATCGGTCCCGTTACAACGGATGAAAGTGGCGATAAGATATCCGCAAAGATACCGTCATCTACGAGCGCATATAAAAGTACAACGGAAATAACCGCAATAACAACGGAATAGATGAACATCAGTACTCTGACAAATCCATTCATTCTTCCTGTTCTCCTTTCACATCCCCGGAACTTTCAGTATCGCTTACTCCGCAGACATAAACATCCACAGTATCAACGTTCAGTCCCGTGAACTTCTCGACGTCACCCTTGACCTTCTCCTGGATGAGCCACGCCACTTCGGGAATAATCTTGCCGTAACTGATAACGGGGTAGCATGTAATGGAAACGGTGTTGTCGTCATTCTCATCGAAAACGACCCTTACACCCTTACCTTCGTGTACTACCCCGGCCTTCTCCTTCAACGCAACAGCGAATGAAGGTACTAGCGATACAACCCCGTCTATCCTGAGCGCAGCCTCGGCGGCATACTGGGCCACAAAGCCCTGTGTCATCGAGCGGTCGCCCTTGATAGATTCGGAATTGAAGTTACTTTCCATGTCAAAAATCGGTAGTCTTTAAGCTGAAGACTTAAGCTCTCTCGAGATACTCTCCCGTTCTTGTATCTACTCTGATCGTCTCTCCCTGGTTAACGAAGAGAGGTACCTTAACAACAGCACCTGTCTCAAGTGTAGCATACTTAGAAGCGTTGTTTGTAGTATCGCCTCTTACGCCGGGCTCGCACTCAGTGATAACGAGCTCAACAGTGATGGGAAGCTCAACCTGGAAGATATCACCCTTGTAGGATACAACCTTACAAACCATCTCTTCCTTGAGGAACTTGATGGAATCGCCGATCTTATCGCCAGAGATCGGGATCTGCTCGTAAGATTCCTGATCCATGAAGTAGTAGAGGTCACCCTCAGAATAGATATACTGCATATCTCTTCTTGTGAGCTGAGCCTGCTCGAACTTCTCGTTAGGGTTGAAAGAACGCTCTACGACAGAACCTGTCTTAACGTTCTTATACTTTGTACGTACGAAAGCCGCACCTTTGCCGGGCTTAACGTGCTGGAATTCAACTACCTGATAGACCTGATTGTCCATCTCAAAACATAAACCGTTCTTGAAATCGCCTGCGCTGATCATTTTGTACTCCTTAAATTCTTAATTAGGTATAACTGACTAATTTTACTTGAAAGGTATATTTCTTGCAAGTCCTCAAAAATGAGCAATGGCACGGACTATCCATTCAGGTACACGCTTGAGAACTATATACCAGGCCTCTCTCTTATGGAGACGCTCCACCATGAATGTCCTTACTCCGGATCTGTTGCCTGCTATAACGTCAGTGAAGATCTGATCGCCGACCATAATGCACTCGCCGGGAGCAGACTCCATGAGCTCGATCGCCCTGAGCACACCTGAAGTTCCGGGCTTGCCGGCAAAAGTGACGCAAGGGATACCCAGCATCTCCGCGATCTTCGAAGACCTGCCGGACTTGGCATTGGATACAAGGCAGCATCTGATACCGGTCTGCTCGATCATCTTCACGCACTTATAGCTGTATTCCTCGGGTTCAGTTGCACGATCGGGTCCGAGCGTGTTATCAAAATCAAGAAGAGCCGTCTTAATGCCTTCGCCTGCAAGCTCTTCCCACGGCATAACGGCCAGTGAGTCATAGAATTTCTCGGGCTTCATAGCTTTGAATATGTTCAAGATATACTCTCCCGTGCACTTACGCGCTTAATTTACTGTAATAATAATATAAAACCATAACCAATTTGCTTGTGATATTATATTAACGCTACAAGACAAGTCAAGGAGCACCACATTATGAAAGTCACAAAGTTCGGCGGTTCATCACTCGCCAATGCATTTCAGATACAGAAGGTCTGCAACATCGTCCTCTCTGATCCTGACCGCAGGATCATGGTAGTATCCGCGCCCGGTAAGCGCACGAAGGACGATACCAAGGTTACCGACCTGCTCATAGCAGTTGCCAAGGCAAGACTTGCCGGCAACGATTATTCCAAGGAGCTCGCTGCCGTTCTCGCCAGATATGAAGAGATCGCTGACGAACTCAACGTGGAGAAGGTCATCCCCGGCATCGAAGAGAATCTCAAGAAGATCTGTGCCGCAGATTATACGGATGATGTTATGTATCTCGACTCGGTCAAGGCCATGGGCGAAGATTCATGCGCAAGACTTGTTGCTTACTACCTGAACGCATCCGGTCACAAGGCAAAGTACTGTGATCCTTCCGAGTGCGGTCTCTATCTTGAGCATGATGCAGCAGGTAAGGCAGTCATCCTTCCTGAGACATACGACAATCTCGCTCACATTGCCGACGAAGAAGACACCATTGCAGTCTTCCCCGGTTTCTTCGGCTATTCCAAGAACGGCAACATAATCACATTCTCCAGAGGCGGATCTGATATCACCGGTTCCATCCTCGCTGCCGCAGTAGGCGCAGAGGTATATGAGAACTGGACCGATGTTGATAACGTTTTCGCGGTCAACCCGAACCTCGTTAAGAATCCGTTCCCGATCACAGAGATAACATACGACGAGATGAGAGAGCTCTCTTATGCAGGATTTACTGTCCTTCATGAAGAGGCCATCTTCCCTGTCTTCGTCCGCGGCATCCCGCTCAACATCAAGAACACCAACAACCCTTCCGCGAAGGGAACTTGGATCGTCTCCAAGAGAACACATTACGATTCTCTCGTAACAGGTATTGCGGGCGATAAGGGTTTCTGCACGGTTACCGTAGATAAGTACATGATGAACCATCAGGTCGGTTTCCTTGCGAAGCTCCTCGAGATCTTTGCAGACGAAGGAATCTCTATCGACCACATTCCTTCCGGTATCGACACTGTTACCATAGTCCTTCGCAAGAAGTACTTCACTGCCGAGAAGGAAGAGATCATCGTAAACCGCATCGAGAAGGAACTCGATGCCAAGTGCAAGGTAGACCGCGATCTCGCCATTGTTATGATCGTCGGCGAAGCCATGGCAAATTCAGTAGGTATCATGGCAAGAGCAGCATCCGCCCTGTCTTCCGCAGGTATCAACCTCAGGATCGTCAACCAGGGTGCATCCGAGATCTCAATGATGTTCGGTGTATCGGAATCCTACTGCTCATATGCCGTAAGAGTTCTTTACAAAGAGCTGTTCAGATATTGATATCAGGATAATTCAGTTTGAAACAATAAAGGCTGCCCGCTCGGACAGCCTTTGTTATTGTTTGGTTATGTAAGTAGATCAGTTGCCTGCGTTCTCTTCGGGTCCTGCTTCGGCGTTAGCACTAGTATCTGCTGGAGCTTCAGAAGAAGATGATGTTGTATCTTCAGCTGATGAAGAAGTTTCTTCTGCGGGTTCAACAGTATTAGGATCAACTGTAGTCGTTGTTTCTTCAGTTGTAGCCTCAGTCTGAGCCTCAGTTGCTGCTGTGGTTGTAGCCTGTGTATT
>Ga0326513_10002088_pt1 | contig 14921 bp, 13 predicted proteins | sample 2_2465_0518_D_FD_203654 | JGI IMG/M metagenome (GOLD analysis project Ga0326513, IMG submission 203654) | Bovine rumen microbial communities from UC Davis, California, United States - 2_2465_0518 | ecosystem: Host-associated > Mammals > Digestive system > Stomach > Rumen | place: USA...
TTCAGCTCGGCCGATTACAAGGTTCTGACGAAGACAGAGCGGACGGTGTTCCGCGAAGTGGTGAATACGCTCGTGGAGCAAGGCTTGTTCAAGCCCGCAGACGTCCCCGTCATCGCGGCTTACGCTCGGAACGTGGTGTTGGCGAGGGTTGCCGCCCAGGACATTCAGAAGATGGGCACCGTGATTGCGTTCGAGGATCGCGGGTGCAAGAAATGGAAGACAAACCCCGCCGTTACGATAATGGACAAGGCCCAGAGCGCTTACGAAGCGACTGCGATCAAGCTGGGCCTCACACCCACCGGCCGTAAGCGCCTGAAGGATGAATCCTTCGTAAAATCAGCATCAGATGCCTGGGATGAGCAAGAAGACTAACATCGAGCGTGTGCAGGCCTGGTGTGAGGCAGTCCTGTCCGGTGGGATCCCTTCCTGTCTCCTGGTCCGGAAGGCTGTTGAGCGCTGGCGGGTGGATCTTGAACGGGAAGATCTTGTCTTCGATGAGAGCGCGTTCAACCGGTTTTGCCGTTTCGCCAGGGAGTTCAAGCACTACAAGGGCGACCTTGCCGGCCAACGCTTCGAGCCCGAGGACTGGCAGCTCTTCGTGTTTGCCAATGTCATCGGGCTGAAGCGCCGGTCTACCGGCAAGCGCAAGTACACCTACGCCGACATCTATGTCCCCAGGAAGAACGGTAAGACATACATGGCGGCCGTCTTTGCGGCTTATTTTCTCTTGAAGGACGGGGAGGCCGGTCCGGAGGTCTACACCGCCGCCGTGGACCAGGCCCAGGCGCGGCTCTGCTATGACGCATCGGCAGAGCTCATCCGGACGTCCATCTTCGCCTCCGATACCAAGCCCTATCAGTGGGGCATGAAGAGCATCAAGAACGCCGGGGTGTTCAAGCCCCTGAGCAAGGACACCAAGAACAAGGACGGTCTGAACATCAGTGCCGCCATTTGCGATGAGCGCCACGCCTGGCCGACCACGGAGATTTACGATGTCATAAAGACCGGTATGGGCGCCCGGAGCCAGCCGATGCTGCTCTCCATCTCCACTGCCGGCACGGATACCTCTTACCCCTATTATTCCGACATCGAGACCTACAAGGATGTGCTGCTGGGAATCAAGGAAAAGGATAACCATTTTCTGATGCTCTTTGCCCCTGACGACGGGGACCGGTACGACGACCCCGCTACCTGGGCGAAGGTCAATCCCAATCTCGGGGTGTCCCTCAGCGAGGACTATATGCGGAACGAGTGTGAGGAAGCGAAGCTGCGCGGCGGCACCTATCTCGCGGCCTTCTGCACGAAGAACCTCAACATGTGGGTGGACGCGCCGACGGTATGGATCCCTGACGACGACGTTGTGGCGAATAGCGCCCGCTTCGATCAGGTACAGCTTTCCGAAGAGGAGTGCTGGGTCGGCATTGACTATGCGTCCAAGACGGACATCGTGGCCGTTGCGTTGTGGTTTCCCCGGTTCCGTGTCTCCAGGTTCCTGTTCTTCGTGCCCGAGGCAAAGGTTGCCCAGATGGAGGACAGGGTGGACTACCGGCGCTGGGCGGAGCAGGGCTGGCTCGAAGTCGTGCCTGGCAATGTCATCGACGAGGACTGGTTCGTGCAGCGCTGCATCCGGGAGTTCGATCTCTACAAGGTCAAGGGCGTGGCCTATGACCCGTGGGGGATGTGGAATGTGGTCGGCAAGTTCGGCCGCTACGAGTCCAAGCTCATCGAGTACCAGCAGTCCATTCGGTATATGAGCGTGCCGACCAAGTGGGTGGAGAGCGCCGTGCTCAGGCACGAACTCAATTTTCTGGATAACCCTGTGATCCGGTGGATGTTCAAGAACGTCGTGATCTGGATAGACCCCAATGCCAACATCAAGCTCGACAAGGCCCGCTCCAGGAATAAGATTGACGGCGTCGTGGCCCTCGTGGATGCTGTTGGCGGATGGCTTACAAAGACATCCGGAAAGACCGGTGAGATATACCGCGACCATACGCTCAGGACGGTAAGGCTGTGATTTCGTATAATTTGGGCATCATATTAAAAATAATTTAGATATAACTTTGATTTTTAATAATTTACATAGGGTTATCGTAACTTTGCATCAAGATACGATACCTGTATGCCGAAGGCCAAGCGCATATCCCTTCGCGATCGCCTCCGCGCCTCATTGCGCGGCTGGTCGGTCGGTTACATACCTGACTATACCGGTTTCCACGGCGGACTGAATAACATCGATTACGGTGTAACGGTCACCGAGGATACAGCGCTGCGCTTTACGGCGGTCTATGCCGCAATCAAGCTCCTGTCAGAGAATATCGCGGCCCTTCCGAAGTCCGTCAAGAAGCAGGTCGATGAAGGATTTGAGGACGCCCCCAAGCATCCGGCGCACCGGCTGCTGTGCGTGGCGCCTAATCCCTACATGGACGTGTTCACGTTCTGGTTCACCGGCATCGCCCGTCTTTATGGCAAGGGTAATTTCTACGCCATCATCCAGCGCAACGAAGCCGGAGAGCCGGTGGCGTTGCATCCGGTGGATCCGGATTGGGTGTCCGTGGCATTTGAATCCGGCGCGAAGGGCTACGTCGTCCGGTGTGTGGATCCTGCTTACAAGTTCCTGAACGGGACCTACCTGGAGCACGAAATGATTCATGTCATGCTCTTCTCCAGGAATGGCCTGGTGGGCATCGATCCCATCACCTACAACGCTGGCGCCATCGGTCGGGGCATCGCTACGCAGAAGTTCTCCGCGGACTTCTACAAGCGCGGCGGTCAGATCAAGGGCACCCTGGAGACCGAGGGCGAGCTGGGCGACGATGAGTATGCGAAGTTCATGCGCCACTATGCAAGCGTGGCGAACAACTTCGATACCCCGCTCCTGGAATACGGCATCAAATACAAGTCTATCGGTATCTCGCCTGTGGCGGCGCAGATTATCCAGACCGAAACGATGACCATCGACGACATCGCCAGGATCTTCTGCATCCCGCCGCACTTGCTGGCGGAGCTGACCCACGCGACCTTCTCCAATATCGAGCAGCAGAACATTCATTTTGCGGAGTTCTCCCTGCGCCCGGTGTGCAAGCGCATCGAAGTGCAGCTGGAGAATAAGCTCTTCACGGAGAGGGAGCGGGGTCGGTATTCCGTCAAGTTCGATTTGAAGGGCCTGATGCGTGGCGATGCTGCCGCGCGGGCCAACTACTACACCTCCGGCATCAACGCCGGATGGATGACGCCCAACGAGGCACGGCGCCTCGAGGAGATGAAGGCCTTGCCTGGTCTTGACGCCCCGAGGATGCCGATGAATTTCGTTCAAATCGGCGATGACGGCAAGGCCGTCGTGGTCGACAATAGTACCCAAAACGAAGAATAATATGGACAAAATCCTTCGCAGGCAGATCGACAATGTGGAGCTCCGCTCGGTGAACGAGGAGGAGCGCTCCGTCGAGTTTGTCGCCAGTACCGGATCTGTGGATTCCTACCGCACCCGGCTGAATCCCGCCGGATGGGATCTGAGCCGCTTCCAGCGGAACGGCGTGATCGGATATCAGCACGACATCTATATGTCGGACGACCCCGATGACGTAATTGGCCGCGGCGAAGCTTACGTCGAGGATGAGCAGCTCCGGGTCCGGGTGTTCTTCGAGCCGGCGGATCTGAATCCGAAGGCCGACAAGGTTTTCCGGAAGATCCAGTTCGGTTCGATCAGCGCCGTGTCCGTGGGCTTTACGTCTGACCTGGGCCACTGGGGCCGGAAGGCGGACAGCGAGGATCCCGACGTCTACTACTACGAGCGGCAGACGCTGCTCGAGATTTCCGTGGTCAACATCCCTTCCAACCCCGACGCCGTCAAGCGCAGTATCGAGGAGGAACGCGCACTGCACGAGCAGGAGCGCGAGATCCAGGATCCCGAAGAGAAACCGGCCGAGCAGGCCGACGAAACCAATATCCGTTTAACAATCGCCAAGGCTCAGCGCCTTTTGGCACAAAACAACATCAAGCAATGAGAAAATCGCACGAAATTGCTGCAGATCTGAACGCTCGCATGGCGAGTCTTCAGGCTGAGACCGATGCCGCGAAGCGCGAAGCCCTGGCGGCCGAGGTCGAGAACCTCACTCACGAGCTGCGCGATGCTCAGATTGAGGAGCAGGCCCAGCGGGCTCTCCTGAATCAGCGCGTCCTCTCTCCCGAAGAGAAGAAGGAGCTGAAGCGCTTCTCCATCACCAAGTTCCTCCGCGAGGCCGCTTCCGGCAACCTGACCGGTTTCGAGGCCGAGATGAACGAGGAGGCCCGCAAAGAGCTTGTCGGCTCCGGACGTTCCCTCGAAGGCGTGGGTATCCCTGCCATCCTGATGGGCGTCGACTTCGCCCAGAAGCGCACCGGGGACTACAACAACGCCACCGACACCGGCTATGGCCCTGAGTTCAAGGCTATCACCGAGTGGTCCTACATCGAGGCCCTCAAGAACGCGATGGTCGCCGCCAAGGCGGGCGCCCGTTTCATCCCCGGCATGCAGGGCAACGCCCGCATCGTCAAGGGTGGCGCCGCCTCCGCCAGCTGGCTCACCGAAGAGTCCGCGGCTTCCGCCACCAAGCTGGCGTACACCACGGTCGACATGACGCCGAAGCGTCTGCAGATCCTCGCCGGCTATACCATGGACCTTCTGAAGCAGAGCGCCCTTCCCGTTGAGCGCCTGATCTGGGACGAAATCATCTCCGCCCACGCTCAGAGCCTCGACGCTGCCATCTTCAACGGCACCGGTTCCAGCGGCCAGCCTACCGGCATCCTTGCCGCAGCCAACGTCAACAGCATCGCCGTGGGCACCAACGGTGGCGCCATTACCTGGGCGAAGCTCGTCCAGATGGAGACCGAGGTCGCTGCCGACAACGGCCTGTTCGGCTCGCTCGCTTATGTGACCAACAGCAAGGTCGCCGGCGACATGAAGACCATCGCCAAGGCCAGCAACACTGCCGTGTTCCTGATGGAGAATGGCAGCGCCAACGGCTATCCGGTCCATGTCTCCAACATGATCCCGAGCAACCTGACCAAGGGATCCTCCAGCGGTGTCTGCTCCGCGGCTATCTTCGGCAACTTCAACGAGGTGCTCGTTCCGCAGTGGGGCGGTCTCGACTTCATTGTCGACCCGTACAGCGCCAAGGCCAAGGCTGTCATCGAGGTCACGGCTCTCGCCTACCACGATGTGTGCGTCCGTCGTCCGGCCGCGTTCTGCAAGATCGTCGACCTGACCACCGCAGCTTAAAAGCCCGTTGAACTATGACCACACGAGCCTGGGACTCTCTGCTGCCGGCCCTTGACAAATTCAAGGCACATCTCCGTATCACGTCCAATGATTTGGATGCGGATCTGAATGGCAAGCTGGCAGCCGCGATTCGTTCTGCCGAGCACTACATCGGCATGATCATCGTGCGGTCAGAGTTCACCTACAACGGTTCCTTCGCCAAGACCCTCACGCTGGAGTCGCCGGTACTTTCGGTCTCCAGTGTGAAGGTCGATGGCGTGGAGCTGGATGCAACTGCCTGGTCCTTGTCCAAGAACGTCCTGAGCATCGACGCGGATGGATCCACCCTCACGGTGGTCTACATCGCCGGTATGTCCCAGCCCGAACCGGACATCTGGGCGGCCATCCTGCTCCATGCCGCCGCGCTCTTTGAAAATCCTGTGGACTCCGTGGAGACGCTGCCTAAGGCGTCGTCCCGTCTCCTGGCGCCCTATCGGACGTGGGGGATCAGATGATGGCGTACAATCCTGGGCAACTCGACACCATGATCACCGTTTTGTCGGTGACGCCGTCCCGTGGCACACAGGGCCAGAAGAAGGTCACCACAGCCGTCTACGGCAAGGTGTTCGCTCATCTGGAGCCTGTGACCGACGAGATGGTCGCTGACGATAACTTGGAGGCTTCCACGACGATGTCGGTGACGATTTACAAGATCCCAGCCCTGACTACGCGGTGGAAGCTGCTGATCAAGGGTGTCACTTACGAGATTGATCACATCGACCCGCAAGACCGTCTGTCCAATTACTGCACTCTGACCGTCAAGACGATTGAGAAGTAATGGCGACGGGGATCTCCATCACCGGACTTGACGACTGTCTCCGTTTCTTCGACCAGCTGCCGGCCAATCTGATGAAGACCAGCCGCAAGGCGATGAAGGAGGCGTCAAAGACTACGGCCCGACTTATCCGGGGACGAATCCCGAAGAGGTGGAAGCGCCTGGTGCGATATTCCGTCGATAAGGAGTACCGATCCGGTAAGCTGAAGGCGTATGTGGGTCTTTTCCAGGTAGGATTGGTGCAGGGGCATCAGAACCCCCATGGCAGCGAGATCCCGGACTGGTTCAAGGCGTATTGGCTGAATTACGGCACCCTGTCGAAACGGGACCCGGAGCATCAGTTCAAGCGCCCGGTCCGCCCGCCCGGGACGACAGCAGCGAAACACCGCAGGAACAGAGCCGGCTTGGAGCCGAGGAAATTTTTTGAAGGTACGCTCGCCGGATGGCAAGACGTTTTTGTCGATGCCTTCCAGGGGAGCTTGAAGAAACAAGAGCAAGATCTTTACGACCGATGACTGAAAGTATTGGGACGATGATCGTCACCCGTGTGGGCAGTACGATTCCGCTCTACCTCGCTGAGGCGGAAACGGAGACGTATCCCTACGCGGTCTACGAGATGACTGCTGAGGAGTACCGGACGAAAGACGGAGTTTACAAGATCACGGCCGAGCCCCGGATCCGTGTCTATGATAAGGACTTCGACGTGGCGGATGCGAAAGCCGCTGCTATCCGGGCTGCTCTGGAGATCTCGTCGGACCAGTACATCGTGTGGTTCAGGTCTCAGAATAAGAACTGCACCGACGGCGTATGGGAGATTGAACTGGTTTATTTTGTGAAACAAGTAAGTTAATACACAACAATGGTTGAAGGATACAACATTTCCCTGACTATCGGCGCCAAGACTATCTTGGGCCGAACCCAGGACGACCTCACCATCGCAGCGGTGGTGAAGGAATCCATCACGAAGGATGACGCGGGCGTCGCCCAGAAATCGGTCGTCCGCCACGATGTGTCGTTCAAGGTCTCTGCTCTCCTGTCTCTCAGCGGAACGGGCAATACGCAGCTGGACCGCGATGACGTCATCGCTCTGGCCCTCGCGACCGGATCCAGCGCGATTGTCGCTGTGCAGTATGTCTGCGCGGGCGGCGACACCTACGGTGGCAACGCCATCATCACGGGCTACAGCGAGAGCTCTTCCGCAGATCCCGATTCCGATACTACGATCAGCCTGGATCTCCAGATCTCCGGCGCCTTTGCCAAGGTCACGCAGTAATGGATCGAATCGTTATCAGCGGCGTCGAATACCGGGTGGAGGTCAACTGGAACGCCATTGTGGCGTACCTCGAGGCCTCCGGCCGGGACGACGTGCGCTCTCTTATAGATCTGAGCTCGATCAAGCCTTCCGATTTCGCCGGGTTGTTGGCTGCGGCCATTAATGAGGGAGAGCGTCTGGAAGGCCGGGAGTCCCGTTTCACGGCCGAAGAGATCGGCGCGGAGGCGGACTTCACGGTGATGTCCGAGTTCATCCAGATCTTCGTCCGGCAGACTACGCCGAAGGGGGACGGAGGAAAAAAAGAATAGCTGACGCGGGAGCCCCTGTCCCGCCGCTCAGCATAGGGAAAGTCAGGGGATGGGCCTTTGGCGTGTTGCATCTCGCCCGGAAGGATTTTTATGAGATGCGTCCAGGCGAGTTCTGGGAAGCGCTCGAGGCCCACAATGAAGAGAAGAATGCCGACCGCAGGCACATTGGCGAACTGGTAAGGGGGGCCACCCTCCGGCTAAGGAACCTGCAGGTGGACAAAAGATACTGCATCACGGATCCGTGCAAATTCTGGGAAATGCCCTGGGATGAACGACGGGAAAAGAGTGAGGCAGATGAAATCAAGAGACTGTCCGGCTTGAGTCCCGAGCAGGCGCAAGCCGAAGTAAACAAATTTTTTGAAAGGGTAAGCCATGGCAACCTCTCCGAACGCGAAAGTTAACATAACCGCCGATACCTCGCAATTCGATCGCGGGATAAAGGCGGCGAAGGCCGAAATGAAGGATTTCGGCAAAGTCAGCGATAGCGTATCGAGTGCGTTCGGGAAGGCCCTCGGCATCAATACCGACCAGGTGGAACGGTTGTCCAACGCCGCCAGGGAAATGGGCAACCGGCTGGCAGAATCCGGAGCGGAGGGCACTTCTGCTTTAGGTAAGCTTCTTTCTTCCATCAGCAGCCTCCAGGTCGGTCTTGCGTCTCTGGGCATTGCCGGTGTCGTCGCCGGCTTTAAGGCCCTCAATGCTGAAGCAGAGAATTTCAAGTCCACTATCGCCGGCGCGAACATCGAGCTGCAGACCACTGCCTACATCGATACGTTCAAGCAAGCGATGCACGACATGAATGCCGGCACCGGCGAAGCAGTGGCCGAAGCTCAGTCCAAGTGGCAGAAATGGTGGGCTACGCTGCCGGAAAGGATGGCAGCAAAGACCGCGGTGGCTCCAGGCGGTACGGCGACTGTGCCGATGACTCCTGTCACGCCTCAGCAGGTCCAACTTTCGCAGCAGATCAACGAAACCATCGACGAAGCGGTCGGCAAGGCTGAGCGGGCATCTGACATCGCCGGCGAACTCTACAATATCGGCAGGCTGCAGTCCGACAATACGCGGGAGATTGCGCGTCTTTCCGCCGACATAGCGGAGCAGCAGCTGATTGCGAGAGATAACACCTACAGCATAGCGGAGCGGTCTGATGCCATTGCTAAGGCGGAAGAACTTATCAGGCAGAAGTACGCCTTGCAACTGCCTCTTGAGCAGCGGAAGTCCGAACTGATGGACGAACAGGCGGGACTGGTGTCGTCTACTCCGGCGCAGATTGACGCTGCGAACCAACAGTCTGTGCGCGCCATTGCGCTTGAGAAGCAGCAGGCTGATGAACTGCGGACATTGACTCGTCTCCGCAATTCCCTGAACAGCCAGCAGAATACGATGAACGCCGCGCTCCAGAAGCAGCTGGAGCTGCAACGGCAGATTGCTCAAAGCCGTGCTGATCTCGCGGCTCTCGACCTTTCTGTGTCTGGGTCTCCTACTTCCAAAGCGGTCTCCCAGATCCCGGTAAGTCTCGCGCCTCGGCAGACCGTTGCTGATTTCCAGGAGATCCTGAATACGCATTTCGGCAACTCGCTGTTCCTTTCCATCGGAGTGAGTCTCGACAAAGGCACCCTGATCGACCTCACTCGTGAGGTGGAGTCCGTAATCTCGCAGCTTTCCGAATCCGTGGGCGAATCCCTCGGCGGCTTGATCGGTGACCTGGTGACCGGTGGCGACGCTTTCGGAAACTTCGCCAATGCCGCCATTTCCGCTTTTGCCGATATGGCGACCACGGTCGGCAAGATGGCGATCGCCACCGGCGTCGCGTCTCTCGGAATCAAAGCCGCCCTGGAGAGTCTTAACGGCTACGCTGCCATCGCCGCTGGTATCGCGCTCGTGGCGCTGGGCGCCGCGGTCAAATCGGGATTGAGCAACGTGGCATCAGGCAATTACAGCGCATCGACCGCGGTGGCGACCGGCAGTTACACTTCGGGGATGAATGACTACGAGACCCGTGAGATCAATGTCAACGTAACCGGCACGCTCAAAGCTTCCGGATCCGAATTGGAGGCTGTGCTCAACAATACGAACAACATGAAAGGCTACACGACCTGATGGCGTACCAGATCAAATACCTGTTCCGGTTCGAGTCGGCGAATCACACGACTCGGGAGATCCACGTTCTGAAGGACGGTTATACTGGCGATCCCATCCATCGCCGTCTGGGCCGGGCGCCGGTCCTCAAGAAGAACGACGGCGGGGTCATCCGCGGCACGAGCTTGGAGTTCTACGCGGAATGTAGCGTCGATCAGGAGTTCATCGAGTTTTACACCTCCGACCCGAAGGAGTACCGGGTGGATCTGTACGCCGGCGAGACTTTGCTTTGGCAGGGTTACATCACCCCCGAATTGTACTCTGAGCCGGACATCGCGCCGCCTTATGACGTCCAGGTCGTGGCGACCGACGGTATCGGCGAGTTGAAGCTTTACGACTTTGCACCTCAGGGCACCGTAACGCTCCGTGCGATGCTGTCCTATCTGCTGGGCCATACGGGGCTTTCTACCGGCGTCTATCTGATCAGTTCTCTCCGGGCAGGCAGTGCCAGCGCCGGGGCCTTGCTCGGGATGACCGTCAACCTGGATTACATGTCCGGGAAGACCTGCTACGAGACCCTCACTTACCTTCTCGATACGTTGCACGCCACGATTACCTGGTGGAAAGGCAGATGGATCCTTGCTCGCGAGACCAACGTCACAATTTCTTCCGGGAAGGTGCAGAGTTACGACACTACTGGGAGCGCTGCGGCATTGGATGATTCGGTCCAGGTTCTCGGCAAGATACGCACCAATCCGGTGTGGCCCGTCGGCCAGCTCTCCACGAAGATAGATCCGGCGAAGAACAAGGTCGTGGTCCAGGCACCTTGGCATCCGGTGACGGCCTTCGTCAATTCCGAGATGGACACCGATACCGGCTGGGCTAAAACGAACAACGCCGTTTTTGATAGTACGGCAAAGGGCTACCATCTCGTGGGAAATGGAGCGGACCCGAATCTTGCCACGATCGCGCAGTCAATTAACATGACGGGGTTGAGGGCTCCGATGGAGTTCACGGCCCGTGTCAGCGCGAAGACCGGTACGGATGTCTCTTCTGTCGGCTTCATTGTTGGCGTTGTGGTCGTGTATCGTTCGTCCAATGTGAATTATTATCTGCGGAAGACTGATAATGGGAGCATGGAGTGGACAAACACGGCAAATGCGTCTTTCCTGGATTTTTCCATCTGCCCGGTTTCTGTGGATACGGATGAGGCCGATGCCGAAGAGATCTCCTTTGTTATTCCGCCCTTCTTCTCGGGATCTTCGTTCCCATCCGGGTCGTTGACAGTGTATATCGGTGGATCCAGGGCTATGGTTTTTTCCGCCCATCTGGACGTTGTGCTCTCTAAGGGATACCAGGATGTACTGCGGATTGATAACGGCGCAAGGGGGGAAGGAAATGAGGTGGAGATCGCCTTTGGTCGGGTCACTTCCGACACGGCCTACTATATGGCGTTCCTCCAGGGCCTTCTACTCAATTCGGGCAGTCTGATCACGGCCTTTTCCGACGCGAACTTCTCTACGGCGATGGATTATCTTGCTTTCATCGCGCGGGATTACGCCCTGAGCGTGGCGCTTCCTCGCGCAGTGATCAGCGGGACTACGTTCCTGGAGGATTCCGTGGATCTTCCGCCCCTCGTTTTCACGAAGGGGGGTTTGGATTATTGGCTCGAGACGTTTGCCTGGGATCTCTATGAAGATGAGCTGGAGATCTCTGCCAGGACTCTCCCCGCTGCGGCATTGACGGTGAGCTCTGAGGTGGTCTTGGAGTCTGATGGCAGTACGGTCAGTTCGGCCTCTTCGGGCTCCGGTTCCGGATCAGGCAGTTCGGTTGTTATCGGCGCCGGCGGTGGGATGAACTATTTCGAGGTCAACGAAGATCTGTCGTCCTTGGTCCAGCCGAGGGATCCTTACCGTTTCTTGTCCGCGAAGGAGGGCTTGTTCTTTGCTGGGTTTGATGCGTCCAATCCCGACCCGGACTTGGAGGTTCGTGTGGTCGGTACGGGCGCGAATGCACGGCGCGTCTTGTATTCTCCCCTTCCCCTGATTACAGGCGGCGACCAGATTGTCATCGATGGAACGCCTGGGCAAGGCGGAGGCGGCGGCGGCGCAGGGTATCTTTATGAACTCGGCGACGTCTACCATTCCGGCACGGATGTCCTGACTGCCGCGGGTTCTGTTCGAGGGGGTGGCGATCTGCTTGGCTTTGATTCCACTCTCGGAAAGTGGGTCGCGGTTCCTGGATCGGATTTGCTTGCGTCTCTTGCCGTGGCCACTACTTCGACGAAGGGTCTGATGAGCGCTGCTGATAAGACCAAGCTGGATGGTATCGCGACTGGCGCTACTGCTGTTACTGAGGCTACGGTCACCGGCTGGGGGTTTACCAAGAACGCTGGCACTGTGACATCTGTGACTCTTACTTCTGGCACCGGTATCACCGTATCTAATTCTGGCACTGCGATCACAGGTTACGGTACTCGGACCATTTCTTTGAATGTTGCCGGGGCGAAAACGGCTTTGGGTCTTGGCTCGATGGCTTATGCTGCCACCGGCGACTATGTGCCCGCAACCCGGACTGTCAACGGCAAGACCCTTTCGTCGAACATCACTCTCACGCTTGACGATGTCGGGAACGGTTCGACCAGGAGCCTGGCGAACTATGTTCTGAAGGCCGGAGACACGATGACCGGAGCGCTCATTATTGAGAATGACGCCACCGCCGCTACCGGACAAATAAAGGGCGGAAATATCATCCTTTCTCGAGGCGCATCTTCTACGGCGAATAGTTCTGCCGGAGCCATCACGTTCTACGGAAGAAGGTCTGGAAGCGCCTATCGGAATGGGGCGAGAATCGCCGCTGTAGCCGGCGCGGATGCCGCCACCTATGATCGGGTCGACCTCGTGTTCTATGCGTCGAATAACACGGGAAGTGGTGCTACTCCGGCCTTTGCCGAAGCAATGCGTATCAAATCAAGCAGAGCGGTCAGCATCGCGTCTACTTTGTCCGTCGGAGGGCTTGCTACTTTGTCTGCAGGCGCAACTATTCCTTCGGGACAGACTCTCAAGATTGGCTTAGCTACTCTTTCCTGGAATACTGATGGGTATCTATATTTGGATAAGCCGCTGCTGACTGCCGGCGACCAGATTGTTAATTCCGGCACGCCGGGAGGTGGCGGCGGTGGCGGCGCAGGATATCTTTATGAGCTTGGGGACGTCCTTGCGAATACGAACCGCACGGCGGTCATGCAGTATGACGGTGTGAATAGCGCGGTTTCTGGTAATCTTTTCGCTTATAACGGCACGAAATGGTATGCCTTGAAATTGGGCAATAACCTTAGCATTTCCTCCGGAACGCTGGCCGCCACGGACACCGTCTACACCCTTCCTGCGGCTACCTCCAGTGTTCGTGGGGGCATCAAGATCGGTTACACTCAGTCCGGCAAAAATTATCCTGTGCAGCTTTCCAGCGAGAAGGCTTATGTCAATGTTCCCTGGACGGACACTGTCTATACGCACCCAACAAACGGCGCGAACACGACTATTTTCGCCGCTACTGGTAAGGTTCTTTCCGCCATCACGGTCAATAGCCTTGGGCATGTCACGTCCGTCGCCAGCAAAACGCTGGCAGCTGCTGACATTCCGACGCTTTCAGTCAGCAAGATCAGCGACCTTACAAGCAATTATTTGTCTCTTGCCACAGCGCAGACAGTTACGGCGAAGCATACCTTCAGCAGCGGTCTTAATTTGAGTACAGCGAGTTCCTGGACGGATTCCGATCGGGCTTTGTATTTTGGCGCGAATGGGGAGGACTCTAATCTTCGGTATTATTACACAGACGCAAGCAAGGGGCTTACTTACAACCCGTATTCCGGGGTATTGAATGTAGGATCACTTGTAGTGAGAAGAACTGACGTTGCCGCGCATTTGAGTTTCAGTCGCCCGAACTGGAATTATATTGTCGCGCCTGCGAGTGGTTCCTTTGCCTTTGCCATTGGAGGGGCTGGTTCATCCTATACATCTGTCGTGATAAATGACGGTGGTATAAGGCCGGCCGCAGCTGCAGGTTCAACATGTGGGAGCACGACTAATTATTGGAGTGAGATATACGGCACAAATCTTTATCTCGGCGCCGGGACACACAATTCTGCTGCGGGTAGTATCGTCTTTGTGGATTATCTTTCCGCGCAACGAAATGGTTTCAAGATTTCATCTACACATGCGACATCGGCCGACAGAATACATCTCGATTTCTTCTCGTCCAACAATGGTACGAGCCCGTATGAGCCAAATTGGAAGCGTGTTCTGCGTTTGAGTTACGGCGGGCATGTTTATGTCGGCACAAGTGATTCCAATAGTAACCTCATTGTCGAGGGTACGATAACTTCGTCCGGAGATCAGACAGTCAATTCCGATGAGACGCTGAAAACGAACCTGCGGAATCTTCGATACACCACAAAGGACATAGCCGCTTGCCGAGCTGTCACATTTGACTGGAAAGATGGACACGGCAGATCTGCCGGTTCCATCGCCCAGGATTGGAAGCGGCTTGTGCCGGAACTCGTCCACGGAGAAGAGGGCCACATGACACTTGCCTATGGTCAGATAGCACTTATTAACACCGTGATCGAGGCGCGTGAAATAGAGAAGCTGAAGATGCGGATCGATGAACTTGAAAGGAAATTGAGAATCTATGAGCGTAAGCAATAATAAAATATCCTACCGGATGGGCAAGAAGATCGGTGTCAATTCTGACGGTGATCTTGAACAGGTGTTCGGGGTGTCTCAGCACAAGAACCACTCCTGGTTCTTCCTGGGTAGCGACGGGTTGGCTTCGCATATCAACATGTGGGCAAAGTTCAAGCCGTTTAGACACCCGAATCACACGATCTATACTGACCACTACACTGGCCCGAATGGGGAGGATTTGCCGAGCTCTGCAAGGCTCGCCGGCGCGAGGCAGGCAAATTACGGGCTGGTGCGCCCGTCGGGGAGCGAGACGAACATCCCCGCGAACGTGGTCGGCCAGCTCTGGTCTTATGCCCGCTGCCAGGACGGCGTGGACCCTATGCAGGCGTGGGACTTCGAGGGTTACAACCATATCGCCCAGGCTCCGATCATGCCGATGACGCCTGACAATGCTGACCCGATTGACGGCTCCATGATAATGTATTACTCCGCTTACCAGAGT
>Ga0326513_10002089_pt1 | contig 14919 bp, 27 predicted proteins | sample 2_2465_0518_D_FD_203654 | JGI IMG/M metagenome (GOLD analysis project Ga0326513, IMG submission 203654) | Bovine rumen microbial communities from UC Davis, California, United States - 2_2465_0518 | ecosystem: Host-associated > Mammals > Digestive system > Stomach > Rumen | place: USA...
GGGCGTAAAGGAATCGGAATCGAACTGAAAAAATCCTACTACGACCAAGCAATCAAGAATCTGGCAAATGCCGAAAGGGAAAAACAGATTAAGCAAGAGACATTGTTCTGACACCCAGAAGCCCCAGTCGCAGGTGGGCAAAAACAGCGACAGTTGTTCATGAAATTTGATTCTCCTGTACGTCCTGCCAGCAGACGCTAAACGCTGGCATAGTTACCGCCTCAGATGCCATTCCCGTGGAGCAACATCAGAGGCTGTCCCAGGCGCAGGTGGAGAGAAAACAGCGTCAGCATAATACATATGCCTCCTTAACGTCCTGCTGGGAGACGCTAAACCCCAGCACTCACTGGCAAGGGCGTTGGCTTCCCCATCATGGGGAATTGGGAAATAGAACAGTCAGCGTCCTTACGGAGTGAGATATGAAGCGGAAAAAGAAATACGTGCCACGGTCACATGGAATCGGACTGATTCAGCGGATTTTCCGTATGAAATCCACGGTCACATACGATGAGCGGGTAGATATTGCCGAAAAGGCATACGGCTATCTGGATGAAATGAAGCAGAATCCGTCCATGCAGGCGTTGATAGACATCGTTGATATCCTGAATGTGCTTTTCATGTTCATTGGCGAGACCGACACGCCCGGGAAATGCAAGAAATGGCGAGCGGTCAACTGCCATGAATGGTTGTGGGAGCGTGGGCATGATGACGTAATCCAGACCATCAACAACGCCCATGAAGCCCTTATCAAGGCAGAAGAACGGTCGGCAAAGACTGGCTCACTGGCTCTTGATGGCGATACATACAACCTGCTGGAAAAGTGTTTTACATGGTATCAGGAACTGTATGTAACCTTGCCACGTCAGTTCTGTCTTGCGTGTGCCAAGGCTTGCGTAGGCGTGCATAAGAAAGAAAAAGAAGGATATCACATCGTGCATATGATGTTCCATCCAGAATACATCGAGAAAGAGGATTCTTGGATGGATAAGCAGACGATTATCAACAACGAATTGAGACCGTATGAAATTTTGAGGGCATGACATGGAAAAACTGAAAGCACTTTTAGCCCTGCTGTTTTTCATGTGTATTTTTGGTTATGTGGTTTGGGCAACTTGGAGAGATTGATGCGGATTATCAAACTGAAAGGCTATCACGGAAGCCCTGTATTCGTGAAAGAAGGTTCTATAGTGAGCATGTCACGTATAAGCGATGGAAAGCCATATACAGAAATCCATACTGCTGACGGTCACGTTTTGAGGGTGCTTGAAACGCCTGAAGTGATTCTTGAGGATTTGGGCTATGCAAAGAACTGAATACAGATTCTGGACAAACAAAGAACGGCGTTTCGTGATGGAGAACGTGGGCGTCCTGACAACGAAAGAGATTGCTGAAGAATTGGGCAGGACTTTTGTCGGAACTAAAGGATTCATCTACCGAAACAATTTCCAACATCTGCGACCATGGACAGAAGAAGAAAATGCACGTCTGATGGATTTGGTAGAACAGAAGATGCCATATCGGGAAATAGAAAAGATGATGGACAGGTCGTATCCGTCAATCAAGTCACGGGTTTTGATTTTAAGGAGAAGGAAATGACCGTATCAGAGTTGATTGAGGCACTGAAAGAGATGCCACAAGGCAACAAAGTCCATTTGGATGCACATTTCGTGGCAGCAGAAAGTGGATTATGTAGCTGTTCAATAGCAGTTCCTGTAAAAAATTTTTACTGCTTCGATGGACAGGTATTTATTAGCGGTGAATATGAGATGGGTTACACCGTAGGAGAATGAAATGTCTGACCTGAAACCATGCCCGTTCTGTGGGGAAAAACCTAATATCAATTTTTGCTCAAAACCAAAAGCCACTAAATTTGCGGTCATTGGTCACTGTGTACAGGGGCATCAAGTCATTGTCTATGGCTATGGAAAGACAGAATCTTATGCAATGCAAGATGCTATCGAGAAATGGAATCGGAGGTCTTATGAGTGAACTGAAACCATATCCGTTTTATGGCGGTGGAGTTGATTTTGTGAAAGACACATACATGGGCGATGAATTGTTACCGTGTCCGTTCTGTGGAAGCACTGATACTGAAATCGTTGCCGGCATTGATGATGAAAATACTTTACACATGGTGGGTCACGTTACTTGCATGAACTGTGGTGCTTCGTCTGGATGGTGGAGAGATAGGAATACAGCCATCGAGAAATGGAACACCCGCCATTACCCGCCAGAAGTTGAAAAGGCGGTGGAGAGGATGAAGCCAAAAAAGGTAATCCCAGAAAAAGTGTATTGGGCACCGAAAAACAGAAGGGCTTACTTCATCAGGTTTTTATGTCCGACATGTGGAGGAATTGCTAACCAAGCTACAAATCGAACGTTCTGTAATAACAACGGATGTGGTCAGGCATTGGATTGGAGCAACGATGAATAACGAACTTGAAGACCTGAAAAGACGGTTGATAAACCTGCAAAAGGATGTAACCACCCTGGTCTGTTGGGTCATGCAAATCAGGGAAGTCGCACGTGAAATTCCAGTACCTCCAACAGAAGATGAATATCCAGAATGTCCTGTCTGTATGTGTGATGTGGACGAAATCGACAAGAAAGAAGGACGTTGCCAGAACTGCGGTCAACGCCTGAAATGGAGTGAGTGATGAACATCAGAGACAACAACTGGCAATATCAGATTTTACAAGAAATGAAAAAGCTGAATATGCGTTTTCAGGTATTTCGCTATATCTGTATTCCATTGCTGACCTGTTCTCTGGTAATGAATATCTCGCAATTTTTGAGAGGATGAAAAGGAAAAAGGATTAAGGAGATTGGAGGGATGAGAACCGTATCAAAACCAGATGGGCTGTACGGGTGTAACACGGAGCATCCAGACTACAAGCCACGGGGAGACGGTCGATGGATTCAGGACGGATGGGAAGAAATTGAGGTTGCGGAAAAGGTCATGCTTCCCTGTCTGAATATGCCGGGCTATGTAGGGACAACATACAGACCGACAACAATTCGCGTACCGAAAATAAAGGAAATCCCTGACCGCATGAGCCGTGAGTGTGACTATGACAGATGGCAGAAAGACCCGTACTGCAAGGGATGCAAGAAAGCTAACGGAGGGAAATGATGGACAACGCAATTATCAAACAGCTGGCAGCGGAAATCTCCGTCCACATTGCCCCTGAAATCCCCGTAAGCGTTGCGTATTGGGGCGTTCCAGAGATTGCCGCCTGCTTATCGTATGGCAGAACCAAAGCACGGGAATTGACTGCCAGAGCTGATTTTCCATTGCCATACCGCCCGGGAGGAACAGGACAGAAGCGATGGCGTGCAAAGGATGTGCTAGAATGGGTGGAAACTTTCAGAGACAGAGAGGCGAAGCTATAGCCGCTTCGCTATATCCTCCGCAGATTCATTGTAATAGGTCATCAGTTGCTGGATGTTTTTATGCCCTACCATCCTTGCCAATGTCAGCACGTCCAGCTTTCGGGAAAGACGGGTTATCGCCTCATGTCTCGCATCGTGGAAGTGCAGATTCTTGATTCCCGTTTTCTGCTTCAGTCGTAAGAATGCCTGCGGTATGAATGGAACCTGAAAGCATTCCCTGCCAGTCCGTGGAAGCATTTTCAGCAATTCAACCGCCCTGCCTGACAAAGGAACAGTCCTAGACGTGCCATTTTTGGTCATGGGTAGAAATGCAGTCCTTTTCTCCAAGTCCACATTCTCCCACGTCAGCGATTCAATCTCCCCTGCCCTCATGGCGGTTTCAAGAGCAAACAGGAAAGCATGGAACGTCCGCTGTAAAACAGTATCCAGTGTTTCATCGTATCCAGATGCGGCTTCCAGCAGCTCTATCTCTTCTTGCGTGATTCTCCGCTCACGTGGTCGATTTGGTCTAGGCTTCTTGATGCCTGAAAAAGGATTTGATTCCAGCCATTTCCATTCACGTACTGCATAGGTACAGACGGTGGACATCACAGACATCTCACGTGCTACGGTCGTTCCCTGCACTTCTTTCAGTCTTGATTCCCGATATGAGATGACATCATCAGGCGTGAGATAAGAATCTGCTATTGGATGTTTGTCCAGACGGCGGAAGAAAAGCCGCTCCCAATGCTGATTTCTTTTTTTGTCCAGTACTTCATCCTCGTATCGGTGATAAATCTCCCTGAACGGCTTTTTGGGGCTTTCCTGACTGGAATTGAGGATAAGTTCTTCCATGCGTCTTGCCCAATCCTGGGCCTCTCGTTTAGACTTGAATGTAGCTGTCTTGCTGATTCCACGCCTGCGGACAAACACCCTCCAGCCTGCCCCATATTTTCGGATTGATGCCATGATGTGCAAATTTTGTGTAATTCCCCGACCAAAATATGGCAGGTTATGTCACAAAATGTCAAATCACAAAGGCATGGAAACGGCGTTTTCTATAGGGAAGTGATAGGAAATGTTGCGTTTTGTGCATTTTTGGAAAATTCCTTGTATTTCAATACACTAGACATCCCGACCGTTGTTTTTTAAGGCAAAATTGTAAAAATGTGTAAAAAATGAGAAAAATTTCTCTTTTTCCTGTTGCCTTTACGCCCAATGGGCGTATTATAGGAACTAAAGATAAACCATCTCAGAGAAAGGGAGATTGATATGGAAGACAAAATCAGAAAACTGGACATCCTGCTGGCAGATGCAAGGCGGGTCGCTCGACAGATTCAGAAGGATATGGAATCTGGCACACCAAAAGACAGGGCAAGGATATATGCTCTAATAGAATGCCTTGAACCAACAAAGAAAATTATGGACAGGCTTTATGGAGAAGATTGACACGAAAGAAATCAAGAAAGCCCGTCAGCAGGCGGGCTTGACGCAGCAACAGGCTGGAAACCTGCTTAACGTCCACATCAGGACGTGGCAGAAGTGGGAATACGGGGAAAGAAAGATGTCACCGGCTATGTGGGAACTTTTCAGGATAAAGACGGGAGAGGGGAAATGAAAGACTTGGATGCTTTTATCCGTGGACAGCTAGAGGATGCTTACGGGAAAGGGACTGAATATATTATTATCACACATGATGGCATGGAACCAGAATCAGGGTTGATGTACGGCAACGATGAGTGCATCGAGAACTTTGGGGAACATTTCGGAAAGCTGTACACCTATTTCCAGCCGCATGACTCATGGATGGTATATAAATGCTATTACACCATTCCAGAAGGAGAAACGGACTGGAGCAACATTGATTACTCCAGTCCAGAGGATATCGAAATCAGTGATTCTTGGGGTTATCCAGAATAAGACCTTCCCAAGCCTTAACGGTCGCATCATGCCGCTTTGAACAATCACTGTATTTTCCTATCAAATCCAGATACGAATCAATCAGTGCGTCCACAGAATCATCAATCGGCTCTGATACAGGCGGGCAAGGTGCTGACAGAGCGGAATCAAGGGGCGGTATTGTTGGCTGTATCAACTGCGGCTTTGATGATACGCATCCTGTCAGCATCAAGGCGACAAGGCAGAGGATGGTTTTTCTTGGCATTGGATAGTTCCTTTTTCAGGGATTCGATGGTCTTGTCAGAGGCGGCTTTCTGATTCTGGTACTGGACGGCAACTGAATTGACTTCATTTTGTAGCCGTTTTTCCAGTTCCCGGTTGGCTTGCAGTCCGAGATTTACCTGTTCTGCATAGTCCGCCCTGACAGCATTCAGTTCACGCTGTTTGTACAGTGCTCCGCCGATGAAACCGACAACCAGCAATGCGATACAGATTCCAGTTTTCCAGTAAAGGTTCATTTTTTATCTCGACGACATTGATGTCGTTGACATCCGTTTTTTAATTTAAATTCAATAAACTATTGCAAAACCTGCAACAGTTCAATTCCAGCGAATTCGACGGAATATCAAATTCAGTTATCCGGAAATTCCGGAATACTCATTTGATTTCTTTGATATGACTGATATGCCAACCACCATCCCAGCCAACGCATCCCGCAATGAAATCCCACACTGCACCGACAGCATCCAACAGCCAGACAGGGCTGTACCAATCGTCTGCGATGTCAATACCAAGTCCGTCATCCTCAAAATTGAAACGGATTGGAACGCATCCACAGAAAAGACCTCTGTACTTGTACTTCATATCAATTAAGTTCGTAAATTTTTTTTACATACTGGATTTGATATCCCAATATCAATTTCGTGAGGTCACGAAAATGGTCATTTCCAAAACGGAAACAACCACTATTTTCAGCTCCACTCGACGTAGTGCTTATTCAAGCCAGTACATTCCTTGTATGTCTTCAATCGGCGGTTCAACAGTCCTTTGTTGAACGTTTTACCAACATAGACCCATTGAAAAAGCTGGTCACAGGATTCAAGGTACTTCTTCTGATTCAGCAGTTTCAGTAACGTTGAGCGGCTAAAATTCCCGACACCTACGTTGTAGGCAAAATCCACCATGGAATCGAACTCATATTGATGGAGCGGTACTTTGACGTATTTTCTTACCCCTGCTTCGTAGATTCTCAAATCCTCACGAAACAGTGCTTCTGCTTCAGCATAGGTGATACGGTCGCCCTTCTTCACGCCTTGGGTATGCCCCCTGCCAATCGTCCAGACACCACCTGAATCCTGATATGCAATCGTACGGATTCCTTCGGAGGCTCCAATACCTGCCGCTCCGCCAATAGACAGAGACAGCAGGATGGTTGCGATACGGTTTTTGTCCATTAAAAAATCCCCAACTGCTTGACCAGAAGCCACAGACCACCCAACGTGGAAACGCCTGCCAAGAGCCATTTGACAGTATCGACACCACCCCTGATTGAACGGGTGATTTCACATGACTCTGTCAGCTTTTTGTCAATGCCGTCCAGCTTCGCATCTTGCATCACGTTCTGCTTGCGCAGTTCCTCAAGCTCGTTGCCATGTGCTTCAAGACGTTTATCATGGATGTCCAGCCGGGTTTCAACAGCAACCACCCTTTCAACAACTTCCATCATGCCCCCTTAAAAACTGGCACTGCCAGAAATAGCAGTCCCTGTTGGTGTCGAAACGCCAGAAAAAGGAATGTCATACGGATTGCCTTGGCGCGGCTCAAAGCTTTGTACAGCTCGCGCATGTGAAAACACCTGCGCTTGTAATGCAGGCGAAACGACAGAAACGGATATGATGCCTGTGATAGAACCCGATGAGGTAATCTTGAACCAAGTGATATATGCATCAATTCTGGCAATGCTCTGTCGATAAGTTTGGCAAAATGTTAAATTGACATTGTCTGGATTGCTGATGATGGTAATGTCATCCGGACTGAATGACGCGGATTTATTTTTGTTTCTGATTTTGAAATTCAAATCGTTTCCGATATAACAATTCAGGTCAATCACTGCGTCTGTGCCTTGGGTCACAATCAGTGGATACCAGATACCTGTCTGCCATGTTGTTCCTGTGTTCCCAGAGAACACACTGTCTTTTCCTAGAATTTGCAGCAACAAACCCGGGTCGGAGTATCTATCAGTCAGACGCGACCAGCCATTCTCTCCAGCTTGGAATGCAATTACGCTTTTTCGCGTATCTGACCAAGAATAAGGGAAATTGCCTACATTAAAACCATCAATAGCTAAAAGTTTGTTTGTACCGTTTTGGGGAAAAGAAACTGAAGCATCAACGAGACCCCGCCAATAAGATTGGCCTGAAAAAGCAGTTCTTGAATAATTATTGTCTTCGTACCAATACACAACCAGTTGTGAACCTGTCCAATCACTATTACCTACTTTGAAAGCTGTTCCAAAATTGTCAGCATAACAGGCACTCATTCTTACACCGTCAACATCAAAACCAACAGTCGATTCCCAGAAAGATTGAGAGTTGTTACTGCCAACGATTGGATGAGCATTTGCCAAAAAACCTCCGTTCATTTTTATTCCGGTCTGGCAGCTTCTCACACGTACATCTCGTACTTCATTGTCATTTGAATCAATCCATATGCCGATAGACCCCGCTTTATATGTACCACCGACAGAGATGTTCTGAACGTAAGCGTCTGCACTAGTAGAATTGGCATTTCCTACATAAAGTCCTACATCTGTGATATTCCATATATTTAAATTCTGGATGCGAGCACAGTGCGTTCCAACGGATTTGAGACCATTAGCAACACCATTGGCATCAATCAAGCCACCGAAAACCCCAACAGGAACATCTGAGTTTGCATATATTGGCGGTGTGCCTCGACCGCCAAGATTGACAACATAATCACCCGAAAAAGTCGAAGCAGCTTTGATTCTTGTTCCAGAAGACAGTAGCAACGACTGGCGTTTGTCAACTTCACAATCGGTAATAATTGTGTCAGAAACGATGTATGTACCATCAGGGAAAAAGATTGTACGGTTATAGTTATTGTCAATTGCTGCTTGAATTGCAGTTGTGTCATCAGTTACGCCATCACCAACAGCGCCGTATGAACGGACATCGATGTATGGCGTTTCCTGAATCTGCCAGTCTCCCCAAACACCATTCTTAAAGATACGTGTATAGACAGATCCATCCGTATAGCAGGTCTGGTGAGTCGTGCGTGGATTTGAACCAGAGCGTGCTGTCCTGCTGATGAGCATGAATGGAGCCTGCTTAGGCAAGTTTGAAATATTGTTAGCACCAGCCAGAGCATTGTTGTAGTAAATCTGTTCATACCCTGAGTTGCCGTACCAGTCATTCGCATCAGCCGTCTGCCCTTCGACGTTCAGCCCACGGATTCCGCCTTGGAAATTCACTACCTGACTGACAGTATAACCAAGCGCACCGATATTTGACCTAGCCTGACTCTGTTGGTTAGTGGTAAGCGTCTGTGAAGTGAATTTCACAGCATCTTCATCACCAACAATTCTCCAGTTCTGCCCGCCATTATCTGGGTCAGACACATTGCCAGCAATGGCGTTTTGATAGAGTTTTGTGCCATCAGCAGAAGTCAGTAAAGCCCCCAAAGGATAGCCATCAATCGCCTGTGCAAATGTTGCATCGTACGGAAAGAGACCGCCTGCCTGCTGATACTGGATTGCTTTGGTGACATCAAAAAGAATGCCGTTCATATCCTGACCTTGAGGCGCCATACCGCCTTGGTCAACATCAGTCATCGTGATTGTCGGGAAACCTTCCTGCATGGACGCAAGGTTGGAACCTGTGGCAGTTTCAGGAATCGAGTTTTTCAATCCCGAATTTGCGAAAGGGACTGTTATCTGGGTTGGTTTTGAAAGTGCCATTCTTATACCTTAATCAGTGGAATTGCATAGATGTGCATAGGAGCGGTTTCAGAGCCGCCTGTGCTGTTGACGGTGATATTGGCTGTCGCACCGTTGCATGAAACGCCTGTCTTTGCTGAATTGACGGTCACGGTATGCGTATGGTTTGGAGATGACGCATGACTTGACTGATTCAGTGGAGTTGATGTGTAGCCCGTCCAAGAGCGGGATGCTTGAAAGCCTGCATTGGCAGAAGCATAAGGACCGTTTGGATAGGTGCGGTTTCCGATTGAGAGCTGACTATATACTGCACCAGAGTAAAGTTCGCTGTGGAGAATCTCTCCCATATCCGCAGTGATTTCCATAGAGCCTCTGTCATGGACATGAGAACCTGCAGAAGCGGTTGATGCAGTATGGACATGACCGGGGTCACTCAATCCATGGGTATGTGCTGTCTGTGTGATGCTGTGAGTGTGGGAACGGAGAGAATCAGCAACCTTATCCCCGACCTGAGAAACCGTGCCATAGCGGACAAAACGGTTCATCAGGTTAGGCAGGTTGAAAGTCGTACTTCCATTTCCTGCTCCGTATTTTGTTCCAATCACGGCAAACAGGTTCGCATACAGAGAGCGTGAAACAGCGGAGCCATTAGCAATCAGATAACCCGCCGGGATGGTAGTACCAAAGAAAGGAACAACCATTCCTGTAGGGATGAGCTGGGAAGGGTCCGGACCGACTCGCAAGATGTTAGTTCCATCGCATACCAGCTGCTCCGTTGCGACAGCAAGGGAAACGCCTGTTCCATTGGCTGTTTTAAAAGAAAGGCTGTACTGACCATGGCTGGACATATCGACCACAGCCCATGTTTTCAGGAATGCTGGGAGAATGACGGCAACATTGGCAGTCAGCGTGCCAGACACAATCAGGACAGGATGAGCCGCCTGTGCATTGGTCAGGGTTACGTCAGAATTCGATACGGTAAATGAATAGCTGGAAGCACCTTCTGGCTGCCAGAGCGTGGAAGCACCTTCTGGAGACGTGGTATTGTTTGACGCTTGGGAAACCCAAGAGCCAAGCAAGTCTGCACGCTGGACAATAGCCCCCTTCGCATAACCGCCTATTGCCGTTGCAAAAGTCGAATCAAAAGGGTATCGACCGCCTGCCTGACTGTACTGCAAGACAGTTGTCATGTCGTACAGGATGCCGTTCATGTCACGCCCGAACGGAGGGAGACCGCCTGCTGATTTCGGGGTCATCGTAATCTGTGGGAAACCGACACTATAAGTCGCCTTGTTCCCTGCCTGACCGACAACAGGGTCTTGACCGATGACATTCTTGATGCCGTTCTCGGCAAACGGAACGGCAATTTTGGAAGGTGCTGTTAGACTCATTTTTTACCCGTAGAAAGGAGCTTGATTAAATGGCTGGAGACCTGAGCCTTCAAATCCAAAGAAATTTTTATTGATATACTGCATCGTTATCTCCACGCCGCCCGGGTGTGGAAAAACGCCTGATTCGATGACAGACTTTTCGTATGGAGACATCGGGAAGTTAAAAACCACCTTGATAGCCATGTTGCCCATATCGACCACATAGACGTGACCACGGTCACCGAAAATCGTCATCAGGATTCGATTCAGGTTCGGGATTGTTGTCTGTGAAATGTTTGCAAAGGCTTTCATTAGCAGGATGAGCCGATAGGCATCATCGCCAAGACGGTAGTTTAAGTTGACTGCTTCACCATCAAACCACGTGCCATCATCAAACGGATACCAGTCGCCTGCTTGGTCGCCCTCATCAAAGCCGAGATGTTCTGCTTCATCCAGCGTTAGATATCTGTTTTTGGCAAGGATTCTGCCCCATACATCAAGCCCGAAACCTTTAGCCGTTTCGAGGTTGAAAACCCCATCAAAAAAGGCGTCCTGAAACGCCTTTGTTGAAAAATATGCTTCGATGTTTTCCCGTAGCTGATTTATTACGGGACCGCTATACTGTTTCATATCACGTTCACCGCAATCTGAGATGCTGAAAGGACTGGAGCTTCATCAATGCCAAACTCAACCATCGTAGTATTAGGAGAGGATGATTTACCGATAAAAATCGAAACGACATTGATAGAGTCGCTGATATCAGAAATGGCCGTGTAATAGGCGGCGGCATAGACCGTGCCACCGATACGTCCCCGACCGTTCCCTGCTTCGCCTGTGAAAATTTCGATAATCGCCTCTTGGATGAGCTGGGTCACGTCTGCCGGCAGGTTGCTGTTATTGTCGATATTGACCACGACATAGACAGGCGTTGACGTTGGACGCATGAACGTTATGTTGTAGACCGGATAAGGATACGAATAGCTGTCAGTGTCCGTGACCTGTACGGTCGTATTCCCATTCATGTTCGAGCCTGCGTTTTTGCGTCTCCAGATGGCATCAGCAACAGAGGAATCAGAACCCCCGACAACAGCGACATACACCGAATGCGGAAGCAGACTGTAATTGGTGACGCCCATTGTTACGGCATTGCCAGATGTGTTTTCTGTCACGAATACATCAGAAACGCCGTCCACAGAAGCCACAGCACCCCGCAAGGCGTTGATAGAGCCGTTGGAAAGCTGAGCAACAGAGTCATATCTCCGCTGTTCAAAAGCCCTGTCAGATTCCAAATCCGAACCAATGACACCTGCAACGGTATTGGTGATGGCATCCCATCCTGTCACCGCCTGATAGATTTTTGTCAAAGCACCTGCTGGACAGTCAACAGCACCGGGCGTCTGGCATTGGAACGTTACAGAAACCTGACCATTAGACGGGAATATGGCCTCTCCAAGCGATTCATAGATATAGTTCTGAGCATCCTGTGCCAGAGAACCAGCTGGAAGCGTGTATCCCGGTACGCCCGTACAGAGGCACGTTACGACGGTAGGAGTTGCTGCTTTCCGTTCGACAAAGTAAATCTGTGCCAGTGCATCCAGCCACCTGCCCTGACTGGTTGACGGGTCAAACATCGCCGACAGATATGCCAGTTGGGCATTCTTGAGCGACATGTAATAGGTGATGTCAGATGCCAAAACCCCCTGCGGCGTTGCCACATTCTCGATGTTCAGATTCCCACCGAACGCATCATTGAAGTCCTGCAAGACACCTGTCAGGACGTCCTGCACTTCCGGAATCTCGATTCCCTGTTCAGTGACCTCGATGTCAGGCGTGTTGACTGTGAGATTTGCCATTGTTTTTTATCCTTAGAAATTCAGCGAGAATTTTTCGCCATCCTCAAGCGTGCATTGGATTTGACCTGACAGCGTACGGTTTCCGTACTGCAGAATAACTTTTGATTCAGCAACGCCCGGCACACCTTCCGCCGCTTCTTTGTACCAAGCCATGAGTTTTGCAGGTGGTGGCAACCTGCCTAGGATTGATGTTTCATATGGGATGCCTTTGGTCGTATCGTAGCGAGCCTCTCCCTTCCACAGCTTGCATTCAGAAGCAACGTCCTGAGCAATGGCATAAGGAGCATTTGCGACAGCGATGTTGCCGAAACTGTCGACCGTCAAATCCCAATCATCAGTGAGATAGAGTGTATCCATATAAACTCCGATGCCCTGCCCTTGCCCCTAGTCCGGCGGCGACGACCGTTTTCAAGGCAAGGGAGAGCAAAACCTATAGGTCAAAATAGATGGTTGCGTTTGTCGCTCCCCATTTAGAGGAATAGCCTGTGCTGGCTTGAATCGACGTTTGGTTTGCAGATGCAAAATGGATTTCAGTCAACTCCTCCATCGATGCAAAAACATTGTTTGACGCAGTCGCATTCCTGTAAGCAGAGGCTTTGGATATCGTTGCCAACTTCGGAAAGTACAGCTTCTGGATTGTGTTGTTGCCGTAGAAAGTTCCGTAGCTGGCCGCTGTCCCGTTGCAGTAAATGGCGGTCAGTTCTGGAAACCGAAGTTCTGTCAGTTTCGTGCAACCGTTGAATGCATAGTAGAATTGTCGATTTACACCTGTATTGGTTGTGACACCGATTATTGTCAAGGAAGGAAAACTCACTGATTCAAGATTCACGCAAGTACCGAAACAGTAGTTCAGTGGAGTTGCCTGAGTGAGAGATGTCAGGTCTTTGAATGTGACGGTTTTCAGGTTGTCACACCGATAGAATTTGTAATACATCGCTGAGTTTGCGATATTTTGAAACCCCTCCAAGACTAAATCGACATTGCCGCCTGACGGACGTTGAAGGATTCCAGACGAGTTCAACGAACCGAAAATTGTGTCAATCGAGACACCATACTTCCGGACAACAGCCGTTCCTGTGAGCTGTACGCCAGCCTTGCTGTGCGCTGTAACACCAGAAGCAAGCGTGTCAGCAGTCACCGTGTCGCCTGTGAGGTCTATCAGCGTCTGGTTGCCATAGACCACCTTAGAAACTGCCATAAACGCCTCCTATCAAGAGCCAGCGATTGTTACTGTGATGCCGCCTGATGCGTTGTCTGTTTCAACGTACGGAATCGCATTGACCGTGACCTGTGTCAAATAGTTGTATCCAGTGTCAGGGGTGACAGTCTGCGCTGTGGTTGCAGGCGTAACAGTCTTTGTCTGTGCATGGACATCTTCAGAACCAGACATCGTGCCTTCAACACCGAGTATGGTTACGCCCTGTCGGATGTTGGTGGCAATGATTTTTGCCTGTTCAGTGCTGGAAATGGAGACCTTGCCAGAGCCATCATGGTAGCCGTTCTGGATGGTGTACTGTTGATCCTTGGATGTAATGGTTCCTGTCACCGCTCCACGGTTTGGCATGGAACCAGTTATTTTCGAGCCAGCGACATATGCCGTCTTTGTCGAAAGGATTTCCGCCGCCGTTGCGTTGGCATCAGAAGTGTCCGCATCATAGGAACATGTACCGGTAATCTGCGCCCCTGACTTATCGTGAGCCTTTTTCCCAGTCAGGATATCTGAAGCCGTTACTGTGTCACCCGTGAGGTCTATAAGAGTCTGACCACCGTAGATAACCTTGTTTACGTATTGATTAGCCATTTGAATCCTCTGCAATATAGACGGTCAGCCCGTCCTGTAAGTTGGATGTTTCCCAATAGGGAACTTTAAGAACCAGAACATTCTCACGCATCACAAATCCCTGACATTCAAGTTCCTGTTCTGCATGTGCCTTTGGTGTGATGGTGTAATCACCATCGAATGATGATATCTGATTCGACAGCGTCAGCTCGCCTGTCAGGTATGATGCACTTAACGAACAGGACAGCTGGCTTGATATGCCCAGTGTTCCAACCAGTGCATTTTCGCTGAGAGAACAGGACAACTTCCCGAAAAGCGAAATTTCACCATTCAGTGTTCCTGTATCAATCAGCTTCCCGTCCATGTGACCTCCGGCGCAACTATAAAGCTGGACGGCGGAATCACGGTACAGACATCGCCTGACTGTGTGGTCACCTGCACATCGTAGCGATACGTTCCGTAAGGCAGGTTCTCTGTATCTGATGGGGCGATATAGATAACGCCGTCAGTAACCGTTTTCTGTAACACGTATTCAGGCGTGGTTGTGGATGTCTTGACGCTGAAAACCACCGTATCCGGGCTGTAATCGTAAGCCTCTCCGTCCTTCGAGATGGCAAGGTCAATCCGTGCAGTATCGCCTCTAGTCAGCGTTATGGTGTTGTTTTTGATTGTAAGCATGATTACCTC
>Ga0326513_10002090_pt1 | contig 14914 bp, 10 predicted proteins | sample 2_2465_0518_D_FD_203654 | JGI IMG/M metagenome (GOLD analysis project Ga0326513, IMG submission 203654) | Bovine rumen microbial communities from UC Davis, California, United States - 2_2465_0518 | ecosystem: Host-associated > Mammals > Digestive system > Stomach > Rumen | place: USA...
CAGGAACTTGTCCTTCTCGGCCGTCTGCTTGGCAATGGTCTTTGTCGAGTCGTAGAGTTCGTCGAAGACATACTTGTCGGCCACATCGCCCAGTCCGGCTGCTTTCAGCTTGGCACGCAGATAGTCGCCGAACGGTTCTGCTGACGGCAGGAACACACGTCCGTTGTGCACGGTGTAGCCGCTCACGAAGTCGAACTGTCCGTTCGAGTGAGCTTTCATGTTGTTGTCCAAACGGTCGCAGCCCAAGAATCTGATCAGTGTCTGTGACTTCACCTTCTCCTCTGGCAGATAGCTCAGATAGACTCCCGCCGTGTCGCTCTGGTACTTGATGTCGAGTTTGAACTTCTCCTTCTCTATGCTTGAGGCCAGGTAATAGACGTTCTTCATCATCAGGTCCCAGTTGCCCTGTGAAGGATTGTTCGACGTGTTCTTCAGCGATTTCACAAACAGGCACTTCTTCGTGTCGGTCAGGTCGCTGGCAAACTCGCCTACCTGGTAGGTACGGCCACCGTATGTGTATTCGAAGGCTACGGCCAGCACCTGGTCGGTCTGCAGGCCTGTCTTCAGCGTGATGTAGCCCAGGGCTTCGTTCACCGTGTATTCCGATGACGACAGCAGACGGGCTGAGGCCAGTTTCTCATAGTCCACGCCGCCGCTGATGCCGCTGATATTTTCCAGGGCGGTATTGATGGCATCGATGCTGCGGGAGGCAGAGTCGATGCGGCTGACGAGGGTTGCATATTCGTTGTTGGCGTTGTTGCCTGGCACGCTCTCGCCTGTCACGCTCCACATCGTGTTCGACACTCTCTGATTCTCGCCCAGGTCGGTGAAGGCTATGATATTGCGGGTGTTCGAGGTGGTCGATGTCTTGTTGGTCACCCACACCTCCACGCGGTTTATCTTCACGCCCGTCGTTAGATTGGGCAGTGTTGACATGGCTTTGTCATAGGTCTGGCGGAAATAGTGGGAGAGGAAGAAGTGGCGGTTCTCCTCGTAGTCCGCCACGTCTATCTCGAACGGCGTGGTCTGTGTGCCGCCCTTGCTGGAGACACTCTTCGTGGTCGATTTCTTCTGTGAGACCACCGCATCCAGTTTCAGCTTGCCGAACTGCATGGCGGTATGTATGCCGAAGAGGCTGGAGGCACCTTTTACTAAGGAGTTGTTCGAGGGGAAGCTGACGTTGCCGGCCTCGACGAGCTTGATGATTTCATCCTCCTTGCCGTCGAACTTCAGCTTCAGGTTCTGGGTGTCGAAGTCAAACGTCGCGTCGGTGTTGTAGTTGAAGTTGAAGTTCATCTTGTCGCCAACCTTCGCATTGGCCGAGATGTTGATCTTTTCGTCGAAGTCAAACGATGTGGTCTTGCGGTTGCGGATGGGCAGCGAGGGGTTGTCGATGTTCTTCAGCGTAGCACCGAGCTTCAGTTCGGCAGTTCCCTGTGTCTTGACACGAACGCCGCCGGGGCCGAAAATCTTCTCAGCAGGTCCCAGGTCGAAGTGCATGTCGGTGAACGAGAATTTCTCCTTGCCCTGTGTCTTGTAGGCTTCGGCGTTCTTCTCACGGAAGAAAGCCTCGCGACCGCGCCGCTCGCTCCATTTCATATACTCCTCGGGCGTCATCAGGATGGGGGCGTTCAGGTAGCCTTCACCCATTTTCGAACCGATGTAGTAGAGTCCCAGCGAGTCGTCATAGACAGCCTGCTGCTTGATGTTCTGCGGCATGCGCAGGTCCAGGGCCGTGGAGTCGAGGTCGCGGGTAATGATGGGAGTCGTGCGCTGAATGCGCCAGCGGGAATGCAGCAAAGAGTCGGGGATGGTCTCATCCTCGACCGTCAGTTTCGGCTGTGCCTTTGGCACAGGCTTCTTCTGTTCCTTGTCGTCCTGCTGAGCACTGCGCCGCTGATTCCTGTTGTCCTGCGGGGGCATGGCCAATGCTCCCGCCGAGACAATGCAGACCAGCAGCCAGTACGCGAACCTCTTTACTGTGCGCATCAATTATAATAACGCACCGTCCTTCGCTTTTATTGTATCCCTGCTATTGTTTGTTCGCCTTCTTGCGCTGGTCGTGGTCAAGAATGGTCTTCCTCATTCGCATGGACTGAGGTGTAACCTCCACCAGCTCGTCTTCCTTAATGTATTCCAGGCACTCTTCCAACGACATGACCGTCTTGGGGATGATGCGGGCCTTGTCGTCGGTACCCGATGCACGGACATTGGTCAGCTGCTTGGCCTTGCAGACATTGATGACGAGGTCGTTGTCGTGGACGTGCTCGCCGACAACCTGGCCTAAATAGACCTCCTCGCCCGGGTCGATGAAGAACTTGCCACGGTCCTGCAGCTTGTCGATGGCGTATGCGTAGGCCGTTCCCGTCTCCAAGGCAATCATCGAGCCGTTGACACGGCGCTCTATCTCGCCCTTGTAGGGCTGGTACTCCTTGAAGCGGTGCGCCATGATGGCCTCGCCCTGACTGGCCGTTAATACATTGGTACGCAAACCTATTATTCCGCGCGAGGGAATGTCGAACTCGATATTGGTGCGCTCGCCCTGAGACTCCATCGAAGTCATCTCACCCTTACGGCGCGTCACCATGTCTATCATCTTCGAGGCAAACTCTTCGGGTACGTTGATGGTCAGCTCCTCGATAGGCTCACACTTCACACCATCTACAACTTTATAGATGACCTGTGGCTGGCCCACCTGCAGCTCGTAGCCCTCCCGGCGCATGGTCTCGATGAGCACGCTGAGGTGCAGCACACCACGGCCTGAGACCACCCACTTGTCTGTGGAGTCCTCAAACTGCTCGACACGCAGGGCGAGGTTCTTTTCCAACTCCTTCTCCAGTCGGTCGTTGATGTGGCGCGAAGTGACAAATTTACCTTCGCGGCCAAAGAAGGGAGAGTCGTTGATGGTGAACAGCATCGACATCGTCGGCTCGTCAATGGCGATGGGCGGCAGGGGCTCAGGGTTCTCTATGTCGCAGATGGTGTCGCCAATCTCGAATTTGTCGAGTCCGATGACGGCGCAGATGTCGCCGCAGTCAACTTGGTCAATACGCTGGTGGCCCATGCCGTCGAACGTGTGCAGCTCCTTGATTTTCGTCTTTTCCAACGAACCGTCACGGTGGCTGATGGTAATCTGTTGGCCGTCTCTCAGGACACCGCGGTGTATGCGGCCCACGGCAATGCGGCCTGTGTAGCTTGAGTAGTCGAGCGACGTGATGAGCATCTGAGGCGTACCGTCAATCTGCTGTGGAGCGGGAATCACCTCTACAATCTTGTCTAACAGATAGGTAATATCGGTGGTCGGCTTTTGCCAATCCTCACCCATCCAGCCGTTCTTGGCCGAACCATAGACTACGGGGAAGTCTAACTGGTCCTCAGTGGCGTTGAGCGAGAACATCAGGTCGAAAACCATTTCATAGACCTCTTCGGGACGGCAGTTGGGCTTATCGACCTTGTTCACCACGACAATGGGCTTCAGGCCTATCTGCAGGGCTTTCTGAAGCACAAAGCGTGTCTGGGGCATCGGTCCTTCGAAGGCATCGACCAGCAGCAGACAGCCGTCGGCCATGTTGAGCACGCGCTCTACCTCGCCGCCGAAGTCGCTGTGCCCCGGCGTGTCAATGATGTTGATCTTCACCCCCTTCCAGTTGATGCTCACGTTCTTTGACAGGATGGTGATGCCTCGTTCGCGCTCCAGGTCGTTGGCGTCAAGTACTTGGCTGCTCAGGTTCTGTCCCTCACGGAACAGGTTGCCGGCCAGCATCATCTTGTCCACGAGTGTCGTCTTGCCGTGGTCCACGTGTGCAATGATTGCTATGTTTCTGATGTCTTGCATAAGTCTTTTCGTTGAAATCGGGTGCAAAGGTACGAAAATAAAATGAATTACGCATGAGCTGTGACGTTTTTTTGTCTGTATGGGAAAAACAGATGGTGGATGCGCTCCATCTGAAACGCATCCACCATAACAGTTGCCCTTAGGCAGTCCGTGGAATGATTACTCCATCACGATGGGCTTGTACTTCGGAACGAGGGCCTTCATGATGCACCAGCCGATGAGGTAGGCAACGGCACAGATACAGAAGACAACCATGTAGGCGGCGGGCTTGCCTTCGAAGCCGAAGAACGAGAAGTTGGCACCCTGGACGGCTGCCCAGTCGAAGAACTCACCAGAGCAGTAGTTAATGGCGAAGGACCCCAGACCACCAGCCATAGAACCGATACCGGTGATGGTGCCGATGGTTGACTTGGGGAACATGTCGCCGATGGTCGAAAACAGGTTGGCCGACCAAGCCTGATGTCCTGCACCAAGCAGACCGATGAGGATGGCAGGCCACCAGGGACTGACGGTGCTCATAGGCTGTGCAAAGAGACCCAGCAGGGGGAAACAGGCGAAAATCAGCATCGCCCGCATACGACCGAGATAGGGGTTCATACCTTTCTTCTCAACGAAGTAGGTGGGCAGATAGCCACCACCGATGGAAAGGACGGTCACGATGAGGTAGAGCGTGAAGATGAGTGCTATACCCATGCCTGAGTCTGAACGATAGCCCTGCTCACTGAAATAGGCGGGCGCCCAGAAGAGGAAGAACCACCACACGCCGTCGGTCATCAGCTTACCCACAATGAAAGACCACGTCTGCTTGTAGGTAAAGCACTTGAAGAAAGGAATTGCCTTATCTTCCTTCGGTTCTTTCTTGTCCTGCACCTCGGAAATATCACTGTCCTGCTCAATATAGTTCAGTTCAGCCTGGTTCACATACGGACTCTTATGGGGCTTCTCATAGAGCCATAGCCAGAGGCCCATCCAGAGGAATCCCAGCACACCAATCACGATGAATGCCATCTCCCAACCCCAGGCACGAGCCAGCAGAGGAATGGAAAGAGGAGCCACCAAGGCTCCTACAGAGGCACCACTGTTGAAAATGGAAGTGGAGAAAGCACGGTCTTTCTTGGGGAAATACTCGGCCGTCACCTTGATGGCAGCGGGGAAGTTACCTGCCTCACCAAGCGCGAGCACCATACGGCAACTCAAGAACAGATACATAGAGACGGTGGCCAGAGCCACGGCGGCATCGCCTGTGAGTTGACCAAGCTCGGCAACAGTGCTGTAGCCTTCTACCTGCATGGCAACCCAGCCACAGGCAGCATGCAGACAGGCACCCACCGACCATACGAAGATGGCGATGAGATAGCCCTTTTTGGTGCCCATCCAGTCGATGAACTTACCAGCAAAGAGGTTCGCGATGGCATAGAAGATGGAGAAGAAAGCCGTAATCTTACCATAGTTGGCATCGGTCCAGTGGAACTCGGGGGCAATAAAGTCCTTCCAGGTTAGTGACAAGACCTGACGGTCCATGTAGTTGATGGTGGTTGCTAAGAAAAGCAACCCACAGATGACCCAACGGAAGTTGGACATTTTCACGGTTTGAATGGGTGTCATAATGTAAGCCTCCCCAAGCCCCTCCCAGGGAGGGGATGTTAGTTACATAACTGGGGTATTATTCTAAAGATTAAACATTAATTATATATTCATTATCAGCCATACAGCCTCCTTGTCTATTCAGACACCCCCTCCCTTTGGCGGGGTTGGGGAGGCCATTAACGGATGTCAATCACGGGAATATTGTCTTTGTCATTATAGTAGAGGTTCTCGCCGGCCATACCCCAGATGAAGGTGTAGTAGTAGGTGCCGGCAGCGGCGTGCATCGACCATTCGGGCGACATGATGGCCTGATCGTTGTGCAGCCAGACGACGCGGCTCTCCTCAGGCTGGCCCATGATGTGGGCGATGGTCTGGTCCTGAGGCAGGTTGAAGTAGTAGTAAGCCTCGATGCGGCGACCGTGGGTGTGGGGCGGCATCGTGTTCCAGGCAGCACCGGGATTGAGCTGCGTCAGACCGAGCTGCAGCTGGCAGGGACCTTCCTCAAGCACGTCGTTGACGATGAGCTTATAGACAGTGCGGTTGTTGCACTCCTCCAGCGAGCCGACGGGGCCCCAGACGGCGGCCTTCAGCGAACCCTTTCGGCCGTCGAGGGTAATCCACTGCGTCTTGTAGTGCTGGTGGGCGGTGGCGCTGTTCAGGTAGAACTTCGCGGGCTTCTTGGCGTCCTTCGAGCGGAAGAGAACTTCCTTGTTCACGTCCTTATCCTTGCCGATATGGCCGCGGCCGATGTAGAGGGCCTCCTTGGGCGAGAGGGCGTACTCCTTGCCATCGACGATGACGACGCCCTCGCCCTCGCCGCAGTTCACCACGCCGAGTTCACGGTTGTAGAGGAAGTACTTCTCCTTGATATTTTTGTCCACATCAAGGCCCAGTTCCCAGAAGTTCTCCAGTTTCAAGGTTTTGTTCACAGGCATGGCGCCGCCAAAGATAAAACGGTCGTAGTGACTGTATGTCAGCAGAATAGAGTCTGCTGCCATCACCTTCTCCATGACAAAACGTTCACGAAGCATCTTTGTGTCGTAATGCTTGACATCCTCGGGATGGCACGCAGTCTGGAACTTCACGTGTTGAACGCCCACATACCTGTCGGCTTCCTGCGCCTGGGCAGAAAGCGTGAGGGCTAAAGCCCCCGCAATGGTCAGAATTGTTTTTTTCATAATAAGCCCACCCAAGCCCTCCGAGGGGAGGGATGTTTAATCACATACTGGGTGCTCCGTTTTTTTGTTGTTATTGATGTTTTTATTATTATCTTTGTCTATCAGTCCACCATGTCTATTCAGACATCTCTCCCTTTCTTGCTTAGGCAAGCGTCCCTTTAGGCCGAGCGGGGAGGACTTGGGTTGGCTTTCTACTTATTGTTCTCTTCTTTTACAATACGCATGCGGTTCCACACCACCATAGCAATGGTGATGAGCGTAAGGACGGCAGCGCCAATCCACTTCAGGTAAGCCACGCACTTGTAGATGACCCAGCCGAAGAGCGAGGAGGCGAAGTCGAGGGCACCAGCCTGAAAGCCTTCAGGAATCTTGGCAGCAGGATCCTGGGTCTGGGCATAGACAGTCTGGGCCGCCTGCGTGAAGGCAGGAGCCATATCAGTGACAAACCACAAGCCGATGCCTACGGCAACGATGCCAACGATGAGCGTCTTTACCACATTACCCTTCGTGTAGGGCAGCACCATAACGAACACGTAGAACATGCCTGCCAGCGACGCTAACGGCAGGAACTCATTGCCTGGCAGAGCGACAGCCATCAGGAGGGCCAAGGGGATGAGGATGAGTGAGGCCACAAGCGTCGTTGGGTGACCAATGACCAGTGCGGGCGACATGCCAATATACACCTTCTTGCCCGCCCACTTCTTCTGCACTACCTCCTGCGTTTTCTCGGCTATGGGCTTCAGTCCGTCGATGAAAAGCTTAGTGATGCGCGGTATGAGCTCCATCACGGCACCCATTGTCACACCCAGGAAGAGCACCTTCTTGATGTCAAGCTGAGCCACAGCACCTATCAATGCGCCCACGATAACGCCCAGGACTATCGGTTCTCCAAGTACGCCGAACTTCTTCTTCAGACCGTCGGCATCAATGTCGAGTTTCGAGAAACCTGGGATTCTGTCCAAGAGCCAATTGACGCCAATGGCGAAAGCCGTGAAACTCTGGCAGAACGGCTGGGGGATACTAATACCCTCCATATCATCATAGTAACCCTGAAAGCGGTCGGCAGTCAGGTCGGCCATCACGAGTGTGATAATATAGCAGACGATGGCTGCGAAATAGCCCCATGCCAACGACTGGTCCATAACGAAGTATGCCACAGCTCCTATAAAAGCAAAATGCCAGTAGTTCCACAGGTCGATGTTCACTGTACGCGTACACTTAGTAACCAGCAGAAGGAAGTTTACGCCAAGGCAGATGGGAATGATAAGTGCACCCACCGCCGTATTGTAGGCTACAGCGGCTGCAGCAGGCCAACCCATGTCGAACACGCCAAGCTGTAGGTCATAGAGCTGCGAGATTTCACTCAGCGGACTGCCGAAGTTAGTAGTCAGCAGGGCAGTGACAATTCCCAAGCCGACAAAACCAACGCCGACATAGAGTCCGCTTTTCAAAGCCTTGCCGAACTTCATGCCTATGCACAGGCCAATAATAGTAAAGAGGATAGGCATCATCACTGACGCGCCAAGACTGATAATGTAACTGAATACTTGTTCCATTTTTATCGATTAGTTGTTTGTTTTAGCGTAGAAATCGGTGCAAAATTACTAAAAATTTTTTAATTGGCGGCAGAAATTGCCAGAAAGTTTGTAACTTTGTACCCTCTTATTTGTCATCAAAGCTTGAAAAAATGATAAGAACACTATATGTGACAGTTTTTGCCCTACTTCTGTCGCTTCAGACAACTGTAGCGAGTGCCAGGAAAGGGGTGGGCTGTTGGCGCACGCAGTCGGCTCAACGTGCGGCAATGTCACGGCTGCCTCTGGCTGGTGCCCGTAGCGTTGAGGCAGGCCAATTCACCAATTATCGGGGACTAAAAAAGGGGCTGGTGATTTTAGCCGAGTTTGCCGATAAGAAATTCAAAAGTACAAACAATTGGCTGAAATACAACGATATACTGAACGCACCGGGGTACACCTCTTCCGAAGGCTTTCGGGGCAGCGTCGCCGACTATTTCCGCGACCAGTCGGCAGGACTGTTTGAACTGGTGTTTGATGTTATGGGTCCCTATACTACCGAGAAAAACTACAAGTACTACGGTCAGAACGATGAGGATGGTAACGATATGCATGCCGAGGAGATGATTGCCGAAGTTTGCAGGGCCGCCGATGCTGATGTCAACTTCGCCGACTATGATTGGGACGGCGACGGCGAGGTGGACGAGGTCTTCGTGCTCTATGCAGGCAAGGGTGAGGCCGATACTGATATTCCTAACTACATCTGGCCCCACATGTGGGGACTGCAAGAGGCAGGACTGCCGCTGACGATTGACGGTGTTGTCATCAACGTCTATGCCTGTGCTAATGAACAGACCGCCTCGGGCAAGATTAACGGCATCGGCACATTCTGCCATGAGTTCTCCCACTGCTTGGGATTCCCAGACTTCTACGACATCAACTACGACGGACTTTTTGGTATGGGCGACTTCGACCTCATGTCTGGTGGCTCCTACGGCGGCAATGGCTTCTGTCCTGTGGGCTATACTGCTTACGAGAAAATGGTGTGCGGATGGCTGTCTCCTGTCGTGTTGGCCGATGAAGATGTTGCCGTTGACAGTTTGTGCCCGATGAGTGAGCACGGGAACACCTATATTATATATAATGATGCTACCCCGGACGAGTACTATATGATAGAAAACCGTCAGCAGACAGGGTGGGATGAAGCGTATCCTGCTGCAGGTCTGATGATTACGCATGTTGACTATGACAGCGAGGTGTGGTACAACAATATACCGAACTCCATACTGACACGTAGGGAGGCTTGGGCGATGGGGCTTACCTGTGGCAATGATCATCAGCGTATGACCCTTTTTCATGCCGACAACGACGATGACCAGAAGTACTGGAATGCGAGTTACGGATACCACACCAAGACCACCATTGACACCGACCTCTACCCATACGGGAAGTGCGATTCATTGACGGCTGAGTCAAAGCCTGCAGCAATATTATTCAATAACAATTCTGAAGGGACGAAGTTGATGCAGGGAGCCATTCTCGACATCAGGCAAAACCGTAACGGAACCATGTCGTTCCGCTATCGGGCCAAGAAGCCTGACGATGTTGCTGACCACCTGCAGCCTCTCGGCTATGGTTTGCAGAAACCTGACATTTACGACTTGCAGGGACGTAGGGTGGAGGAAATGCGTAAGGGCATCTACATCGTCAACGGCAGGAAAGTCGTGCGCTAATCTTATCTGCTTTTTTGTTATTTTTTTGAGGGGGTGAAACTCTCCCATGTCTGATCGTCGTAATAGATGCGAATTTCTGTTACGCGGCGTTGTGGTTTGTCAAATATTTTAACCTCATCACGGGGCGAAATCTGACGTGTACTTTTTACACTATTCTGACTCGCAGTCAGTGGGACGTGATTTTCTGGTGTAGTGACAGCTGGGTTGAGGGTGGGAGAGGATGACTGTGCAAAATCGAGAATCTGATCCTGAACTGTCTCGGGCTTTGCCGGTGATGGTAGGTCTGGTGTCTCTGCCGTTTTTGAGGCGAGGTACATGGGGCCTGAACCAAACATGAGCCAGTCGAGACTGATGTCAGGAATTTTCTTTCTGATGGCTTCGACTATGTTAAGTGACGGCTTGGTACGATCATTGAAGATGCTGCTCAGCGATGCTGGCGACATTCCGATGAATTGTGCGAACACTTGTTGGGTCATGTGTTGTGACTCCATAATCTGGCGAATTCTATCCTTCATTTTCTTTGTTAGCTTGATTAGGGGGCATTTTGGCCCTCTTCCGTTTCAGTTTACAAAGGTAAAACAAAAAAATGGAACTCGCAACATTTGTGAAGAAAATTTTTAGTTGTGAAATTCAAATTTTTAATGCTGAATCATCGGTTTTGGATTGTAAATCGTTGGAAGTAGTGGGTTTTGAATTACAAATCTAAATTCAGAGGACTAAAGCGTACCAAAGGATTATTATAGGCTATTATCTTAAATAACTGAGTATAAAATAGCTATTTATATGTAAGATGCCGTAAAAGACCTAAATATGCATGTTTAGAAAGCTAAACTCCTATATCATTCCGCCTCATCACTTCCATTTTATTATGCAAACAACTGAGTTTTAGAAGCTTAACAACTAAAAACAAAGCGTGCATATTTATAAATATAGAAATGTAAATAACCGAATTTACGATTTTGATTTACGAATTTAATGTACTAAAGTTTTGTGTTTGATTGTAAAATATAAGTTTCTAAACGTTGACTATTTAGAGTGCCAAACCTCTTTAGAATACAAAATTCGCAAAACAAAACGCAAAAAAACGTGAACACTAAATTTTGAAGAGCCAAAATAACGCAATTTTGGCATTACTCATAAATTCTTGGCGAGCCATGAGGCAGCGAGAAAATACGCGAGTTTTGAGCGGTCTAAAAATGTCTGAAACCCCTGTCTGCATAGGGTTTTGCGCATAAAAAAAGCGTCCCCAAAAGACGCTGTTTTTGTAAATTCCAGAAGCCGAAATCAGTGCAAAATGTAAAAAATTAGCTCCCTTAACAGCTCCTCAGCGGGGGTATTTGGGTTGTCTAACCCCTTACTTTTGGCATCAGTTTCACGTATCTTGCTAATTATTTGCATCACTTTCATTCCAGTGTAGTTCCTCATGCCAGTCATGTAGTCCTTCGCGGCCCATGGACTTCTTAGTTCCAGCCATTCCGCAACGCCCTCCTGGCTTTGCTTTTTTGGCGAATAAAATGCGATCATCAGATTTTGGAAATAATTGAAGAGCAACGGGAGAATTTGATAGAGTGAACCTGCCTTTGGATTATTGTTAAAATACTTTACTATCAAGTTTGCTTTGTAAACGTTGCGGTTGACGATGGCATCGCGCAGTTCAAAAGTGTTAAAATCTTTGCTTACGCCTATCTGTTCCTCTACTACTTCCGGAGTTACTCTTTTGTCTGTTTCAGGCAGTGACAGAATTACCTTGTCCAGCTCGCCAGTCAGCCTGCTCAGGTCAGTACCGATGGCATCGGCAATCAGTTGTGTTGACTTGGGGTCGATGCTCACCTCACGCTGCTTCAGGTACTTTTCAATGAATGCTGGCAGGTCACGGTCGCGCAGTTTCTTGCTCTCGAACAGCACACCAGCATCGCGTATCGTCTTCACATATTCCCGCTTTCGACCGTCGATGGTGCCGTTCTTGTGACAGAGAACGAGCACCGTCGATTTCATGGGCTTCTTGAAATACTTCTCTAACTGGTCTGTCTGTTTGATATTCTGTGCCTCCTTGACAATCACCACCTGCCGTTCGGCCATCATGGGGTAACGGCGGGCGGCATCGGCCACCTGAGCGGCGTTGACGTCACTGCCGAACATGATTGTCTGGTTGAAGTCGCGTTCCTCTGGAGCCAGAGCGTGCTCGGCTATGTAGTCGCTGATTTTGTCGATGTAGTACGATTCTTCTCCCATCAGGTAGTAAATGGGGGCATATTGACCAGCCTTCAGGTCAGTCATGATGCTGTCGTAGGTCACGTTTTTCGCCTCTGCCATAGTTCTCGTTTGCTTTTATGCTGCAAAGTTAAGCAAAAGTTTTGATTTTCCAAAGCCTTTTCCGCCCTTTTGCTGTCTGTAATACACGAAGAACCAGCGGAAAGACTGTTACTATGAAAAAGCAGCCCAATTACTTGGCTGTATCAGCATAATTTCGTAACTTTGCAACCATGCAACAGTTGAACTTACCGCCTTATATGGCCAGTATTGTCACGAAAGAAGGGCGTCAGATGATTTTTGATGTGCTGCGCCGCCGTCACGTAGCCTTGACGCCCGAGGAATGGGTGCGACAGCACTTCGTCCACTATCTCATGGAGCACAAGGGCTATCCGAAGGGGCTGCTGGTAAACGAGACGGAGTTGCGTATCGGTGACAAGCGTCTGCGCTGTGATACCGTTTTGTATGACAAGGAGTTGCAGCCCCGTATGATTATAGAGTATAAGGCTCCACAAATAACAATACAGCAGAAGACCTTCGACCAGATATCGGTCTATAATCTTCTGCTGCATGCTGATTTCCTCGTGGTCAGCAACGGTTTACAGCACTATTGCTGCCAGATGGACTATGAGCGCCGTTCGTACCGTTTTCTGACGGAAATACCGGACTACGACACCATCAAGTGAGAGTACTTCACTTTTCACTTTTCACTCTTCACTTTTCACTCTTCACTTTTTTACTTTTTACTCTTCACTTTTCACTAGCGAAGCGCAGTGCCCTTATTCCATGTCATTAGCATCGGCCACCTTCTTTGATGAAGCTGTCGATGTCTTGCGGATGGCACGCTTGCGTGAACCTTTCTTGTCCGTCGGCTCTACGGGCTTTTCAATCTTCACACCGGCAAGTTCCGGGTCAATCATGATGCGTCCGCAGTACTCACAGACGATGATTTTCTTATGCATCTTGATGTCGAGCTGACGCTGGGGCGGTATCTTGTTGAAGCAGCCGCCGCAAGCGTCGCGCTGGACATAGACGATGCCCAGACCGTTGCGGGCATTCTTACGGATGCGCTTGAACGAAGTCAGCAGGCGCGGCTCGATCTTGGCCTCGTAGTCCTTCACCTTTTCCTTCAGTTTCTCTTCCTCAGCACGTGTCTCCTCCATGATTTCATCCAGCTCGCTCTTCTTCACCTCGAGGTCTCCCAGACGCTCTTCGATGAGTGCCTTGTTGGTAGCCAGTTCCTCGTTCTTCTCAGCAATGCGGGCCTGTGCCTCGCGTATTTTCTTGTTACACAACTCAATTTCCAGCGACTGGAACTCGATTTCCTTCGACAGCGTGTCATACTCGCGGTTGTTCTTCACGTCGTCAAGCTGTGCCTTGTAGCGGGCCACGCTGGCTTCAGCATCGGCTATCTCGCCTTTTTTCTGGGTGACGGCCTTCTCAAACTCGTCGATGTCGGTCTGTATGCGCTGTATGCGCGTGTTCAGGCCCTCGATTTCGTCTTCCAGGTCGTCAACTTCCTGAGGCAGTTCGCCTCTCAGTGTGCGCTTCTCGTCAATGGACGACAGTGCCGTCTGCAACTGGTAGAGTGTCTTCAGCTTCTCCTCTACCGACAAGTCTGTAGGATCTTTTTTTGCCATAATCTTGTTTTTTCGATATATCGTTATTACGTTGTTACGTTGTTACGCCTAAATATACAGGATAGGGTTGGTATTCGTCTCGGCTATTTCCGTCCTAACGTCCGGACACTGGTCGTTGATGATGTCACGGAACACCTCGGTGGTGAACTGCTCGCTCTGGTAGTGGCCGATAACGCAAATCTGGATTTTCTGTTCGTAGCCAAAGTACTGGTGGTAGTGCATCTCGCCAGTGATGAAAGCATCGGCACCGGCAGCCACTGCCTCGTCGAGCAGGAAGTCGCCAGCTCCGCCACAGATGGCCACACGGCTCACCTTGCGGCGCAACAGCTCGTTGGTCATCGCACATTCAACGCCGAACGCCTTCTTTACCGCAATGACGAAGTCGCACGACGCCATCGGTACCTCCAATGTGCCGATGACACCGCTGCCACACTCCACGTCGCCCACTCGTTTCGGGTTCAGGAACGTGACGTCCGTCAGACCCAACTTCCTGGCTATGTGGTAGTTCACGCCGCCACGGGCATTGTCTATGTTTGTGTGCATCGAAATGATGCAAACATCGTGCTGTATGGCCTTCCTGACGGTGCGCTGCACGTCTGTCAGGTCGCTGATGGTTTTCAGGCCGCGGAACAGCAGCGGGTGGTGGCTCACCACCAGGTTGCAGCCCTTGCCGATGGCCTCGTCAATGATCTTTTCGGTCACGTCCAGACACAATAATGCCCCTGAAACCTCCGCCTCTGTCAATCCAACCTGCAAGCCAGCATTGTCCCAGCTTTCCTGCAAGGGCAGGGGCGCGAACTGTTCAAGGGCGCTCAACACTTCCTTTACTTTCACGCTTCTAATTACGTTTTAAGACTGCAAAGATACGCTTTTTTCCCCAATCTTGCAATTTTTCGGCCATTTTTTCTCCAAATTAGGGATAAAAAGCAAGAATCCCGCCGGAAAAGGCGGGATTCTCTGTGTTGGTATGTGTGTTGCTCTTACTTACGCAGTCCGAGAGCCTTCACGATAGCACGGTAGCGGTTGATGTCGTTCACATAGAGATACTTCAGCAGCTTGCGGCGGCGTCCTACCATCATGGTCAGCGAACGGGCAGTGCCATGGTCCTTGTGGTTCTTCTTCAGGTGCTCTGTCAGGTGCTTGATGCGATAGGTGAACAGTGCAATCTGTGCTTCGG
>Ga0326513_10002091_pt1 | contig 14906 bp, 10 predicted proteins | sample 2_2465_0518_D_FD_203654 | JGI IMG/M metagenome (GOLD analysis project Ga0326513, IMG submission 203654) | Bovine rumen microbial communities from UC Davis, California, United States - 2_2465_0518 | ecosystem: Host-associated > Mammals > Digestive system > Stomach > Rumen | place: USA...
TTCCCCTTCGGCAAGAACTTCTACGCCATCAACATTTGTGGCGTGATATTTGCCAAGCAGCGTCTTTCGCCTTCAGAATGGCGCCACGAACATATACATACCCTACAACAGCGTGAATTGCTGTTTTGTAGGGTTCTTTGTATGGTATATTGTGGAATGGTTAGTGCGTTTGCTGCAGTATCGTAACGCAAAACGAGCATACCTCAATATCTCTTTTGAACGCGAAGCCTATGCCCATGAAAGAGACAAAGACTATGAGCAGCATCGCCATCACTATGCCTCGTTCGCATACATATGCAACACTTATTGTCGTTAAGGCATATAGTAATTGGTCAGGAAATAGGTTCTGTCCCAATCGACAATCTTCAGGTCGGACTCTTTTGCAGGGTGGATGTCGAACTCATCGAGGACCATCACCTGTCTGTCCTTCTGGTCGTAAAGCGGCCATTTCTTCGCCTTGCCGTCAGGGGAGATGTCTGCACTGAGTGACGGATTGCCGGTCTTGGCAAACTGTACCCACATCTTGCGAACGGTCTTGCAGAAGTTTTCATCATATATTCTTCCTGTGAACTCATCTAATTCCGGATGGGCAAATACTACTGACAGCTCTGAGGCATGTCCGGCCTTTATCAGTGGCTGGGAGGATTCAACCCTGTAGTAGTAGGTGTATGACTTGCCGCCAGCCTTGGTCTGTTCATCCGACAGTCTGATTTGTGGTGCGATAAACATAATCTGGCTGAAGAGTTGGACGGTTGGTTCGTAACTTTCGCCCTTGATCTCGTTACACCAACTCTCAACAAGTGCTTTCTCCTTGTCTGTCATCTGTGCGAGTTTTCCCGCTGTGCGCTCTTTGGCCCACACATCCCAGTCTTCTACACCGAGAGCACCCAAGAAGGTGTTCATCTCGTCTTTGTTACAGCCCTGAAGGAACTCAATGTCTTTGGCAGCACCGTTGGCGTAGGCTTTCCACGTATTCAGTGGCAGATGGATGCCGTCTCTCTCTGGCATCGTGCGTATGCCGAGCACCTGATAAAGTCCGAACATCTGTGCAAATGTGTCAGCAAACTTCTCGGCGCTGACCTGTAGCAGGTCGGCAACACTCTTGCAGCCGAGTGCCTCCATCATCTTGTTCGTGCATGCTATGGCTTGCTCCGTACTTCTTGTCTGGCCGGGGGCGCCGCTTTGTGAGATGACACGCTTGAAATACTGATGTGAGCCGTTAATCAGAGGAAGCAGTGTACAACTGGCAGCACCTGCTGATTCACCCCAGATGGTAACATTGTCGGGGTCTCCGCCAAAGCCTGCAATATTCTCATGTACCCATTTCAGGGCCTTGAGCTGATCCAGGAGTCCCAGATTCTGAGCATCAGGATAGTCCTTGCCGTCTGGCAGGTGTGACAGGTGGAAGAAGCCGAAGAAACTGAGTCTGTAATTGATGGTAACAACAATAACTTCGGGATTCTCCTGAATGAAATTATGGCAATCGTACTGTGGGTCAGTGGCTCCGCCAACATCGAAGGCACCACCGTATATCCATACTATGACGGGCTTTTTCTTTGCTGCATCATCGGCATGCCAGATGTTCAGGTATAGACAGTCCTCACTCATGCCATTCTCCATAGCAGGATCTCCTGGAGCCTGCATAGGGGCTTTCTCATAATAGTAGGCCTCATAAATGCCATCGTCAGGGGTGACATCTGTTGGAGCTTTCCAACGTAGGTTGCCGACAGGTTGCTGACCTACAAAGGGAATGCCCAGGTAGGAAATGATGTTCTCGGCATTCCTGCCGACGAATGTTCCGTTAATACACTTGACGGCCAGCGACTTGTCGTAGTTGCCATCGATAATCTGCTTGTTCTTGCCGCCATACATGGACTTCATAGTGTCTTTGTTTTCTTGTGGATTCATAATGTCATTTTGCTTTTTAGGTTAGTTCTCTTGGAAAACATTTTCTCATTTGGGGGTAAAGATACGAAAAAACGAATGAAATAACAAATTTATTTGAATATTTCCGAGTGCGAAGTAAGTTCGGTGGAGCCAAAGTTACGAAATTAGTATGAAAACCAAAATAAAAATTAAATTGTTAGTTGTTAGTGGCTGTTTAACCTTGAAACCTGAAACTTGAAACTCAAATGCACGTCAAGTGCAGGGTAGGGGATATAAAAAGGAAGCCCCACAGCCAGCTAACCGACCATGGGACTCAGAGTTAGAGAGAGAGAGGTGGGCGTTGAGGGATTCGAACCCCCGACCCTCTGCTTGTAAGGCAGATGCTCTGAACCAACTGAGCTAAACGCCCTCTGCTAAGCAGTGCAATACCCTCGTATTTTGGATTTGCGGTTGCAAAGGTAATACTTTTTCTTGAAACTACCAAATTTTTTCTAAACTTTTTTTGAAAAATGTTTAAAATACCGGAATTTTTAACGGTTAAAGACCTGCAACCTGAAGCTTAAAAGGTGTAATGTGAAACTATACACTTACTACAGCCTTTCGACTCTCAATTTTCAACTCCAAACTAAAAAAATCAATTGAATTTTTTCAGCAGTTCGTCATCGGGGATTTCTGCTAATATGAGTTTTCCGTCTGGGGTGTATCTCTGGGTGGAGCATTCGAATAGTTGTTTGATGAGGTTGTCGATGTCTTCGGGCGACATTATTTCTCCGACAGGTGTTGCTGCTCGCTTTGCTAAGCCCAGGGCAAGGATGGTGTGTACCTCTTCTGAGGCTTTTACGCCTTGCTCAATAGTTTCGTTGACGAGTTCTCCTACCAGTTTTGTAGCGTCCATTCCACCTAATCCTGCTGGTACGCCATTGATGGAATAACTGCCGCCTCCAAGATTCGAGATATCAAATCCAAGATGTTGCAATTCTTCTAATGTGGAAGGGAGTTGATCGGAGTAAGATGCAGGAAACTGTATCACCTCGGGGAAGAGTACTTTCTGGGTGTGTGCATTATGCTCTTCAAAGGCGCGCTTGTATTTCTCAAACAAAACACGTTGTGATGCTCTGTGTTGGTCAATGATAATCATTCCATTCTCACCTTCGCACAGGATGTAGCGGCCTTTGTAGGGCTGTTGGAGAAACGAAAATTGAGAATTGAAAATTGAAAATTGAGATGTGAAAGATGTCTGAGGGTTGATGTCTGAGGGTTGATGTTTGATATCTGATGTCTGAGGTGAGGGGAATAACTCTTCCCAACTTTTTGCTGAGGGACGTGAAGAGGAGTTCTTGCTTGTTGCTCCCTTGAATGGGGTGTAGTTGGGATTGAAATCTATATGTGGGGCTTTTGCCATCGTGTTTTCATCGGGGGTGAAAACAGGGATATTAGGTTTACCCTCCTGGTCGAAATCTAATGATGTCGCTCCTGTGTAACGTCCGATGGCATCACGAACCGTCGCCATGATAATCTGCCAGATGGCTTGCTCGTTGTTGAACTTTATCTCTGTCTTTACTGGGTGTATATTGACATCAATATCTTCCGGATTTACTGTGAGGTAAAGAAAATATGATATCTGTTCTCCTTCAGGAATGAGTCTTTCGTATGCAGATATTACTGCTTTGTGGAAATATGGGTGTTTCATATATCGCCCATTGACAAAGAAGTACTGATGGCATCCTTTTTTCTTCGCGTTCTGCGGGGTGGCTACATATCCCTTAATAGTACATAGTGTAGTCTCTGTCTCTACAGGCACGAGTTCCTGATTGATGCGTTTGCCGAAGACGTCACTTATACGTTGATGGCTGTTGGCAGGGTTTAGGTGTAGCAGCTCTGTGCCGTTGGAACGAATAGAAAACGCTATATCAGGATATACCAATGCTATGCGTTCAAATGCCTGCATGATATTATTCATCTCTGTAGCATTTGACTTCATAAATTTCCGCCGGGCAGGGATGTTGAAGAAGAGGTTTTCTATTGTAAAGTTGCTTCCGACAGGACATGCTACAGGTTCCTGGCTGACGACATTGGAGCCTTCGATATGCAGCTCTGTTCCGATTTCGTCATCTATGGTGCGGGTTTTTAATGTCACCTGTGCAACAGCAGCGATACTTGCCAATGCCTCACCACGGAAGCCCATAGTATGGAGGGTGAAAAGGTCTTCTGCATGTTGTATCTTGGAGGTGGCATGGCGCTCGAAACTCAAGCGGGCATCGGTATCGGACATGCCTTTTCCATCGTCGATAACCTGTATGGATGTTCTTCCAGCATCTACCACAGAGACATCGATATTATGTGCACCAGCATCAATAGAGTTTTCGACAAGCTCTTTGATGACGGATGCAGGGCGTTGTATCACCTCACCTGCAGCAATCTGGTTGGCAACGGAATCGGGTAGAAGATGAATTATATCCATGGAATATTATGGATTCTGTTTTTTAGGTACACGTTTTGGAGCTTCACGACGTTTCTCCTCTTTTAATTCCAGACCAACTGTCTTTGGTTTCCATACCCAGATGTCGTCTTTGCTAACCGGGCGCATATAGTCAAACCAAGCAAATGTCGGGAGCTTGTGTTTTTCCGGAGGTGTCTGTGTGAGGGGATATAGCGTGCCGACATTTTTACACATCCAGATATGATCTAACTTCTTATCTGGTGTCAGATACATCTTCAGAGTGTCTGTCTCGGTATAGTTGAGGCCAATGATTGTCGAGTCGGACTCGTCTATAGGATAATACACAACCTTTACATTGGAGACAGCCCAGTTCTCGCGTAGCGCACCATCTTTAAAATACGCGCGCATGTCGCGCGAGGAAATCTGGTTGTAGTGTATGGAGTCATCCATCAGCTCTACAGAAAGTGCCTGTCGCAATACTTCTGCATAACGCATGGTGGAGTCGTTGAAATAGCATTTTATCTCTTCTCCCAACAACTGACTGCCCTGTGTCCATACTACAGGGTCTTTGTACATCGTCATACAAGAGTCTTTGGAATGGAAGACAAGAGAGTCGCAGACAGCCTGTACGTCATGACGGTAGGCACGGACGTGGTTATAGCAATATATCTCACGTTGTACGGAATCTGTATTGATATAGAATGTGCGAATCTTTATGGTGTCACCATGCATCCATAGGGAATCTTTCTGGGAATAGTCGATGCCGAGAGCATTGATGGTGGCATAGCCGTTACCGGTATTGTTGTCGTAGATGCAGTAATCTCCGAGAAGCATGTTTTTGTTCTCGGTATCATGGTATATGGCATTTCCGAAACCTTCGCTAATGCCTGTATTGTCGTCATTGAAAAGACTGTCGGCTGTAATTTCCTTGGCACCATTATAAACGGTAGAGCGACCATAGAGTTCGGATTTCTCTGTCTTGGTGTTATACCAGCAGTCGGTACTGTTCACCTTGCTGTCTTTCTGGGTTATTACAGAAGGTCCCACGGCATGTGCCATAGATGTCTTGTTGTAGTGATACAGGGTGTCAGTTTCTATGCGCAACCCTTTGTCGTTTGTCAGGACAACATTATAGAAAAACTCCGAATGGTCATCATCTGTAAAATGCCGTCCCCAATCGGCAACCAGGACATCGGTCTTGTTTGTCAGCTTTATTCTGTTTGAGCCATAGGCGTCGGCGATGCCATACATCCTGTCGTAATCGAGAGTGTCACAATAGAGCGTCTCCCCACGATGCTTCATGACAACATCTTTCCATGCATGTGCCATCTCATTGGTGCCGTCGTAATATCCATCCACACTGGTGAGTGAAAGGGTGTCCCCCTGCCACATGTGAACATGTCCGAAGGCTTCAAAGGAGTTGGACTCTTCATAGAAATAGGCACTGTCACAGGTAAGGTGCATGCCTTTGTGCATGAAGGCTACATTGCCCTTTACGAACTGGGCATCAGGGTGGGGGCCATAAGCATCATAAATCAGTTCATCTGCATGTTGCAGATAGACGCGCTGGTCAACAGTCTGCTTTTGAGAGCGTTGTGTCCTCTTGCGGGCTGCATAGCCATCTGATATTATAAGGCAGGCGAATGTCGCAATGAGTGCAACAATTCCTGCCCTTGTCAGACATGATGTTCTGCTGTGGCCCTTCATGTTCGTGTTTCCCTACAAATAAAATTATTTTATCCAACCTTCGTATTCAAAGTTACAACCTTTGTAACGGTCGTCGATACGAACGTATGTATTCTTTATCTTATCCTGAACCCATTTCTTCAGTACTTTTGCCTGTTCTCTTTCAAGTACTATGTGGCTCATCAGCTGGAAGTCTTCTGTTATTGTGGCCCTGTGTCCCTCGTTTCTTGCTTTGAGTCTAACAATGGCACATACTGTCTTACCGCGTGAGTTGGTCATAGTGAACGGGTCGGAGATTTCTCCCACCTTCAGGTTTTCGATGGCGTGAGCTACCTCTGTTGGCAGTTCCTTCATCTGGAAACGTGATGTACGACCTTCTTCTGTGACATTTGCCATCAGACCACGATTGTTCTTTGTATCCTTATCATCAGATATCACAGTAGCTCCGTCTTCAAAGGAGAATTTGTTTGCACGAAGGTCAGCAACGATAGAGTCCATTCGCAGCATTGTCTCGTCAATAGCCTTCTGTGGTACTACAGGCTTTCTGAGGATGTGACGACATTTTATCTTGTCTCCCCGACGGTCAATGAGCTGGATGATATGAAAACCGAATTCCGACTCTACGATTTTTGAAATCTTGTTAGGGTCTGTCAGGTTAAATGCTGCCTGAGCAAAAGCAGGGTCCAGCATGCCGCGTCCTACATAATCCATTTCACCACCATCACGAGCACTTCCAGGATCTTCAGAATACAGGCGGGCAAGAGTGGCAAAGGATACTTCTCCCTTTTGTACACGATCAGTATAGCCACGCAACTCATCCTTAACCTTGTTGATTTCCTCCATAGGAATTCTTGGCTGGTTGGTGATTATCTCTACTTCTACTGTTGTAGGTACGAATGGCAGACTATCTTCAGGAACTGTCTGAAAGTATTCGCGCACGTCAGTAGGTCGGATGGCAACATTCTCCACAAGTTTTTGCTTCATGCGCTGTGCCAGTTCACGATTCTTGAATTCATCGTGCAACTCCTGCTTCATCTTCGTAATACTCTGCTTACGATATTCTTCCAGCTTCTCTTTGGAACCAATCATCTGTATCCAACCGTTTATCTGTTGGTCGATGGCCTGAGATATCTCGGATTCTGTGACAACAATACTGTCTAATGCTGCCTGATTGATAAAGAGCTTTTGTACGGCAATGGACTCTGGGATACGGCAATCGGGGTCGCCATCCCATTTGATGCCTTCCTGTTCTGCCTGCATACGAGCTATCTCGATGTCAGAACGCAGGATGGCTTCGTCTCCCACAACCCATACTACCTCATCAATATAATGTGGATTGGATATCTCGGGTTTTACAACCTTAGCAGAATCAACAGCGATGCTGTCATTATTCTGAGCAAGTGTCATCAGAGAACACAAGCAAAGTAACAAAGATAAAAAGAGGGGTTTGTTCATGTTATTTTATAGTGTTCAGAACGTCTTCATTAATAACCACAGGATAACGGTTCTTCAGCTCCTCAAGCCATTCCTGCTCCTTTAATTCCTGATAGTCGGCAGTAACGAGAGCACGCACATCAGACATCTCTTCTGGCTTCTTGATTACTTTTCCGAAGGTAGTAGTATATGGGAAATCCTTCATCTGACGTATCTGTGCCTTGTCATTCTTGAATATCTCCTTGTCAACAATCTTGTTGTCTCCTTCTTTGAAGATACCCTTTTCTACACGGATGCGAAGAATGGAGTCGTTATTGAAAGTAGTGCGGAGAATCTCAACCCATTTGTCGAAACTCTTTCCTTTTACACTTTTCTTGACGGCATCGATATCCTTCTCGTCGCGGGTATAGTATGCAATACCTTTGAATCGTGGAGTATCCCACTTATAGTTTGACTTGTTCTTGTTATAGAAAGCCTGAAGTCCTGCCTCGTCATTGGCAGCCTTTTCCCACACATCACGGTTGCTAACTTCATAAAGCAGCAGGCCGTCATGATATTCCTGTATGAGATATTTCATATCTTGGCTTATGCTTGCCAAAGAATCCGAACGCATATCCATCACCTGCTCCGGAGTCTGTCCCTTTGATGCTGAGATAGCCTTAAGGCGTGCCTGAGCCAATGATTCACGGATATGTCTTCTCTCTATGAAATTATAGATATCACTCTTCAGGGTATCATATGGCTCCAACAGCTTGTGTCCTGTTACCTTTATAATATGATAACCAACTTCCGTAAGAACCGGCTTGCTAATCTCGCCATCCTTCATAGAGAAGACAGCCTCCTCAAAAGCAGGCAGTGTCTGACCTTTGCTTATCCAACCTACTTCTCCGCCACGCATCGCACTACCTTTGTCATCACTCTTGCTTGTTGCCATAGTACTGAAATCAGCACCTTTCTTCAAAGCGTAGTAAACAGAGTCTGCCAATGCCTCCTTCGCAGATTTCAAGGAATCACTCGGATTTTGGCCTATCATAAACAAAATATGGCTGACGTTGACAAGTCCGTCAGGACCTATATTGTCTTTTGTACGCTGATATATGTTTCTGGCCTCTTGCTCTACGTCATTATCATTGATGAGGGTAGGGAGGACTTGTTGATCGCGATACTGTCTGAATTCTTTGTTGTATGATGTCAACGTGTCCAAACTTGCATCTAGAGCAGCTTGCACCTTGCGCTTATAGTTAGCAAAGAGTTCTGCATATTCTTTTACAGTCTTCTTGTCAATAACATCTTCTCCATTATTCTTGTTGTAAGAATAGACGAATTCAGACTTTGTAACAGGTTTTCCTGCAACAGTCATTATTATTGGGTCGTCAGCCTGTGCAAAAGATGTTGTTGGAAGCATCAGAAGCAGCAGAAGACGACTAGCGATTGATTTCTTCATGATGTTTTACTGTGGTCTTGAGTAGTTAGGAGCTTCTGATGTTATTATAACCTCATGTGGATGACTCTCCAGCATACCAGCATTTGTAATGCGAGTGAATTTAGCATCGTGCAGACTTGTGATGTCTTTTGCTCCGCAATATCCCATACCTGCACGCAGACCACCAACGAGTTGATAGATAACCTCCTGAACAGTTCCTTTGTATGGCACACGACCGGCAATACCTTCTGGTACCAGTTTCTTTGCCTCTTTTACACCACTCTGGAAATATCTGTCTGCAGAACCTTTCTCCATAGCTTCGAGAGAACCCATACCACGATAAGCCTTAAACTTACGACCATTATAAAGGATTGTCTCGCCTGGTGCTTCTTCTGTTCCTGCTACGAGAGAGCCTATCATAACAGAATGTCCTCCTGCAGCCAATGCCTTTACGACATCTCCTGAGTAGCGCAGACCTCCGTCAGCAATCAATGGTACTCCTGTTCCCTCAAGCGCTGAGGCAACATCATAAACGGCAGAGAGCTGTGGTACACCAACACCGGCAACTACACGTGTGGTGCAGATTGAACCAGGACCGATGCCAACCTTTACAGCATCAGCACCAGCTTCTACAAGCATTCTGGCTGCCTCACCTGTTGCAATGTTACCAACAACGATATCTACACCAGAGAAAGCTGCTTTTGCTTCACGAACTTTTTCTATAACGCCAGCAGAATGTCCATGTGCTGTATCTATGATGATAGCATCAACACCAGCCTTCACCAATGCTTCCATTCTCTGGAAGGTGTCTGCTGTAACACCAACGCCGGCTGCTACGCGAAGACGACCCTTTGAGTCCTTACATGCCATTGGTTTGTCTGCTGCCTTTGTTATATCCTTGTATGTGATAAGTCCCAACAGTTTGTTGTTGCTGTCAACAACAGGGAGTTTCTCAATCTTGTGCTCCAGAAGTATTTTTGAAGCATCCTCAAGGTCAACCTGCTGATGTGTTACCACGAGATTCTCGGATGTCATCACTTCGTCAATAAGACGGTTGCCATCGCTTTGGAAACGCAGGTCACGGTTAGTTACGATACCTACCAGTTTGTTCTCGTTATCGACTACAGGAATACCACCGATATGGTATTCAGCCATAAGGTCGAGGGCATCCCTTACTGTCTTACCTGTCTTGATGGTAATAGGATCATATATCATACCATTCTCGGCACGTTTTACAATAGCCACCTGACGAGCCTGTTCCTCGATGCTCATATTCTTATGGATAACACCAATGCCACCTTCACGGGCAATAGCGATAGCCATAGGGGCCTCTGTTACAGTATCCATTGCGGCTGTAACGAAAGGAATCTTCAGGCTGATGTTGCGTGAGAACTGTGTACTAAGTGATACATCGCGAGGAAGTACCTCTGAATAAGCCGGTATAAGCAATACGTCATCGAAGGTAATACCTTCCATAACAACTTTGTCTTCGATAAATGATGCCATAATTCTTTCTTTATTATTTTTGATTTTGCGCGCAAAGGTACGAAAAAATGCGTAAAAAAACAAGTAAAAAGAAAACTTTTATCTTTTTTTAGAGTATTTTCATACGAAAATACCCTCGGCAGCGCCAAAGGTATTCTCGAAATATGTGTTCTGTTATTTTAATTCTATATCTTTTGTGGGGGTGATTCTCAGGTGGTACAGGAATTGTCCCAGCAGCAACAGATAGAATGGAGTAGCGGGTAACAGATAAGCTCCGTTTGGGGCTCCGACTACTGTTGTTATGATATTGCTAATCAGTGACATATATAAAAAGGAGGATAGCCAAGGGATTCTCTTTTTTATCCTAATCCATTGTATGAGCAAAATAGTGTACAAGAGAATGAAGACATAGACACTGTTGACTAATGGTCCTATGATGTGTATCAGTTGCCCTTTGTAACGTATTTGGAAAAGTTCTGTTAGAGGTTCCAGCGCTGTTTTACAAAGTCTGTCATAACAGAATACAGCCCACCTGACGGGATCTTGATGAAAAGCCTTTGTGACAGTATCGTTTACCTCGGCAAGACTGTATTTAGCATAAAAGAATCTATCGACCTCTGCCCAGTTATGATGTCGGGGATATACTTCGTCATAGGTGTCGTTATAACTCTTCACTAATTTAGAACTGGTGTCCAGAAATCCTGCATCCTGTGCAATGAAAAACTGATTTCTGACTCCTATTCCGGAAAAGGCGAAAAGCCCATACTGTTTTTCGAAAGCCTTCATATAGCAAAGAGCACACGATGTCGTTATCAATACTCCTGCAATTCCGATGGCTGCTGCTTTCCGTTCCTTTTTTAGAAAGCATAGAAACCATGATACAGCTAGTACTGGTAAAAGGTATAGGTAGCCAGGCCTAAGGAACAAAAGAAATAATAACAGGGAGGTGAAAAGAGTTCCGTTGACTATGGTAGGGCTCTTTCTTAGCTTTACAATAGTATAAATAAGGAATACACATCCGCTTAGCGCGAATGATTGTGTCAGTATCCAGTTGTTGTTGAAAGTGTACGCAGGGAAAGTGGCATAGAAAAGTGTTATCCAAAAACTGATACGCTCTGATTTGACGAAACTGCTGATAGTACTATGGAAAATTCCGATGGAAAAGAGAAAAAACAGATGTTGTATAAATACTGTTATCCAGTAACATGTGGGTATTCCGCATAGTTCCTTCAATATTCCAATTATGGTTGGATATACAGGAGTTCGTAGCAAATCGATAGTGCCATTAGAGAAACATTCCCATGCATCCATGTATGACAGGGTGTCGATTTCATCCATGTATTTCGCTCCTGGGCCTACAATGAGAAGTATGGCTTCCAGAATAGCGAGGCTATAGATTATTTGTAAATCTCTACTTAGTTTCATGGTATTCTTCCTCTGTGTTAACAGACCATATAGATGTTTTGTCTTTAATACCTTTTTTTATGATATCAACTGTTTCCATTGCAGTGAGCATAGAGTGGTCCATGTTGTTATATCTGTGTTGTCCGTTGCGTCCGATGCAATATAGATTTTCTATTTTGTCGAGGAAATTCTTAACCTTGTCTATTGCATAATAGCTGCCGAAGTAACTAGGATAAGCCTTCTGTATTTTCACCTGTGTAGCATCAAGAACATCATCAGCCTCAATGAATCCTATGGATATCAATTCCTTGACAGCCATCTTGATAAAGTCATCTTTCGGCATATTCCAGAGTTCATCTCCTTCGGAGCAGAAATATTCCATTCCTATCCACATTGTGTTTTCGTAGTCGTTTATGAGGTAGGGTGACCAGTTGTTGAATATCTGCAAACGTCCCACTTTTACGTCAGGCTCTTGGATATATATCCATGTGTCTGGAATTCGATTCTTGTATGTCGCCATGTGGGTTTCGTTTTTCATAGATAGCTTCTTTGTCAGGATGCCGACGGTGATGAAGTCACGGTAGGGTAGTTCTTGGGCAACCTTCTTGACGTCTTCAGGTATTTCTATTCCGGAGATGGCGGCGATAAGATCCTTTATCGGCATAGAACTGAGGAAATAGTCACATTCTTCCCTTGCTACTGCTCCTGTCTTGTCGGTAACCTCTATATAATCTACGGCATTTTCGTTTATGTGTATGTTAGTGACACAACTCTCCATCTTCACTTCTCCACCTTTGTCGATTACCTCCTGGGCTGCTGTTTCCCATAGTTGACCTGGTCCCAACTTGGGATATACAAAGGACTCGATTAGTGATGTCTCTACCTCTTTCTTTCCCTTTGTGCCGATGCTTTTTGTTATCATATCCTTCAACACCGTAAGTATTGAAAGTCCTTTTACACGTTGTGCTCCCCAATCAGCACCTAATTTGGAAGGATGTATTCCCCACACCTTTTCCGTGTAGTCTTCGAAGAACATACTGTACAGCGGCTTTCCGAAGCGGTTTATATAGAAGTTCTCCAAAGAGTTTTCTGGTCTTTTGTGAATAGTGGCAGCGATATATCCGCATCCGGCTTTGATGGTGCGCCATATTCCCATGTTAGTGAATAACCGCCATTTGAGTGATATGGGGTAGTCAAAGAAATGGCGCAGGTAGAATATCCTTGAAACCCTCTGACGTTGCAGCATCACCCTTTCTGATACCTCTGGGTCTGGGCCGTCTTCGCTGGTTTCAACTTTGCGCCCTATGAGGATGTCGTCTTTCGACGGCTTGCCTTGTGATGGCATAAGGTGTTGCCAGAAGTCTGTCACGCGTTTGCTTTTACTGAAGAAGCGGTGTCCACCTATGTCCATACGATTGCCTTTATATTTCACCGTCTGTGAAATGCCTCCAATAACACCGCTCTTTTCCATTACGATAGGGTGTATGTCAGTCTGATTCAATAGTTCACAGGCGGCTGTCAACCCTGCAGGGCCTGCTCCTGCAATGATAGCTTTCTTCATATCTTACACGTCATTTGATGTGTTGTTCTTAAAGAGAATAATCTTTCGTCCGAAAAAATTCCAACCCATAACCAGTATTGCGGTGATGAGCTTGGATAGCATATAGTGAAGATGTAGTATGTCTGTGAAAAAGTACATCAACATATTATTGAACAAGAGACCTACAAGACCTATTATTCCGTATATAATAAATTCCAAAGTCCTGTTGGATAGCTTGTGATGTCTGAATATCCACCATGTCGTTAGGATGTAATTTACCACCAGGCCAGCCAGAAATGATATGGTAGCAGAAATGAGGTAGTGGTAGTGGATATATTCCGTCAGAAAGTAGAGCAATCCGTAATCTACACAGAAGGCGATTCCTCCCACAATAGTGTATCTGAACAACTGCATTATCCAATTGTCCGTTTCTTCGCTTATTAGTTGATGGATTATTGTTTTAGTATTCAATAAATGATTTTTTTTTTCGAAAATGTTATGAAATTTGTACGCAAAGATATAGAAAAATTGTGAACTGACAAAATAATAGAATAAAAATTTCTCTTTTTTTTGCATTATTCATAACTTAATCGTACCTTTGCATCGCAAGTGTAATTATACTATGTTTTTAATTAATTATTTACAAACTTTCGGAAACTACCTCGTCCTGATGTGGCGAGCTATTGCTATTCCAGACAAAATGCGTATGTTTGGAAAGCAGTATGTGAAGGAAATGGCATCGTTAGGCGTTGATTCTATCGGCATTGTGCTTCTTATATCTTTTTTTATTGGTGCTGTAATTTGTATTCAGATGAAACTGAACATCCAGTCACCTTGGATGCCTCGATGGGTCAGCGGATATACTACTCGTGAGATTATGTTATTGGAGTTCTCCAGTTCTATTATGTGTCTTATCCTTGCGGGCAAGGTGGGCTCAAATATTGCTTCAGAACTTGGTACTATGCGTGTTACCCAACAGATAGATGCTCTCGACATAATGGGTGTTAATAGTGCAAACTATCTCATTGCGCCAAAAGTACTAGGACTTATGACATTGATGCCGGCATTGGTGATATTTGCCGATGTGATGGGTATCGTTGGCGCCTATGCGACAGCATATATTGGACAGATCCTTTCTCCAGATGATTTGACTCTCGGCTTGCAGCATTCCTTCAACTCTTGGTTCGTGTGGATGTCGATAATCAAGAGCTTGGTGTTTGCTTTTATTATAGCCAGTGTGTCTGCCTTCTGTGGCTATACCGTTGAGGGCGGTTCGGTAGAAGTCGGTAAGGCTTCAACATCTGCTGTAGTGTCTTCAAGTGTATTAATCCTTTTTGCAGATGTCTTTTTGACACAGTTGTTATCATGATAGAGGTAAAACATTTATATAAGTCTTTTGAAGACAAAGATGTCCTGCTGGATATCAATGCTGTTTTTGAAAACGGTAAGACAAATCTTATTATCGGTCAGTCTGGCTCAGGAAAGACGGTGTTGATGAAGAATCTTGTGGGCCTATTTACCCCTTCAAAGGGTGAGGTACTATATGATGGTCGTGACTTTGTTGCAATGAATAAACGTGAGAAGGCTCAGGTGCGTCGTGAGATGGG
>Ga0326513_10002092_pt1 | contig 14904 bp, 24 predicted proteins | sample 2_2465_0518_D_FD_203654 | JGI IMG/M metagenome (GOLD analysis project Ga0326513, IMG submission 203654) | Bovine rumen microbial communities from UC Davis, California, United States - 2_2465_0518 | ecosystem: Host-associated > Mammals > Digestive system > Stomach > Rumen | place: USA...
CAAAAGTAAACCCAAACTAACTGCGGGATCGCCCGCGAGATCGGGCGAAAAATTTTACACCAAGCGCAACCAAATGTCGAGAACTTTTTTGACCAATTCACAAACTTGTCACAATCGATCCTGAAATCATGATCGAGTGCAAATGTGAAGGAAATGTGTACAAAAAAAGTTGTTGACAGCCGCGATCGATCAGCGTATTATCGAGATAGTCCAAGGGGGAAAGGAAAGCCCCCAAGAAAGGAGCCACAATGGCTAACACCAAGGTCAAGTTCAACCTCACGCAGGCGCAGGCGCTCGAGATGGCAATTGCCGAGGTCACCAATGAGGACGTCAAGGCGGTGCTCCAGCACATGCTCGCGCAGAAGGCCAAGGCAAGCGCCAAGGCCAAGGCGTCGGACACCAAGACCAAGGCTCGCGTCGCTAACGAGACGCTTGCAGACAAGGTGCTTGCGCAGATGGGCGCGGATGCTGTCGGCACCAAGTGGCTCGGTGAGCACTTTGCGCCGCTCGCAAGCCCGCAGAAGGCCACGGCTGTGATGGGCATCCTTGTGGAGCGTGGAGCCGTGGAGCGTGTGAAGGGCCGTACCATCACGTGGCAGAAGGTGGACACCGACACCGACACGGAATAGCCCCAAGGGGCTACCCCACCAAGGGGTCGATCCTCACGGGTCGGCCCCTCTTTTCATCGAGATCTCGATCCCCAAGAGAAGGAAAAAAAATTTGAAAAAGTTGTGAAAGTGGTTGACACATGGTTGCGGCGGGTGTATTATCGATGTAGAGTGGGAGAGCTATCGAGGTCGGCCGTGGCAATTGTGTAGGAAATGTGTAGAAAAAAAAGATCGAGATCGTCGTTGACAAACCTACCGCATGAGCGTATTATCGAAGATGTCAGGAGGACAAACCACCAACCGAAAGGACCTGCCATGACCACCTTCGCCGCCACCATCGTCATTATCCCTCTCACGCACGAGCTCGAGCGCGCCACGCGCGTCGTGGAGTTCGTCGCGCCGAATGCCAACATGGCGCGCGCTATCGCCGCCAAAAAGGCGGACGAAATCACCGCCGACTATGCGGCGTGGGGCTGGATTTATGAGCGGGGGTGCTGCTGCCCCACGGTCGAGGCCTACGTGGACAGCCTCGAGGAGGTGGAGTAGGGGCCTGCGGGCCCCTCTTTTTTTTTGAACAAAAAAGTTAGCCAAAGGTAACTCTCGAGGTGATCCGCGCAATTGTGTAGATTCTATGAATTGGGCAAAAGGTCTTGACTTGCGGGCGCAGTGTGTTATTATTAGAATGGGGAGATCTGTAGTCGGCCAAAAATTTTTAGAACATCTGTGCGGAAAAAATAGAACGGCGAGGGTCAATTACAATGATCAAAACAGAGATCAACGGAAAAATTTTTGAACGATCAATTGCCCATCTTGGAATTTTTCCGTTCAAATGCGGCTGTCCCTTGTTTTTTCATCGTCTGGGGATACAAGATATTGTATTTTGATCAACTATCCAACCACAAGATTTGGTATGGTTTGCCGCACATTTTTGACCTCTCTTTTTCTCTCCTTTTCTATTTCTTCTATTGGAGCTTTTGACCGAAGGTCAAAAGCCTATGGCCGTAGCCTTTACTCGGAGAGTAAAGGCGTAGGCAGGTGGCCGCGGTTGGCCGAAAAATTTTACTCCTCCCGCAAGCAAATGTCGAGAGAAAAAGCCAACTTTCTCAAAAAAAAGATCTCGATCTTTTTTCCTAAAACCTATTGACACTAACCGCCCACGAGCGTATTATCGAAATCGTCAGGCGGGGCGAGACCCCGCACCCCTTCGACCAGAAAGGTCCCCATCATGCGCAAGGTCTTTGTTATCCTCGACTGCGAGACTCTGGGCAACGCCCGCAAGCTCTTCGATCTCGGTTGGATTGTCCTCGATTCCAAGGGCAATGAGCTCGAGCGTTTCAACGCTCTCGTGTCCGAGGTCGTCGAGTCCCCTTGGGGCCGTCGTGAAATTGCCACGGACGAGTTTACCTCTCGCAAGTGGGCCGACGGTACCCGCAAGTCTGATTGGTATCTTGCCCAGATTGACGCTCACTCGATCCCCGTGATGCCTTGGGGCGAGATTATGCGCGAGCTCGAGAATGTGGGCGTTCGTTACAATGCCCAGCTTTGTGTCGTGGCCTACAATTCCGCCTTTGATGTTTCTTGCATCAAGGCATCTTGCGAGGTCTATGGCGTGGCAATGCCGTCGTTCGTCGAGATTGACCTCTGGGCGCAAGCAATTAACCACGTTTGCGCTACTCGCAAGTACCGCAAGTATTGCGAGATGAACGACGCGTTTACCCCCTCGGGTTTCTACCGCACGAACGCCGAAACCGTAGGCTCCTACCTGCTGGGCGATCTCGAAGAGCGTCACACGGCGCTCGCAGACTGCGAGGTCGAGGCCGAAATTTGGCGCAAGGTGCGCAAGCGTCGCCGCAAGCAAATCAAGGGCCACGGCTCGCCGTTCAAGTTGGGCAAGCGTCACTAACCCAAGGGGCCCCGCAAGGGGCCCAACTTTTTCGATCTTTTTTTCAAAAGCTATTGACGCCACGGCTCCGCTACTGTATTATCGAAGTACAGTCAAGGCGGGGCCCCGAGGGGCGGATCTCGATCCGGGTAGGCTGGGATATCATCGCGTTTAGCGTGCAATTAGTCAGAGTTATTGCAACAGCTCGATCCTTTTTACTAAACATCAACTAAACTCCTACCCCAATAGTAGGAATAAAGGACGATCGCAGTTGGCCGAAAATTCTACCACAAGCGCGATGAGATGTCGAGAAGTTTTTTTCATCACTTTCTCTCCATTATTCACGCTAATGCATAAAAATAGCCCCAATAGACAAAGAACGACAAAACCGCAGGTAAACGACCTGCGGAGAGCCCTTCTGTGACACGATGCATAAACCACGCGGATAAGTGCCTGCGAGTGAATAAACCCACCGCCAGATTGACTCTCGTGGCGTTTGCGGGGCTATCGCCTTCGAGATCCTCGAGGTAGTTTTGCATAAACAAGGCTGGAGTAGCGGCCCAGGGTCGGCCGAAAAATTCTACTCCTATCGCAAGTAGATGTCGAGAGGAAAAACCAAGTTTCCACAACTTTTTTTCGCGGGGATCGAGGGGTCGCAAATGTGGAGAGGATGTGTGCAAAAGATTCTCGTTGACAAAGGGGATCGAGGAGCGTATTATCGAAGATGTCAGGCGGGGAAACGGGTTCCCCGCACGTCTGAAAGGGGTGCCGCATGGCTACCACCAAGGTCACTCGTAAGGCCGCTCTGTCCACCGCTATCGCCGTTCTGGGCGAGGACTATCCCGCCGAGGTCGTTGTCCTCGAGCGCATGCTCTCGCAGCTCTGCAAGCCCCGCAAGGCGCAGACCAAGGGCAAGACCAAGGCGCGTCTTGCGAACGAGGGTACCGCCGTCAAGGTCTGGCGCTATCTCGTCGAGGAGGGTGACGGCAAGACCTCGACCGAAATTGCGGGCGCTCTCGGACTCGGGACCCCGCAAAAGGCATCCGCCGTGTGCGGTATCGCCGCCGAGCTGGGCTATGTGGTCCGCGTCCAAGTCGGCAAGCACGTGACTTGGGCGGTCGGTGACGTGGTCCCCGCCGAGGACGACCCGTCCGAGGACGAGTCCGCCGAGTAGGGCAAGGGCCCGCAAGGGCCCACGGGGTACCCCGCAAGGGGTACCCTATTTTCCCCTCGAGATCTCGATCGTCCCGCAAAAACAGAACAGGCGTTCGGGCGGCGGATCCGCAATAGAACATTTGTTCGCCCCGCGGTCGGCCAAAAATTTTACCACACCCAAGAGCAGTTGTCAAGAGAAAAATGCGGCGATTCACAAATTTTTCATAATTTTTTCCCGATTCCCGATTTGTGACGAGTTTGTGAATTTGGCGATTCTCGCCCTTCGAGATCTCGATTGGTGCTATTATCGAATCGTGCTCAAGGCGGCGACCAAATAGGCCACACCGAACCGGGTAGGGCACCTAATGCGCAATAGCGGGCAGGTCAAAACAGGTGTACTACCAACAGCCCTACCTATTTTACCGAACAAATGTTCGGGGCCCGTCTATGACGGTGCCGCCGCCCTAGGCCCATACGGCCAATTTTTTTTAGCCCCAAAATCCGACTCATACGCGTTCTAAATTTTGCCTGAAACCAGACCCATCGTTCGCGCTAACCGAACAAATGTTCGGTAAAAAAATATAAAAAAAAGAGCGGCTAGACCGTTAGGTCTAGTCCGCTCTACCATACGCACTCTCGTTGCCACCGCAAAACTACACGAGTGCTTCTATGTCCTACTTACGCTTCTGAACCAGCGTGAACTCGTAGGTCTTACCATCAATCACAACCTGGACCTGGCGCTCAGGGTTCACCACGTTGACAGCACCAAACTCAGTCGCAAGAACGTTGGTCACCGCAGTGATGAGAGCGGCCTTCGTATCGTTCGGCTTGCGGGTGCGCTTACGCTGCGTAGCCGGCTTAGCCGTGTCAACTCCCTCCGTCGGGTCCTCCGCAATCTTACCGAGGTCGTACAGATACTTCTGAATCGCGAGCTTGGTATTGAGTCCTGCACGCTTGCCCTCGCGCATAACCTCCGCGGGAACAACAACCGTCTCTTCCGCACCATCGAGGTTTGTGAACGTGTACTTGAGGTCACCAATGTTCATATTTTATCTCCTATTGGAAGTAAATAGTGAAGAGTGAAAGGGGTGGGCAGTTTATCAGCACATACCCAGGTGCTTGTGGTTACTCGTCCTCACCCTCGGCATCCTCAGCCACCGCGTAAGTAGCAGGCGCCTTGGAGGTCTCACCCGCGGTCTTCACGAGACGACCAGCGTGAGCGAGAGCGTTGAGAGCGGAAGCGGACTTCTGGGTGGTCACACCAAAGTGCGCAGCCACGAACTTGTTGACCACAGGCTCGTCCTGCTCGGCAACGAAGTTGAAGACCTCATCACGGAACTCCGCGACCTCGGTGTTAGCCTTACGAGGACGCGCCTTCGCGTTCTCACGGGCCTTGGCGATCTGTGCAATCTTGTGCTCGCAGAAGGCCACCACCTCGGGGTCCTCGGCCATAACGGTCTTGATGCGGTTGTAAAGGTCGGTCTGAGTAGTCTTGTTAGCCATTGTTTCTCCTTTTGGCTCGTTTATTGCGGGGATTCCGTCCCCTGGGAGGCCGTCCCTAGGCGGGCGATTTTAGAGTTTCGCGTCTCAAAGAAAGCTTTTTTCTCTCTTTCTTTATTTATATTATATCATATAAATTGCGGTGTTGTCAAGAAGTTTTTTTTATCTCTTGCTCTTTATTCTTTTTTCAACTACCGCGTAAAGAAGAGCTTATCTGCGCTTTCTTTAATTATATTATACCATAAAAAATGGGCAGTTGTCAATGAAAATTTTTTTGAAAATGAAAATGAAAATTAGGGACTGGTTCAAAATGAAAATGAAAATCTGGGAATCATACGCGATTTGGAAATGAAAATGAAATTTAGGGACTGGGACTGGAATACGATGAAAAATATTTAGGTAAGGGGATATACGGCAGGTCTAGGGCAGCGTCCCCACTTCGTGGGTGAATAATGAATTTTTATCTTACTCTGTGGGTGAATATGCAATTCTTCACTCCGTGGATGAATATGCAATTTCTGTGAAATCTCTCTCTCTTATACACTCTCCATACGCCATCTTATATTTTCCCCAGTTACAGACCTCTAATTATAATCTTGCCTTCATCTACGAGCTCTTGAAATAGGGCTTTTTCATCATCACTATAGCTATCACTTCTACGTATATCTAACTGGTTATTCTCATATATACCTAACATACGCTGCTTCTTCTTTTCGTGCTCTACAATCTCTAACTGATGTTGATTAGCGTCTCCAATGTTCTGCTCAATAGCTCTTACTTGTGCTTTACTATACATATTCACTCTATACAATTCAAAGTATTGTCCACCATCATATCGAGTAACTCGTTCGTCGCTATATTCTACTAATCCAATCTCTTTTAGCACCGCTAAACAATTACTAATCTGCATACGAGTATTTGGTTGAGTGTGATTATACCCTAAAGCCTTACAAATTGTAGTAATACTGAAATACCAGTTCTCTTGTTGATTATATTTACAATGTAACTGATACTTGTCTAACAGATAAACATAAATAGTGAAAGCCATCTGGGATAAAGCAGTAATACAATACTTGGCAGTCTCTTTATCTAACACTATATATCTATCTGCTGGAATAAATAAATACCCATCCTTATCTTCTTCTACTAATCTAGCAACTATATACGCTTCAAGAATGGTGTTACACTTATATCTACTCAAACCTAAATGTTCGTGTAAATAGTTCAAAAACTCTCTCTTATCTACTCTTCTTCCTACATTAGGTTCTACATATCCTACAAAGTTAGATGCTAAATAAACTCGTAAATCCATTTTCTTATCATCTGTTTTCAAAGGAACGGTAATTTGTGTTTCTTTCATTTTTCTTCCTCCTTTCTAAAATTGACGTATAATTGTTATATAATTGTAATTGTAATTGTTATGTCTATACATTTTTTTACGCAGGTATATACATTTTTTTACGGAGGTATATACATTTTTTAAATCAGGCCTATACATTTTTTTACGCTCTGACACGTTATCCTCGCGTTATCCCTGATAGGTCTATACATTTTTTACTCCAGGTCTATACATTTTTACCATTTTTTGGTAAAAAATGTATAGGTCTATACAAATTTTGTAGAGGTCTATACATTTTTTTATTCAGGTATATACATTTTTTAGCTGAGGGCTATACAAATTTTGTAGAGGCCTATACAAATTTTGTATAGGTCTATACATTTTTTACACAGAGTGACATTACGAGAGGTTTTTTACCACATTGCGATAGGTTTTTTACCCTATTCCGATAGGTTTTTTTCACTATTGTGAGAGGTTTTTTACTATTTTATTCAAAAAACCTATCGGGATATTTGTATAGGTTTTTTACCACATTTGTATAGGTTTTTTACTGAATTTGCATAGGTTTTTTGACTTATTTGTATAGGTTTTTTACACTTCACATTTGTATAGGTTTTTTGACCTATTTGTATAGGTTTTTTTAGCTCGTCAAAATGTAAAGGATAATCCCCGCAGTCACAATACTATTTATAATAGTCAGCACAGCAAAAATATCCACTTGCCTCCGCTCCTTTCAGTCGCTACGGCTGGGCCGGGGCTAACGCCCCGACCCTTTAGATTATACGAACTTGATATGAGAACCATTGTCAGGGCCACCACGACCCAAAACATATCCCACAATCAAACCGAATATCACTCCAACAGCAAACCACATACTAATCATCTCCAAAGTCAATGATATTATCATCCGAACCATACATATGCTGCACGCCCGCATTGAACAGATAATCCACAGCCACCATTACAACAAGAGCAATCAAGCCCGCACCAAGATACTCCATTTATTTTGCCTTCTCTCTTGGATTACTTATACCTACGAGTATTACACCAGAAAATCCAACACATATAAAAGGTAAAAGCTACAAACATTGCAACTTTAGTTATATTATCATTCAAGTTCCTTCGCCTCCTCTTCTGCACTGACATAAAACTCTCTCATATCGTCCAGACGAAGAGCACCAAGAGAACCATATCCAGTATCTATATCAATCTTCTCAACTACCTTACCATTGGCGGCTGGGTCAAATCCAATAATGTGAACAAAAGTATCTTTTCCATTGTCCACAGCTTTGCGGCCTTTGCTATCGTCCTCCGCAGACCAGAATACGTAATCCCGCATAAGTCCACTGTTGCAGCGAGTGTGACCAAAGATTACATAATCATACGGAACAGGAGTATTACTATACAGCCAGTTCTCACGAATCCACAAAAGAGACTGCGCCCAATTCTCACCGACTCTTGGGATGTCAATGAAATCCTGATTACCACTACTGATGTAATCATCACTCATACGAGCACCATTGATGGCAATACCAGCGTGAACCAGCAAAAAGTCTTTACCATTCAATTCAATAGTGAAGTAAAGTGGCAGACTTTTGAGCCAAGGCAGAACTCGAAATGCGATACCGTCAAGACCAAATTTCTCCCAAAGTGCGGAGAACGTTTCTCGACCTCCATTCCAACTCCAAGGCTCGTTATACCAAATCATTGAGGGTTCAATCAAATCACTAAGTGAATCTCGCAATACAGGAATCGCCATATCCTCGTGATTCCCCAATAGACAATGAACATTCTCAGGAGCATTCATAGCCCACTCAAGCATTTCCGCACTATGCGGCCCTCGGTCAATCAAATCACCAAGGATATACAGAGTATCCTTCTCCATATCAAAATCAATATTGTCAAGCAACTTCAAGAAAGTATTGTAAAAACCGTGAATATCCGACACTACATAAGTAGCCATATTACTTCACCACCTTCAATCTATCTAACACACCATAATAACCAAGCGAATCTACGTCACTTTCAGAAATCTCATTCTTGATATATGCGGCGTAGTAAGCATAATAGACCCGCCCAGCAAATATATCGTCTACTTCTACTCCTTTTGGAACTCGCATTTCATAACCTGGCAACGTAAGATACGTTGAATCATCGTGCTTAGTAATATAACGAGAAGTTTCCATATATATTCACTCTCCTGCGGGCGGGTCAATTTGAATAATGTCTATGAAAGAAGTCGTGCATCCTTGCCTAAGATTGGACTCTCAGGCATAACAAGCTTATCAGGAGGAAGTGATGTTACATGCAACACTCCATCTTCATCAATCTTATCAACACGAACTGCCACATCAAAGATATTCTGGCATTCATCGCAAATAAAAGGAATCTGAACTGGTAGGTTCTTCGCAATCATATCTTCTACTTGCTGCATATTATATACGGAAAGATGGTCACTTCCGCACTGCGGGCAAACTGTTTTTCTCATATATAAACCTCCATCTGTTTCAAAACCTCTTTGAGGTCCATTTCCTTATACTCTTGGAAAGAAAGTTGACCAGTGATAAGTTTACGATATATGCGCCAATACACATACGTCCAGTTTATATCCTCATAAACATCTACCGCAACTTCAAAAGTCCGTGCGGGGAGTCTCACTTGCATATCTTTCCTTTCTTTATTATATTATACCACAAAATACTGGTTGTTGTCTACTGAAATTTTTTATTTATCCGCGACAGTAAGATAACCCAGTTGTCCACCGACCAAATTGCCAGCGGTAATTATAGGGATAATCCACCATCCTTGCAGCCACGCATTCCCAAGAGACAAATAGAACATATCAGCTACGCAGTGTTCAAAACCACTCAAAATGAACACCATTACACCAAAGATAACAGCCATCAAACCAATCACAGGGGAGCCCGCAGTCTTGAAACCATATACTGCGACAAAAATACAGATATTACAGAGAATAGCAAGAATAAACAAGGATAACGCATTATCACTAATCTTAGTAGAACATATCTCCGCGGCCTTCTGTGAAAGTGCTTGTCCATTACGAGTAAATTGAACAATAATACCAGTTGCTACTGTTCCTACTAAATTCCCTACCCAAACTTGCCACTCTTGGAGTAAATCTTTCAATGACATTGAACAGAACTTACCAGTAATTAGACCATACTGAAAAACCAAAATTGAGAACAGCCCAATAGAGAATAGAAATGCTCCAATAACCTTATTTTCCATACTTAGATAAATAATACCACCTAATGATATTGCGGCGCCTCCTATGACACCTTGTAAGAACTTACGCACAAATACCTCCTATCTATACAAAAAAAGGAAGGAACCGAAACTTCCAGCTCCTTCCTTCGTTTTTATGCGAAATCTGCGTCTATCCAATCTTCACGACCGATGCGCTTGAAATAAGCATTTGCTTCATCAACTCCAAGATATTTAGCATAGTCCGCATATACAGCCTTGCGGATAGCCGCTTCAAGTTCCGGAGCATCTTCGCCGAACTCTTCGTTCAGATCCCACTGAGCACCATCATTCAAATCAAGATTGCCAAGCCGATATTGAATAAGCATCTTTATATAGATATACTCTACGAGATGCCCGAGTTCAAACTGGATAAGATTACGGAGGTAGCGCTCTCCATCATCTTTCATCTTAGGAACACCGTTCTCCATTTCGTAGGCCATATGAACGATGTTCTCCTGATGCTCAAAAGCCTTCCAGCTAACTCGGTGAACAATCTCATTTACGAAATCATTGAGAAGAGCATCATCCTCTGCGAACGGCCGTGTAAAGATGTTGTCAAGTATGTCTGCCATCTTTACTCCTTAGTGAATCTCCAGGATGCGATCAGTCTCGAACCCCATATACTCGCAATACTCTACTGCGTCCTCATAGCGAGCGAAACAAGGACCGCTAACGATACCGGTAATAACGTCACGAGTGTCCATCACGATTACATACATCATTTAGTCCTCCATCTCCGTGCGCTCAACAGAAAATTTAACCCACTGATCGTTCTCATCCGTTAGGACAATGCGGCCGCAATTCATATCCATACCCGCATTTCCGCACCAGAACTTCCAATCAACGTACTCCGTCCAACCATCATCACCGCTCTCCCACATCTCTATCGCCTTCTCCATCGCATAAGCATTAGCTTGCTCAACGGTCAGAAAAATGCGATCTGGGTAAGCATAGTGAGAACCATATCCCGCACTATCCTTGTTGCCATTGAAATCCTCAATCATTACAGCGTAGAGAGTGACCATTTTGAGTTCCTTGTCTATTGGAAGTTTCTTTTTCTCTTTCTTACAATTATATTATATCATAAAATTATAGGAACTGTCAAGTAATTTTTTCATACTCGTTGAGAAAATCCCAAAGTAGTTCGGCGTTCGTGATGTTCCAGACGGCGCCGTTTGGTCCAATAATCTGAGTCATACTACGCTCACGACCAAAGTCAGTATCGAAGATCCACCAGCTAACCCAATGCTCTTGGTCATCTAATGCTTGCTCAATGGTATCTACGAAAGCCTGAACCATCTGCGGATCATTGAAACCAGCGCCGCAAATGAAATCGTGGCGCTCTCCGCTAAAGTTGCGAAATACGTTATCAAGAGCTTCCTCAAAAACTGTAGCGGTCAGCAAAACGTTTATATCTTTGAGAAATTGTTTTCTTGTCAACATCTTGTCTCCCTTTCTCTTTTCTATAATAATATTATACCATAAAATTATAGGAATTGTCAAGCAAGATTTTGCGGCCAAACCTTCAAGTTGAACTTGAATGTTGGTGAAATAAAAAAAAAGAACCTTCAAGTTGAACTTGAAGGTTTACTCTACTCCCCTACGAAAGGACGATAAGGGTCACCGTTCGCAACTCGTTGCTCCGAGTGTATACGCTGCAAAACACGAGAAGCAGAAAGGTCAATACGTCCATCCTTGTCGCGGATTACATCTTCCTTGGGCTGAGTGAACACATAATCAGCCGCATATGGCTCATACAGGAAACGACGATTGAACTTGGGAATCTTAGAGAAGGTTGCGGCGATCTGCTTATCAGTAATAGGCTGATAATCAGCTACGTGAATTGAAGCGCAAATATGATTAGGGTCTACGAGCTTGGAGCCGTGAGTGTGACCGTGGACATTTATCATATCTTGATATACCGCAACAGGAAAATGTGAGAGAACAATCTTTTGCGAAATGAATACTGGGAAAGGATACACAGTATCAAAGTATTCAGCAAAGGTGCTCATATCCTCGTCCTTATCGTGGTTTCCACGAATAAAATTGCAGGTGATACCGTTGCTTCGCAGAGTATTGATTACATCCAAATAATCAAGAGAACCCCAGTCTCCAAGAAACCAAAAGGTAGAACCTTCCGCCCACTTATTAGCCCAATCATTTATCATATTGATTAGGTAATCATCGTGCTCTTGGATGGTCTTGAACTGAGTCCGCTCAAAAGAAATGATACCGCGGCCTTGCTTCTCACCTTTATCATTGGTCCATTCCTTCCAATGATTGAAGTGAAAGTCAGAAGCAAAATAGTTCATTGGAATCTTAGAACGTCCCATATTAGTAATCACCCTTTTCCATCATCTTGCGGAAAGCTATTTTTTGATCTTTCCTATTATACTTCTTCTTGTTTTTGTGCAAACCACAACGACTGGCCGGATAATACTTGGGCATCATCATCAAGGTATGTTCCAAGCCCGACATAATGTGTATGGTTTCTACCTTATTATGTTTATGCCCCATTTGAATCATCCTTTCTTTTCTTTATTATATTATACCATAAAAAAAGAGAGATTGTCAATAAAAAAACTTTTGACAATCTCTCAAATTTTACTCTTCGGGCATTTGAATGTCGTCGATTAGACTACACAGATACATAATTTCAGACACGTTCTTATTTATCTGTCTATCATCATCAAAAACCCAACGATCATCATAGACTAGTCCTGCAAGAGGAGAAAGTGCATCTATACAGTAAAATTCAGTTGGTCCCCAATAGAAGTAAGCTCTGTCATAATCTTTATAATTTACTCTAAGTCCAGGCCACTGTTCTTGAATGAAATCTCGCAGAGCAATAATAGCTTCTTGTTTTACAGGATTATTTGTTAGCTCCGTAACTGGAATGCTAGGATTGACCATTTCTTTTGTACCAATTACTTCTTCCATTCTTTTTCCTTTCTCTTATGTAGCTAAAGATAACATTTGTTGAGTCACATTTGGAGTCTCAGTAGTGTCCTCTGTAAAAGAAATCACAGGCACCTGCGCGGGATTGACAAGAACTGTTTCAGGCTTACTTCCAAGATTCATTCCTGGAGCTTCTGCTTCAAAAATTCTTCCACTGTAGATTGCCTTGCGGATTTCTGCTGCGGACAAGCTTGTCTTTAGTTGTAGCATAGTTCCTTGTAGAAAAACTGTTAGTTGAGTCATAGCTATCATCTCCTTTTCTCTCTTTTATAAATAAAAAAGGGTCAATCGTAATTACAACGACTGACCCTTTCATATTAGCAAGCCTTGAACGACCACACGGGCTTCATCAACACTAGAATGTCAGCGTTGGGACGGATAGCTTCCACGATTGCGGCAGCATCCTTGTAGGCCATAGGAGCTTCGTCAATGGTGTCGGCCACTACCGACGAAGAAACAATGCCCTCCATTTCACGCTGAAAGTCAGCCAAGCACAGCTCACGACGAGCTTCCATACGCGACATAACACGGCCCGCTCCGTGCGGAAGCGAGCAGTTCCAATCCTCGTTACCCTTGGCTCGCACCAAGAGAACACCATCCCGCATATTCAAAGGAATAATACCCAGCTGTCCCTCATAGGCGGCGATTGCACCCTTGCGGATTATGCGGTTATCAACATCGACGTAGTTGTGAATGCAGGTGATGCACTCATACATATCGTCCCAGAGCATTTCGCGGGCAATCTCGTCAAAGATTACCTGATGCGACAAACGCGAGAACTCGTTACAGATTCGCATATCGTTCAGATAGTGCGCCATATCCTCACCCTCGATATAGCACAGGTCGTTGACAGGTTCTTGCGAGATACGAATATCCCAAGTACGCTTTACCTGCTCAATCTTATCAAAACGCCCCTGCAAACGGCAATGAGCAATCTCAAGCTCTCGCACCTTACGCATATCAGCGACACGCTCTTCGCGGCGAGCAATAGCGATGTTCTGGTAGAACTCCGCTACCTGCTTACCGAGATTGCGCGAACCCGAATGGATAACCAACCAGTAGTTATCGTTGTCGGCATCGTAGTCAAGCTCAATAAAGTGGTTGCCGCCACCGAGGGTTCCCATCGACAGACGCAAACGCTCCTGGTTCTTCAGCTCATCCCAGCAGAACAGCTGCTCGTAGGGGAAGGTAGCTGAGTAGTTAGCTTCGGCCGCCCGCACGTTGAATCCGGTAGGAACAACACGACGAGCAACACGGTCCAACTTCTCGAAGTCAATATCCTCGTGTCCCAAGTTGAAGGCCGACACACGGCAAGCGATGTCAACTCCAACAGTAGCAGGAACAATCCAGCGGTCAAAGGTCATCGTCGAGCCTACAACTGCACCCTTACCCGCGTGAGCATCAGGCATAATGCGAATCTTCGACATACCATAAGCAAACGAACCAGCAAAGGTTGCGATCTGCGCGATGGTCTTCTCGTCGTTGCCTACCATAAAGTTCTTCACATTAGCCATTTTTGCTTTACCTTTCTTACTTTTTTCTCTCAATCTATATATATTATACCATAAAATTTAGGCTGCTGTCAACAAAAAAATATTAGAGGTGCCAAATGTGAAGTACAATATCGTGAGGAATGTCCGCCCAATACTCATCAGTAACGGCGAACTCCTTGGCTTCGGCTTCAGTCTCAAACCAATCGCCCTCGATATACTCTTCATCGTCCGACCAGTGGCTATCAACGATGAACCAGCCACGAGTTCCGCTGTCGATTTCCATTATGTCCCAATAGTAATAATCATACCCATCTTCGCTTTCAGTGAATTGAAGAGCTTCATCATACGACCCAAAACCAAACTTAGAAACCTTGATAGTTCCGGCCATAGGGTTCTCGCGAGTCAAAATAAACATTTATATCTCCCTCTATTGGAACTTTTCCTCTCAATCTATATATATTATACCATAAAAAAAGGGTAACTGTCAACTAATTTTTCTTAGCTGACAGTCACCCAATAGATTAGCTAAGTCGGCAATAAGTCAGAAGAGTAGACTCGCGGCCCTTATACTCTCGTAGCTCCTTGATGCGGCCCTTGATGTGAGTAACCTCGGTGTCATCTTCTATATACTTCTGAGTCCACCAGTTCAGAATGTTACCATCCTTAGTGATAAACTCATAGAGATAAGAAGTTCCATAAAAT
>Ga0326513_10002093_pt1 | contig 14903 bp, 9 predicted proteins | sample 2_2465_0518_D_FD_203654 | JGI IMG/M metagenome (GOLD analysis project Ga0326513, IMG submission 203654) | Bovine rumen microbial communities from UC Davis, California, United States - 2_2465_0518 | ecosystem: Host-associated > Mammals > Digestive system > Stomach > Rumen | place: USA: California...
CACACATTTTGCTGTTGGGATTGGGGATGAATGGTATTTCGGGGTTAAGAATGTCGGAGATGATTTCTCGAATCATTTCTTCGAAAGTGGCAAGGTGTTGCTCGGTCATGTATTGTGTATCGCCCCACTCAGCCATCAGAACGCGGGAATCGAGGTGGCTGAGGGGAATGATACCGGCTTGATGTGGCGTAGTCGTTTGCTTGTGGCTGTTGAACAGCCAGGTGTACAGCATCACTTGGAACCATTTGTCTGACACTTCAGCCCAGTTGGGCTGCTGGGCTTTCACACGGAGGTCTTTTTCTTCTACTTTACCAGATTTGTAATCAAGAACTCGTATGGTTCCGTTGCAGCAATCGATGCGGTCGGCAATGCCGCTGATGGTGGCGTTGTTTCTTTCTCCGAGTATGTTGATGTCGATCTGGCGCGTGAGGTTCTTTTCTAGTTCTAGAATGATAAGGTTATCGCCATTTTCGAGATGTTTTATTTCATTTTTTAAAAAATTGGTTATCTGTGTCTTGGCAACGGATTCAAGAAAATGATTTCGACCTTGATGGCTGCGCCCGTGTTGAAATTCTTTGTTGAACTCTTCGGCTAAAAGTTGGTCGAGATGGTCAAGCGCCTGTTGTAAGGTGTCTTTATGTAGTGGACTGCCTTTGCCCGAAGAGTAAATGGTTTGAAGAACTGCGTGGATGTGAGTACCGAGCTCATTTTGCTCTAAGTCTTCATTAACTTGGTCAATCTCCTTGATTCCAAGAATGTTCTCGAAATAGAACTTCAAAGGACAATTTCGATATTTATTGAGTGCAGAGGGCGAGAATCCCCTTTCGGAGATTTCTTTGAGTCTATTCAGTGTAAGAGGGTCTTTGCTGTATGATAATGTGTTTGATTCTATGATAGTTGGATCAGATGCTGATAATACCTCTTCATGAATGGTAATGTTGTCGGGGTAGCGTTCGGCCAGTTCCCTTCGGACTTGAAGAATGAAACGGCTTGGAGAGCCTTTGCCCATTCCGTCGGATTCGGTGTTGTAAAGGAGGTAGATGTCGTCTGCACGTTGTAGAAGACGATAGAAATTGTATGCGTATACGGCATCTTTCTCGTGAAATGTTGGTATGCCAAAGGCTCTTTTTAAATTATATGGAATCAGAGTGTTACTGCTTCTTCCAGAAGGTAGGATTCCTTCGTTGGCAGAAATCAGAATGACTTTTTTGAAGTCGAGGTTTCGGGTTTCGAGAACACCTAGGATTTGCAATCCTTGGAGTGGCTCGCCGTAAAAAGCGACGGAGCGCCGTTTGGCAAGTCGGGTGTATATCTTGAGAAGCACATTGAGGTTTTCTACAAAATGGTACTTTTCTTGTATTTCTAGAAAGTAGTCGATGATTTGTAGTAGGCAGGCAAGCGCTTCCTTCTCTTTAATATTAGAATCAAGTATCTCAGAGGAATAGAGGGTATGAATTAGTTTTTTACTTAGTTGGAGGAATTGGTCGGGTGACGGAGATTCTTGAGGGAAAATGTAGATGATGACCGAAGGGTCTAGCCCCATGTCTACACAAAGTGAATTGATTTCTTCTGTGTTGGCGTAGATGATATGGCCAAGATATAATAGTTGACTTAATTTTGAATGTATGTTTTTGCCCCCGAGTACTTTGCTGATATATTGGTCGGAGAGGATGTTAAGAATGTCTTGATGGTAGAAGAGTTGGCTGCGTCGACGTTGATGAAGTGAGAATAGCTTCATCATTAGAGAGTGAACGGTGGAGTTAACAAAAGGATAGCCCATGGTTATATTGGCTGTCTTCACCTTTGAAGGAAGGGCATTGAGCGTGGGTAAGAGTAAAGACTCGTCAGCGAGAACGATGGCGGTTTGTTCGGCGGAGTGTTCGGGATTAGTCTCTAGTTGTTTGGAAATGAGGTTGCCGGCGTACTTGCATTGTAATACGTTTTCTGGGCAGCTGATAATGGTGATATTTTTGTGTTTTTGAGCAAAGTGGTCAGGATAGTTTTTGGGGATGGCGATTGTGCTATCTTGATATTGCCGGAGGAAGTGGCCTGCCTCTTGCTCTTTGTCTTCCACATAGAAGGCATCTCCGTCGGTTATGAGTTTGGCAACTCCCTCTTTGAGGTAATGTTGGATAATGGTGTGTTCGCATGCTGATAGCGCATTGAATCCCACAAAGTAAAGCTGCATACATTGTTTTTTTGTTGCTAATTTTTCGATGTTTTCTGCAACAAAACGATATGCCATACCGCTGTAGGCTTTGTGTCGGGTTAGAAGCCGTTTGTGCAGTTGGTCGTAATATTGATAGAGCGATTTGTAGAATTCGAGATAGCGCAGTTGAAAAGGGGTTAGCTGCCCTGTCTCTACATCCCACTCTCCGATGGTTTTCAATTCATGAAGATTGTTGAAGAGTTGCTGTACATCAGCTTGGTAGAGATCGATTTCGGAGAAATCGGACAACATCATATCGCCGAAGGAAATGAACTCTTCGAATGTCTCGAACTTTCTATCTTCGTTTCCAATTTGGCGATGGAGATCAAATAGTTCGAAAAGAAGGAATTCGTTAGGAACTATTTCAAGTTCACCTAATTGAGATATGAGGTCATCGAAGCAAATAATCTGTGGAAGGAAGAATGGTGCACTTTTGATGCTGGCTAATTGGCGGCGAAGGAAGAGTCCGGAGCGCCGGTTATTAAAAATAACTGTTACTTGGTCGAGGTTGTCCGGGTGTTCTGTGAGAAGTATGTTAGCTACTTCGGCTAGAAAAGTTTCCATTGTTGGGCTTGTGAGAGGGTTTCTGGTTTTCCAACGTCTATCCAATCTTGGGCGGGAAGTTCAAAGTAGTTGATTCTATGGTTTCTGGCTATTTCTAGATAGGCTGGAATTATTGAATAGGGCTGGTTGATGGCTGGAAGCAGGTTGAGGAGTTGTGGTTCAATTAGTGCAATGCCGTCAAATGCAAGTTCGCGGCATAAATTGATGGGATTTCGAACCCACTTGGTTTCATGGGTTGTTTTATTTCGCCAACCGGTCAATTGGTCATCTTTGTCGAAAAGAAGATAGCGCGATGTTTCTCTTTTGCTGACCACAAGTGTTGCAAGTGAGTCGGAATTGGTGTGTTTCTCTTCGAGTAAAGATATGTTTAAATGGGACAGTATGTCGACATTATGGATGAGAATGGGCTCGTTCTTACGGAAAAGAGATTCGGCTTTTTTTAGTCCCCCACCTGTGTCGAGGAGGAGTTTGCTCTCGTCTGACACATAAATGGGTACATCCCATTCTCTACTGTTCAGGTAATCGCGAACTAAGTTGGCAAAATGATGGATGTTTATCACAATTCTTGTAACTCCTTGTCGGACTAGATTGTCTATGGCAATTTGTAATAATGGCGTACCTTGGACATCGACCAAAGCTTTGGGGATGTGATTGGTGAGCGGTTTAAGTCTTGTGCCTAGTCCTGCTGCCAATATGAATGCCTGCATATTTGAGATAGGTGTTTATTCGAGGTTGCAAAAATACATTATTTTCCTTGTATAACGTGAAAAAAAAATTTTTTGATGTTAAAAATGCCCAACTTGGAAAAAAAATAGTATCTTTGCAAAGTCCACTACTGGAGTGTTAGAAGTGTCACATTTCTGATAGTGTATTGGTTTATAATGAAATAAATTATTATGTATATGAAATTAAATAAATTATTTTTTGGAGCGGTTTTGGTTGCTTTGCTGTTCGCCTCGTGTAAACCGTCGGAAGAAATTGCATACATCGCCGACGCCCAAAGAGATTCTGCATTCGCATTAAAAGGTCAATTTTCAGGAGGTATTCAGGCTAATGATCTCTTGAGCATTTATGTTGCGAGCGAAACCCCAGAGTCGACAATTCAGTTTAACCAGGAGACAAATAAGATTGCCGTCTTAACGGATGGTGATAACCGTACAGTTTTGAATTCAGGGAGCACGACTGTTTCAGGCTACCTGGTGAATCATGATGGTGATATTATTTTCCCGGTACTTGGGAGAATTCATGTGCTCGGCCTCACTCATAACGAGTTGGCTGCTCTGATTGAGAAACAACTTATTAGTCAAGGCCATATCACGGATCCGGTAGTTACTGTAAAGTTGATGAATTTCAAGGTCTGTGTACTTGGTGATGTGGCTCGTCCAGGACAATTGGTTGTGTCTGGTGAGCGCCTTACTATTTTTGAGGCCTTGAGTATGGTGGGTGACTTAACTATCTATGGACAGCGTCATAATGTGACTATCGTCCGTGAGGAAAACGGTGTCAGAACTATTGGCGAAGTGGATCTTTCGTCCAAGTCTGTCTTCGACTCTCCGTATTACTATCTTCACCAGAATGACGTTGTTTACGTTGAACCAAATATGCGTAAGAAGAAGAATGCAGAACGCGATCCTATGACGATGACGTATATTTCAAGTGCAGTGTCTATAGTGTCTGTCATTTCTTCGGTGCTCTATTACTATATATTGTCTAAGTACTATAGTGGTAAGCAATAATCAATCCAGGAATCATTATAATTAAGATATATGGAAAATCAGCAACAATTGAGAAGCACTCAGAATACACAAAGAGTAAACTCAAATCAGCAAGATACTGAAAACACTATTTCCTTACGGGATATAGTTTTTCTGGTGATCAATAACTGGTATTGGTTTGCTTTGTCACTTTTTATCTGTTTAGTGGTTGTCGCTCTGGTTTACAAGTCCAAGCCTAAAGAGTATGAGTACAAAACCACTATTTTGGTTCGAGACGAGTCGGGTAGAGGGAATTATCAGCCCCGTAATATGGATGCTATTTTTAATAGTATGGGGATGGATAATGGATGGCATTCGCTTGAAAATGAGATATATCTTATCAAGTCTACTGCCATCACTAGGAGTGTCGTTGAGAATCTTGAGTTAAACAAGGGTTGCGAACGTAATGGTCTCTTTACTAAGATTTCCTATTACAGGGATCGTCCAATTGAGATGAAGGTGTATTCACGCCCAATTGATGTTAATACCACCTCATCTTCTGAGGTGAGCTTGGTAGTCAATGTCACTCCAATAGACCAAACCAGTTATGAATATTCTGTTGCCTCAATTAATGGCTACAAGATGGAGAAGAAAGGTAAAGCCCATTATACTGACCGAGTAAAGTTGAATAAAGAAGGCTCTGTGGAATTCTCCATCGATAAGACCCAGTACTATTCTCAGCGGAATTATAAGGTAACGTATATCATGTCTGAAACTCCAATTATGAGTAAGGCAAATCAGTTGGCAAAGAGAATAGCCGTATCGCGGATTGATAAAAACGCATCAATTGTATCAATTGTTTATACTGATAATAACGAACTTAGAGCGAAAGAAGTAGTTGATGCTGTAGTGGTTGCTTATAATGAAGATGGAATTAATGATAAAAAAGCCATTGCTGAAAAAACTGAACAATTTGTATCGGAACGTATAGCACTTATATCGGGTCAGTTGGAAGATGTGGATTCTCAAGTTGAACAGTTGAAGAAAAGTACTGGATTGCCCGACCTTAACACTGCGTCTGGTACAATTCTCCAGACAGGGACTCGTTATTTGGAACAGGTAAATAGTTTGGAAGCTGAATTACTGTTAATTAAATCTATCAAGGATTATTTGAATAATCCAGCTAACAAAGATGAACTTATCCCGGTTAATGTTGGAATCTCTGATGGAGGGGTTCAGGGTATGATTTCACAATACAACAACCAACTTCTGCAGTATAGGAAACTCCTTAACAATGCAGGACCGAATAACCCCCAAGTTAGAACTTTAGTTCAGCGGATGGAAGCTAATAGGAGTAATATTATTTCTTCTGTTGATAATCTAATTAATACTGTGAGTGTACGTCTCCATACCGCTAAATCTCAGCAAGCCCGCGCTCAAGGACAGATATACGCAATGCCAACTCAGACAAAGGCTGTTGATGAGGTTACTCGTGAACAGAAGATTTAGGAGGAGTTGTACCTTTACTTGTTAAGCAAGCGAGAAGAAAATGCGATGAATTTAGCCGTCACTATCAACAATGCTAAAGTTGTTGAGCCGGGGACTCGATCTAACCTTGGACCTCATTTGTCCATGCACATTTTAGTCGGTCTCATAGCAGGTGCCGCAATTCCGGCTCTTGTTATGTTCTGCATTAATTTCTTTAATGTTAAACTCCGTTCTAAGTCAGATATTGAGCGTGCTCTTACTATTCCTATCTTGGGTGAGATTCCCCAAAAGCCAGAAGGTCGTGCTAACGATGAAATCATTGTAACTGCCAATGGTAATGATGTGGTGACTGAGGCATTCCGAATATTGCATTCCAATATACCATTCTTCCTTAAAGAAGGGCAGAAGGTTATACAGACAGTTTCAACTATTCCAGGTGAAGGTAAGTCCTATGTTGCTTTGAACTTAGCCTTGTCCTTGGCATATTTAGGAAAGAAAACAATTCTGGTAGACTGTGACTTGCGTAAACGTAGCCTTTCTAAGACGATTGACCGTAACAATCGTACAGGTCTAATTCATTATATGTTAGGGAAAGAGACTGATTTCGATAAGATTATCATGCATAGTGAAACTTCACCGTGCTTGGACTATATTGTATGTGAGAAGACTCCCCCAAATGCCACCCAGTTATTATTAGACGATAAGATGGACAAGTTAGTTGAATACCTCCGTCCTAAATACGACTATATTATTCTGGACTCTACTCCTGCCCAAATCGTTGCAGATTCTGCCATTATTAACCATTGTGCTGACCTAACAACTTATATTATGCGTGTTGGTTATCTGAATAAGAGTTCGTTCCCATTCATTCAAGAGTTAGCAGACAAAGGCAAGTTTAAAAATATGTCAATTATCATGACCGATGTTCCTCTTATTAAACGTCGCTATGGCGGTTACGGCTATGGTTACGGCTATGGCTACGGTTATGGTTACGGCTACGGCTATGGTTACGGTTACGGCTATGGTTACGGCTACGGTTATGGTTACGGTAGTGATAGTGACAGTGATAAGAAGAAAAAAAGTGAAGATTAAATAAATATGAAGGGAATTGTTCTTGCAGGCGGGTCTGGTACCCGCCTGTACCCTATTACTAAGGGTGTTAGTAAACAGCTGTTGCCAATATATGATAAGCCTATGGTTTATTATCCTATTTCGGCTTTAATGTTGGCGGGTATTAGGGATATCCTAATCATCTCTACACCGTATGATTTACCTGGTTTCAAACGTCTTTTAGGCGATGGCTCCGACTATGGAGTAAGATTCTCCTATGCCGAACAGCCTTCTCCAGATGGTCTTGCTCAAGCATTTATCATTGGTGAGGAGTTTATTGGGAAAGACTCTGTATGCCTAGTTCTTGGCGATAACATCTTCCAAGGAAACGGCTTCAGCCAATTGTTAAGAGATTCTGTTCTGGCAGCCGAGCAAGAGAACAAAGCCACTGTTTTCGGCTACTGGGTGGCGGATCCCGAACGCTATGGCGTTGCAGAATTCGACCAATCGGGTAATGTACTTTCTATAGAAGAAAAACCTAAGGATCCCAAATCCAACTATGCTGTTGTCGGACTCTATTTTTATCCCAATAAGGTTGTGCAGGTGGCCAAAGGTATTAAGCCATCTGCCAGAGGTGAATTGGAAATCACCTCAGTAAATCAGAGGTTCTTAGAGGATGGCGAACTGAAAGTCCAGATTATGGGACGAGGATTTGCTTGGCTCGATACCGGAACCCACGATTCTCTTGCTGAGGCTTCCACCTTTATCGAAGTTATTGAGAAACGACAGGGTCTCAAAGTTGCTTGTCTCGAAAGCATTGCTTATGAGAAAGGCTGGATTACGGCTGAAGACCTACGTCGCATAGCCCAACCGATGGCTAAAAACCAGTATGGGCAGTATCTACTAAATCTAATAAGGAATTAATCAGGAGAAAGCCATCCAAGTCATAATCTCAATGGAAATAATTAAAACAGAGATCGAAGGCGTATTCATTATAGAGCCACGTGTTTTTGGTGATGCCCGAGGCTATTTCTTCGAGAGTTTTAACTCACGTGAATTTGCTGAAAAGACGGGACTTAATATCACCTTTGTACAGGACAATGAATCCATGTCCCATTACGGAGTCTTGCGTGGACTTCATTTCCAACAGCCACCTTTTGCTCAAAGTAAATTAGTACGCGTTGTTAAAGGCAGAGTATTAGATGTCGCTGTTGATATTCGAGTAGGCTCTCCCACTTTTGGTAAATATGTCTCTGTTGAACTTTCTGAAGATAATCATCGCCAGTTCTTTATGAGCAAAGGCTTTGCTCATGGTTTTTCTGTGCTGAGTGAAGAGGTGGTTTTCCAATATAAGTGTGACGAGTTCTATGCCCCTCAAAGCGAAGGAGCCATCGCCTGGGACGACCCAGACTTGGCAATCGACTGGCTTATACCAAAGGACAAAATTTTGCTGTCCGAGAAAGACCGTCACCATCCTTTTTTACGTGATTTCCATTCCCCTTTTAATACAATGAGGTAGTACCGAGGTGTAGTATTGCCATACTTACACTTAATACTGATCTAGAGATGAACATACTAGTAACAGGAGCAAATGGCCAACTTGGAACGCACATGCGATTGAAAAGTGCCTCCTCTTGCCACCGCTATTTCTATACAGATATTGAAGAACTAGACATCACCGATCTCCAGGCTATTCAATCTTTTGTGAAAGATAATTCTATCCAGGCTATAGTGAACTGTGCAGCATATACTAATGTTGATAAAGCCGAATCGGACGAAGAATCGGCTGACCGTATTAATCATGTTGCAGTTGGGTATATGGCTGACACAATGGCTTCAGTTGGAGGACTTTTAATCCATGTTTCAACCGATTATGTATTTGGAGGTACTTTCTACAATGTCCCAATTTCAGAAGATGCAATCACCAACCCCACTGGGGCTTATGGTCGGACTAAATTAGCAGGGGAAAAGGCAGTACTTAGCTCTGGCTGCCGCCACATCATTCTTCGCACTGCATGGCTTTACAGCGAGTATGGTAAGAATTTTTGCAAAACCATGCTTAACCTTACTGCCAACAAACCACAGCTTACAGTCGTCTTCGATCAGGTTGGAACCCCCACTTATGCTGGCGATTTGGCAAGTGTCATACAGATAATACTTGAAAAACGATTAGATACAGGGAACGAGGGTATTTATCATTTTACCAACGAAGGCGTATGCAGTTGGTATGATTTCACTAAAGAAATTGCCCGTCAGGCAGGTCATAAAGAATGCGATATCCAACCTTGTCACAGCAACGAATACCCAACCCCTGTGATTCGTCCCAGCTACTCCGTTTTAGATAAGACCAAGTTCAAACAGACCTTTCATCTGCCTATACCGTATTGGGTGGACAGTTTGTCAGTTTGTTTAAAAGGTTTGTTACAATAATAATACATATTATGTCAGCTCCTTTTATTCATGAAAGCAGTTATGTCGATGACGATGTCATCATAGGACAAGACACCAAGATATGGCACTTTTGCCATATTCAGCGTGGTGCACGTATTGGCAGTCGTTGTTCTTTTGGACAAAATGTCAATGTCGGAAACAACGTAATAATTGGCAACGGTGTACGAATTCAGAATAACGTATCTGTCTATGAGGGTGTTGAGATAGAAGACAACGTCTTTTGTGGGCCGAGTTGTGTATTCACCAATGTAACGACCCCCCGTGCCCACTTCCCATGCCATGGTGTCTACTCCAAGACCCTCATCAAAGAAGGAGCTTCCCTAGGTGCCAATAGCACAGTAGTCTGTGGCCATACGGTTGGACGTTCGGCGCTTATTGCCGCTGGTGCGGTAGTAACCAAAGATGTGCCCGACTATGCGCTTATGGCAGGCGTCCCTGCTCGTCGCATAGGATGGGTCTGTGAATGTGGCAAACGTCTTGACGACTCGCTCCAGTGTACCTGTGGACGGCACTACCACCTTCTCTCCGATGGAAATTTGGCTAAAGATTAAATAATCAGGTAATTATCATTATAGTACAGTGAAAAAGCGATATCTTTTCTTTTTGGTTCTGTTTGTCCTCTCATGTATGAGTGTCAATGCCAGACCCAAGCCATCTTGGATGACCGAACTCCCCTTGCCGGGAAATAGCACCTATATCTATGTCAAAGAAACTGGCCAAGGCAAAACACCTTCCGAAGCCCTTAATATGGCTTTAGTGCATGTCTTCGAGAGTACAGCCAGCCGTATCGGTAAACCTTTCGACTCCGAAGATGCATTCAGTCAGTTGCAGAAAGGCGTAAAATACGAAGAAATATGCACCAAATATGAAGTGCCGATCAATCTCGTAGACCATTACACCTCAAAGGATAAAAATGGCAGCTATTGGGTCTATGTGTTGTGTCAGGTCAGTGCCAGAAAAGACGTGGCTCCAGTATGGGACAGAGGAAAGAATATCGACCGTAATTACGACTGGGCATGCCTCTTCCGTTCGGTTGTTCCAGGTATAGGGCAAATGACCAAAGGATATACTGGCGAAGGCATACTCACCCTCAGCAGCGAAATTCTATTAGTAGGAGGTGCTATCGGTTGTTATTTTGGGGCTCAGAATCAGTATAACATCATCAATACCACCCGCTATGGCGACCCTGCCCACATCAATGCAGTCAGTCGTTACAACACTCTTCGCAACACCCAGTCCTTCCTCTGGGGTGCAGCCGGAGCGCTTTATGTCATCAATTTGGTCAGGGCATTCACCCTCGACCCCAAAACCACTGTCAATCTGGTATTCACCCCCTCCCTTATGAGTACCCCATATACCACAGCCCCAACGTTGGGTCTATCTTTAAGATTCTAACCCTGTTGCTCGTGTAGATCCCATTCTTTTATGAAAAAGTATTTTGTATTATCCATTCTTTTCGGTTCATTTCTTTTCAGCTCCTGTATTAAAGATCTAACTCAAAGAGGAATCTATGAAACCACTCGCTGCTACGGTGTCATCCTCGACAGCCTTACGGATAAACCCCTTGCTAACATTCGCATTATAGCTACCGATCGGCTCAATGTCGATCAAACTGTCTACTCCAACTCCGACGGCACCTTCGAAATCCCTATTCACGAATCAAAACTTACTTCCGATTATTATATTTTTATCGATGCCGATTCTCTGTTTCAGAGTGTCGAAATCAAAGTCAACGACCTTGAACTCGGTGAAGAAACATTCAACTTAGGCAAGATTTACTTCATCGGCGCTTCCATACCGAAGGTCCATACCGCCCTTCCCGACAATATCACCACCACCTCCGCACGTTGTTCTGGGCAGATCGAACAATTTGGCTACTCCGAAATCACCGAGCGTGGCTTTGTGTATGGCAATATGCAGTACCCCACTATTTACAACAATGTAGTGCGGGCTAGTGGCACAGGAGATTCTTTCAGCGCCAATCTTACCCTCACACCTCATACCACTTATTACGTTAGGGCTTATGCTATCAACGGCAAAGGCGTCGGCTATGGTAACCAAGTCGTCTTTGCTTCCCTCGATGGATTACCAGAAGTGGTCACAAACGATATATCCAACATCACTCCATCCTCAGCTTCGGCGAGTGGCCATGTGTTCAGCGATGGAGGATTTCCTGTTTCATCCCGTGGACTCTGCTGGGGCATGTCCATCGACCCTACCATCGACAACCTCCATACCTCCGATGGGTCTGACACGGGTTACTTCGTAAGCACTTTAACCGGTCTCCATCCGGGTCGAACCTACTATGTGCGGGCCTATGCTCAGAATGAGGCTGGCATTGCCTATGGCGCCAACCAATCATTCACCACCCCCGATGGGCTGCCTTCGGTGACCACCTCCCAAGTCAGTAATATCACATCCACCTCTGCCACTGCCGGTGGTACGGTGGTTTCCGATAGCGGGTTCCCAGTGGTTCGTCGTGGCATCTGCTATAGCACCACACCTCTCCCCACCACCTCGGCTCCCCACACTACCGATGGCGTCGGCCTCGGCAACTATGTCAGTCAGATGACCAACCTTCTGCCTGCCACCACATATTATTACCGTGCCTATGCCACCAATGGGGTCGGCACCGTCTATGGAGCACAATATTCCTTTGCGACAGAGTGACTTTCTAGTACAGTTTTCCCACAAGAATGAAATATAAAATGTTCAAAAATAAACCGCTGCTCAAGACATTGATTCTCTTCTTGCTTTCAATGTCTTTCGTATTCACTTCTCAAGCTTATAATTTCTCCTCAACTGCCAGTTCGGGTCAGACCCTTTATTTCAACATACTGTCCGACAGCACTGTCGCCGTCACCTATCCCCATTTCTCCTCCGACTCCTATTATAGTGGCCATCAAAGACCTACCGGTAACCTCATCATACCCTCCGCTGTATCCAATAGTGGCAGTATCTATCAGGTGGTTTCCATTGGCGACAATGCCTTCAATTCCTGTTCCGGTTTGTTGTCAGTGACCATTCCCACCTCTGTCACCTCCATTGGCAACAACGCTTTCATGGGCTGCACGGCCTTGTCCTCCCTCGCCATTCCTAATTCCGTCACCATGGTTGGCGTAGGTTCTTTTCAAGGGTGCAGCGGTCTGCAATCCATCTACTTAGGATCCTCCATATCCACCATCGGCAATGTCGCCTTCGAAGGATGCAGTTCCGTCACCTCGCTCAGCATCCCCAATTCGGTTACTCTCATCGGCAACTGGGCTTTCTGCAATTGTACCAGTCTCGACTCCCTCTACATCGGCTCTTCTGTTACTTATATTCTGCAAAACACCTTTGCCGGCACCTCCAATGTGCGCTATCTCCATTATAATGCTAAGAATGCCATTGCTTACTATTCTGCTCTGGACCAGTACTATTCGGCATTGCCCGTGGGCAGCCTTGTCCATCTAGAGGTAGGCGACAGTGTTCAGACTCTCCAGCAATATACCTTCTCGGGTGCCGACTCTCTTGAGTCTGTCTATCTTGGCAAGAATCTTTCCTCGGTCAGCACCAGTGCCTTTTCCGGATGCTCTAATGTGCGCCATCTGACCTACAACTCTGGTCTTTTTGGCGATGCCACTTTCCCCAGCGATGCTTTCAGTGTTTTCTCTGCTCTTACCCACTTGGTAGTGGGAAACGATGTCTCGCACATTCCAGCTTCCGCATTCAGTCTTCACGACAGCCTACACATTGTGCAAATTTCACCGTCTGTCTACACATTGGGCGATTCTTGTTTCTTTTCCTGCACCCGATTAACCAATTTGCAACTACCCAACACCCTCTCTTCCATCGGAGCTTCAGCTTTCCAAGGATGTTCCAGCCTGTCGGGCACCCTATCCCTTCCGCTTGTCCTCTCTACCATTGGCGAGAATGCTTTCCGGGGTTGCACCGCCCTCAGCGGTACACTCTCCTTTCCCTCGGCCTTAACTGCCGTTGGCCAGGGAGCCTTCTATGGCTGCACCAATCTCACTGCACTCAACTCTCAGAATTCCTCTGCCCCCATCCCCCCCTATGCCTTCTATAACTGCCAGCGCCTCTATCAAGTCGTTTTGGGTAACCAAATTCCATCCATAGGCTCCAGCGCCTTCCGTGGCTGCATCCGCCTTACCGACCTTACCTTGGGCTCCTCTGTGGCCTCCGTTGGGCCAAACGCCTTTAGCGGATGTGTCCGACTGCCCAACCCTGTCTTCCCCAGCAGCCTCACCACCTTGGGCGACAGCGTTTTCTATGGGTGTTCACTAGTGGGTGGGCAGCTCTCTCTTCCACAAGCCATCAGTTACATCGGCAATTACGCCTTTGCCAATACTGCCCCCATCTCGCTAATCTCCATCAAAGCCGCCACACCTCCCACCATTTTTGCTGCCACTTTCTCTTCTGCCACCTTGTCCACTCCGGTCTCTGTGCCCTGTGGCTCACTGCTTAGTTACCAAGTGGCCAATGTCTGGGACGATTTCAATAATCTTTCTGAGGCCACCCCGTATGATTTGAGTCTCAGTGTAAACGATACCCTTATGGGCACCGTCGTCGTACTCCAGCAGCCCACCTGCTCCAACTTTGTGGCCCGCATCCAGGCTTCGGCCTTCCCGGGTTATCATTTCATCCGATGGAACGACGGCAACACCGCCAACCCTCGTCAGCTCACCCTCTCTTCCGACACCGGTTTTGTCGCCTTCTTCGTATCCGACTACTCCTACGTCACCGTGCTTACCAACGACACCATTGCTGGCTCTGTCACAGGTTCGGGACTCTATAGTTACAACGATTCGGTCTTTCTGACCGCCTATGCCAACCCCGGCTTCCACTTCCAGTACTGGAACGACGGCAACACCTCCAACCCACGGCTGCTTTTCCCCACACAGGACACCACCTTTACCGCCATTTTCCTCTCCAACACTTCCACCATTGCCGTCTCAAACAACAACCCAACCATGGGTTCAGTTAGCGGTGGCGGCACATACTACTATCAGAATCAAGCCGTCATCACCGCCACTCCATTCTACGGCTACCATTTTACCTCTTGGAACGATGGTGTCACCAGTAATCCGCGCACTATCCTAGTCTCGCAGGATTCAACATTCATAGCCAATTTCGCAGTCAATATCTACAATGTCACTGCCTCCAGCAGCAACCCCACCATGGGCAGTGTCCTAGGCGGAGGAAACTATAATTATCTTTCTTCTGCCACCCTCACTGCCACAGCCAACTACGGCTACCATTTCACCCAATGGGTCGATGGCTCTACCGATAATCCCCGCTCGCTAGTCGTCACTTCCGATTCATCTTTTGTGGCCCAATTTGTGGCCAATAGCTACACCCTCTCCGTCACCTCTGCCGACACCACTATGGGCTCCGTATTTGGTGGCGGCACCTACAGCTACAACAGCCTTGCCTCCATCTCGGCCATC
>Ga0326513_10002094_pt1 | contig 14902 bp, 5 predicted proteins | sample 2_2465_0518_D_FD_203654 | JGI IMG/M metagenome (GOLD analysis project Ga0326513, IMG submission 203654) | Bovine rumen microbial communities from UC Davis, California, United States - 2_2465_0518 | ecosystem: Host-associated > Mammals > Digestive system > Stomach > Rumen | place: USA: California...
ATGAAGGAGTTCGAGGGACTGGGCCTGAATACCGTCGACGAGGCTCTGCAAGGCCGCATCGCCGGACTCGACATCGTGTCGGTGTCGGGCAACCTCGGTGCCGGCACCACCATGCGACTACGCGGTGCGTCGAGCATCTCGACACTCACCAGCGCCAATCCGCTCATCGTGGTCAACGGCAACACCTGGAACGTGGACATGAGCAACTTCGACGTGACCAACGCCAACGACGAGCAGTTTGCACAGCTACTGAACGTGAACCCCGAGGACATTGCCAGCATCACCGTGCTGAAGGATGCCGCTGCCACCGCCATCTACGGCTCGCAGGGTGCCAACGGCGTCATCGAGATCACCACCAAGCGCGGATCGCAGGGCAAGCCCAAACTCACCTACTCGCTGCGCCTCACCGGCACCTACCAGCCGCAGGGCTACCGCCTGCTCTCGGGCAGCGACTACACCATGCTGCTCAAGGAGAGCTACTTCAACCCCGAGCAGAACGACAACGCATCGAACGTCCGTGAGTTGAACTACGACCCCACCTTCTCCGAATACGAGCAATACAACAACAACACCGACTGGCCCGACGCTGTGACGCAGTGGGGCCTGCGACAGAACCACTACCTCTCGGTGACGGGCGGCGGCGAGAAAGCCACCTTCCGCATCTCGGGCGGCTACGACCATGAGACCGGCTCGGTCATCGAACAGAAGCTCGACCGCTTCTCGACCCGCGTGGCTCTCGACTACTACGTCAGCGACCGCATCAAGATCTCGACCAACTTTGCCCTGACCTATACCGACACCAAGCGCAACTACGACAACCTGCTCTCCATCGCCTACCGCAAGATGCCCAACATGAGCATCTACGAGCAGGATCCGCTCACCGGCGCCGACACCGACAAGTACTACACCATGCTGCAGTCGGCCCCCGCCGTGTTCAACAACGACCAGAAAGTCTACGTCAATCCCGTGGGATCGGCCCATCTGGCCAAGAACGACGACCGCACCTACGACATCACGCCCGAGTTCGAGCTGAACTACCACCTGCTGGGCCTCGACGAGGAACACACGCAGCTGAACTGGCAGGGCCGCGTCTACATGAACATCTTCAACGAATATGTCGACAAGTTCTACCCCAAGGAGCTGGTGACCCTTTCCTGGAATAATGGCGTGAATAACGCCTACACCGGCTCGACGAAGAGCGTGGCCTTCAACACGAAGCAGACGCTCACCTTCATCCCCCATTTTGAGAACAAAGACCACTCGCTCATGGCCATGGGCCGCTTTGAGCTGACGTCAGGCAGCTCGAACGGACAGGGCACCGACGCCACCAAACTGCCTTCGGGAGGCATCACCAGCCCCATGGCAGGCGGCCGCGTGACGGGCATGAGCTCCAGCTTTAGCCAGTGGCGGTCGATGTACTACACCTTCTCGACCCATTACGCCTACAAGAGCCGCTACATGCTCGACTTCTCGCTGCGCGCCGACGGCACCACGAAATTCGGCCCTGACCGTCGCTGGGGCTACTTCCCCGCCGTGTCGCTGCGCTGGAACATCGTCGACGAACCGTGGATGGCCCCCACCCGCAAGTGGCTCTCCATGCTGGCCATACGCCCCAGCTGGGGCCGCGTGGGCAACCAACCCAGCCAGGACTATCTCTATGAGAGCATCTACAGCTCCGGATCCCGTTACATCGACATGGGCAGCATGCAGCCCAACAACATCCGACTGACCAACCTGCAGTGGGAGACCACCACGACGTGGGACATCGGTGCCGACCTCGGCCTCTTCGACGGTCGCGTCACTCTGCAGGCCGAGTGGTATCACGCCACCCGCCGCGACATGCTCATGCCCAGCGTCAGCATCCCCTCGAGTACGGGCTTCTACAGCCTGACCTACCGTAATGTGGGCTCCATGCGCAACATAGGCTGGGAGCTGAACCTGAACACCAACCGGCTGATACAGGCGGGCAAGTTCTATGCCGACGTGAACATGGTGTTCGGCAACAACCGGAACGAAATCATCTCGATGGACGAGACCGTGCTCGCATCACTTAACTCCGAGTTCCACTACGAGAACCGCGAGGTGCTGCAGCGCGTGCAGCTCAACAACCCCTTCGGTGCTATCTACGGCTTCCGCTACAAGGGCGTCTACGAATACCAGTACGACACCTTCGAGGCCATGAGCGACGACGAGCGTGCCAAGTTCCTCGCCGAAGGACACACCGCCCCCATTGCCATCAGCGACAAGGGCGAGGCCGTACTCGACAAGGACGGCAAGCCCGTACACCTGATGTACAACTACACCAGCGACGGCACCGGCAAGAACTATACCTTCAAGGGGGGCGACGCCATCTACGAGGACATCAACCACGATGGACAGATCAACGCCCTCGACATTGTCTACCTCGGCTCGTCACTGCCCAAGCTGACCGGCGGCTTCGGCTTCACGCTGAACTACAGCCGCTGGAAGCTGAACACGCAGTTCAACTACCGCGTGGGCAACAAGATTCTGAACCTGGCCCGACTGGACGCCGAGGCCATGAAGAACAACGACAACCAGAGCCGCGCCGTGAACTACCGCTGGCGCAAGGAGGGCGACGTAACGCCCATCCCACGCGCCATGTACGGTGCCACCACCAACTACAACACGCTGGTGAGCGACCGCTTCGTGGAGAACGGCTCGTTCCTCCGACTGAACTACATGCAGCTGAGCTACTCGTTCGACCCGAAGGTGGTGAAGAGCCTCCTCGGCATCAGCCGTCTCAGCCTCTATGCCAGTGCCAACAACCTGTTCGTTCTTACCAAATATAAGGGCGTAGACCCCGAGGTGAGCTACGGCGGCTATGGTGCTGCCGTCGATGGCGGACAGACACCGCGTGCCAAGTCCTACACAATGGGTATCACGGTAGACTTCTAAGAGACCCTCCCCCTGCCCCATTCCCGAGCAAGGCTCGCCTACCCGTAGCCTTTCCCTGCGAGGGAGGGGAGTAGATAGAGTTGCAAACAATGATTAATGTTCAATGGGAACAGAAAGGAACAATAAAGAACCGATAATATGAAAGAGTTGATATATAATAAAATAAGGAGAACTGTCCGCTTCATGGTCTATACACTCCTCCCCATTACAGGGGGAGGCTGGGTGGGGGTCTCCTGCAGCGACTTCCTCGAGATTCAGCCCCTGGAGACCATCGTCCTCGACAAGTTCTGGAACGAGGAGGCCGACGTGGAGAACGTGATAGCCGGATGCTACTCGACCATGCAGCAGCAGAGCGTCGTAGAGCGCATGATGGCCTGGGGCGAGTTCCGCTCGGACAACACCGTGGGCGGCACCGGCATCGAAACCGAGATCGACCTCTCGAACATCTTCAAGGAGAACATCAACGCCAGCAACTCGTTTGTGCGCTGGGGCGACTTCTACAACATCATCAACCGATGCAACACGCTCCTCTATTATGCCCCGCAGGTGGCCGAGCGCGACCCCAACTACACCGACAGTGAGCTGAAGGCTACCCAGGCCGAGGCTTCGGCCCTGCGCGACCTGATGTACTTTTACCTGATACGTGCCTTCCGTGACGTGCCCTACACCACCGAGCCCTATCTCGACGACAACCAGACGATGGACCTGGCCGCCACACCATTCGACAACGTGCTCGACACCCTCATACAAGACCTGGAGCAAGTGCAGGGCATGGCCGTGAGCAAGTATCCGTCGTCGAAGAAATACTACCAGCGGGGACGTATCACCCAGCGGGCCATCCATGCCATGCTCTGCGACATGTATCTGTGGAAGCAGGACTACGCCAACGCCGTGCGCTATGCCGACAGGGTGATCGACGACATGACCAAGGAACAGCAGGCCGAAATCGATAAGATGACCGACGCCTCTAACGCCGACCAGCAACTCGTCGACGGTTTCCCCCTCATCAACGACGCCTATAGCACCGGCAACTACTACGGCAATGCATACAGCCAGATATTCGGCAATGGCAACAGTCGCGAGAGCATCCTCGAACTCATCTACATGGACGACAACTCGATGCCGTCGAACAACGCCGTGAGCTACCGCTACGGCAACCAGAAAACCTTCCCCGGCAAGGTGCGTCCCGCCGACTTCCTGTGCAGCGACGTGAGCGACGAGGTGTTCGACGTGTTCACCAGCAAGTGGGACGCCCGCAACTACGAGAACCTGCAACCCATCGGAGGCTCGAAGAACCTCTCGGGCATCAACAAGTATGCCAGTCAGGATGCCATGGTCGACCTCTCGAAGGCCGAAATCGTGACCAATTACTCGGGCACATACGCAGAAGAGTACTGTCACGCCAACTGGATTCTCTACCGCTTGAGCGACGTAATGCTCCTAAAGGCCGAGGCCCTGGTCGAGATGGCCGATAGCACGGTCGGCAAGCAGCAGGCCGACACGCTGCTGAAGCAGGCCTTTGCCCTGGTCAACGCCGTGAGCAAGCGTAGTAACTGCTCGTCGACCGCAAAGGACCTCGACCCAAGCAACTACACCACCCAGTCGCTCATGCGGGCCCTCGTCATCGAGGAACGGCAGCGCGAACTCATGTTCGAGGGCAAGCGCTGGTTCGACCTGGTGCGCCGCTCGCGCCGCGACGGCAACACGAACTACCTCGTGGGCGTCGTCTCGCGCAAGGGTAACAGCGGCGGTGGGGCCATTGCCAGTAAGCTGGCCCGCATGGACGCACTCTACTGGCCCTACCACATCGATGAGATCAAGGTGAACAAGAACCTGGTTCAGAACCCCGCCTTTGGCAGTGGCGAGAACAGCAGCATCGAGAGGACGAACTGAGGGAGACCCTCCCCCTGCCCCATTCCCGAGCAAGGCTCGCCTACCCGTAGCCTTTCCCTGAGCAGGGAAGGGAGTAAATAGAGTTGCTAATAAAAAATGAATGAGTCAAACAAAACGGATAATATGAAAAAATTGGTATATAATAGAATAAGGAGAATTGTTCGCCTCATAGTCTATATACTCCTCCCCCTCGCAGGGGGAGGCTGGGTGGGGGTCTCCTGCACCGACGAGCCCGACGAGTCGAACTTCTACACGTTCAAGGGCAAGATGATGAGCGAGTACCTCTACGGCAACGAGCAGTTCAGCGAGTTTGCCGCCCTCGTCGAGCGCACCGGCATGATGAAGCTGCTGGCTACCTACGGCACCTACACCTGCTTCTCGCCCACTAACGAGGCCATCGACACCTATCTGAAGAAACGGGGGCTCAACTCGATCAACGACTTGAGCGACGCCGACTGCGACACGCTGGTGCGCACCCATCTGGTGGATAATGTCTATGCCACGAGCGACATGGATGACGGCGTGCTGTCGACAGCCAACATGAACCGCCGCGTCATCGAGGTGAGCCACGGACAAGACGAGAACAACAACGCCGTGGTATTCCTCAACGGCACCTCGCACATCATCTACGAGCTGCAGGACGACTCGGTAGAGAACGGCATCATGCAACCCGTCACCGAGGTGCTCGAGAGCAGCAACCGCATGATTGTCGACGTGATGAAGCAGAACCCCAACATCGGCCTTTTCGTCAGTGCCATCGAGGCCACCGGCCTGCAGGCCACCCTCTACGAATATCGCGACGAGAAATGGGATCCATCGGAGTGGATCCGCATCAAGTACGTGTCGCACGTGAACAAGGAGACGGCTACCGTGCCCGACACGAAGAACACGGGCTTCACCATTTTCGTGCCCACCGACTCGGTGCTCAGCCAGAAATACGGCATCAACAACCTCAACGACCTCTACCGCAAGGCATGTGAGATATACGACAGCGTCTATCCTGCCGACAAGAGCGCGCCCTACCACTCGTTCGACAGCATCACCAACCCGCGCAACCCGCTCTACCGCTTCGTGGCCTACCACATCCTGACACGCGACGTGCGCGGCTGGAACCTGCTGACGCCCAAGAAGGACATCGGCATACGCACCACGGAGATGAACCCCGTCGACTGGTACGAGACCCTGCTGCCCCATACCATGATGAAGTTCGAGCGCCTCACCGTGCGCAAGTGGTCAGCCACAAGCGCCATCGGCCAGTACTACATCAACCGCCGTATCGACGATGAGTACAACCTGAACAACGGAAACGGTATTCTCGGCCTGCAGGTGTTCCAGAATGTCGAGACCGAATATAAGCAGGACGCCCTGAACGGACGTTACTTCTACACCGACGGCATCGTGGCCTTCGACACCGACACACGCGACATCGTGATGAACGACCGCATACGCATGGACTTCTCGACCATCTTCCCCGAACTGATGACTAACGACATACGCCTGAACGAGCGCAACAACGGCTTCAAGAACCAGGATCCCGACTACGACGAAACGGGCAAGTACGGCCGCAACTACTACTTCCCCAACGGCTATCTGAAGAACGTGACGCTCAACGAGGGCAGCCGCTTCGTCTACCGTCGTCCGCACGACTGGTATGACTGTTACGAGGGCGATGAGATGAACCTCTTTGGCGACTTCGACTTCACGTTCCGGCTGCCGCCCGTTCCCTACGAGGGCGAATGGCAGATTCGTCTGGGCTATGCGGCAGAAGGAACGCGCGGCGTGGCACAGATATACCTTGACGACAAGCCGCAGGGCATACCCCTCGACATGACCAAACAGCTGAACGACCCCTCCATCCTTGGAGCCGACTGGAAAGCACAGTACACCACCATGTCGCAGAACGAGCTGTCGACCGACCAGAAGGTGCTGAAGAACAAAGGCTACTACCGTGGAGCAGCCGGTGGCTACCGCTACGACGGACAGGGCGGCACGACCACTGTGGTCTTCGCCACGTGGCCCATCACCCTGCGGCGCGTGCTCTGCACCACCCACCTCACCGCCGACGAGGACCACTACCTGCGCATACGCTGCGTCTCGACCAAGCAAGGCAACGACAACGAGTTCATGCTCGACTACCTGGAACTGGTGCCCAAGACTATCTGGGGTGTCACCAACGACGGCGAAATGGAAAGCATGCTTTAGAAACAATAAAACCTATCAATGATGATGAGACATAACATCTATAAAAAGGTAAGGACGCAAGCCGCCCTGCTACTGCTCGGCGTTGCGGTTCCCCTCCTGTACGCGGGGTGCAGCGACGACTGGAACGACCACTACGACGCCTCGACTGCCGACAACGGCACGCTGTGGCAGGCCCTGAAAAATGACAAGAACCTGCAGAACTTTGTCAGCGTGGCCGAGGCCTGCGGCTACGACATCGTACTCAACGGCAGTCAGAACTACTCGGTGTTTGCCCCGACTGACAGCTACTTCAGCACTGTCGAGGCCGACAGCCTCATAGCCGAGTTCAAGAAACAGCAGGCCGACAACATCCATCGCGACGACAACACCGTGGTGCGCCAATTCCTGCAGAACCACATCGCACTCTACAAGCAGCCCATCTCGTCGCTCACCAACGACACCATCACCCTGCTGAACGATAAGTATGCCGTGCTCACCGCCACCCACCTGGGCAACCGCAAGCTGACGGGCAAGAACGAGCTCTACAACAACGGACTGCTCTTCACCCTCGACGGCAAGCTCGACTACATGCCCAACATCTTCGAGTATCTTGGGCACGACCACGACCTGGACAGCGTCTACCAGTTCCTGAAGCGCTACAACGTCTACCAGTTCAACGACGCGAAAAGCGTGCCGGGCGAGATTATCGACGGCGTGACCCACTATCTCGACTCGGTGTCCGACCTGCACAACGTGCTGCTCGAACAGCTGGGACTCATCAACTCCGAGGACAGTACCTACTGGATGGTATGCCCCACTAACCACGAATGGGACAGTCTGCTGACGGTCTACACCCCCTACTTCAACTATCCGCGCAACATAGCCAAGCGCGACTCAACCATCCACGCCAACAGCCGTCTGGCCATTATTCGCGGTGCTTTCTTCAGCCGCACAATCAACCCCGATGCTGCCTTCCGCGACTCGGCCGTCTCGACACTGGCGCCCTCGGCCCAAATACGCTCGAAGCTCAACGACGACTACCCCTACTACACCTATCATAAGCCCTTTGAGCCCGGCGGCGTGTTTGATGGCACCGAGGACATTGCGTGCAGCAACGGCCACGTGCTGAAAGCCTCGAAATTCAACATCTCGAAGTTCGACACCTTCCTGCAGACCCTCAAAGTCGAGGCCGAGAACATACAGTCGCAGGACTCCATCATCGACGCCGTGAGCCCGCTGCTGGTGCGCGAGGTGCTGTCGAACAATGCCTTCTACGGACAGGTGTCGGGAAACAGCTTTGTCGAGGTGGTGCCCGCCACTGCCACCGCCCAGGTGCAGGTGAGCTTCAAGCTGCCCGACCTGCTGTCGAACGTGAAATACGACATCTACGGCGTCTTTGCCCCTGCCACGGCCTACGACACGCTGGCCACCGAGGAAGCCCTGCGGCCCAACATCGTGAACACCACCCTGTATTGGCCCGACCAAAACGGCAAGGAGACCAAGCGCCCCTTTGGCAACAAGACCGTAACAACCACCAAGGTCGACACGCTGCTGCTGGTCAGTAATTTCTCCATACCCACTTGCTCATACGCCATGTCCGAACCACAAGTGAAGCTGCTCGTCAAGTCAAACCTCAACGACAGGCAGCTGACCACCCATTCGGGTACGCTGCGCATTGACTGCTTCATCGTGAAACCCCATGAGATGGAAGCCACACGACGCGCCGCCCGACGCACATCAACGAACTTTTAAGCAAACAATGACGCCGTATGAAAAGATACATCATCCTTGCACTCACCACGCTCCTGCTGGCACTGAGTACACAACATCTTGAGGCGCAACCCGCCATGCGGGTGGTGAAAGGCCGCGTGCTTGACGCCACTACGAAGACGCCCCTGACGGGCGTGCTGGTAAGCTCGGCCGAAGTCGGAGGCTACAGCACCCTTTCGACCGACGACGGTACCTACGAGCTGAAGATTCCCGTCTACGTCACATCGCTCCAGCTCAGTGCCCCCGAATGTAACATGACCAAGATAGGCCTCGGTGCGGACGAGCAGCAGCGCGACGCCCTGCTCTACCCCGAAACGTTCAGCGCCGACTATGCCGAAGGCACCAACGTCACGGGCTCTGACCAGGCCAGCGACTTCCGTTTCAGCCCCGCCGTGACCATCGAGGACGAGATACAGCAACGGCTCGGCGCACAGGTGCATACAACCACCCGTAGCGGCATACCGGGCATGGGCAGTGTGATGTTCGTGGGCGGTCTCAACTCCATCTGGAGCAATGCCCAGCCGTTGGTGGTAGTCGACGGCGTCATCTTCGACCAGCAATACGACCGCACCATGCTCCACGACGGCTACTACAACGACATCCTGAGCAACATCTCGCCCACCGACATCGAACGTGTAGAAGTGCTGCGCAGCGGCACCGCCCTCTACGGTGCGAAGGGAGCCAACGGCGTCATACTCATCAGCACCCGCCGCAATCACAGCATGGCCACCCGCATCACGGCCAGCCTGTCGGGTGGCGTGACGTTCGAGCCCAAATACCTCGACGTGATGGACGCCACGCAGTATCGCAGCTACGCCAGCGATCTGCTGAAGACCACCAGCACGGCCATCAAGGACTTCAAGTTCCTGAACGACGACCCCACCTATTACTATTATAACCAGTACCACAACAACACCGACTGGAAGGAGCAGGTCTACCAGACGGCCCTCACCCAGAACTACAGCATCAATGTGGAGGGTGGCGACGAGATTGCCGACTACAACCTGTCGCTGGGCTACACGAACCAGGAGAGCGTGTTGAAGTACAACACAATGAACCGCCTGAACATTCGCTTCAACAGCGACATCCGCCTGACGCAGCAGTTCGGCATACGCTTCGACGCCTCGTTTGCCAACCAGACGCGCAACCTGCGCAACGACGGCGCTCCCGCCAACTACTCCGAGGGCACGCCCACCGCGCCTGCCTTCCTGGCATACGCCAAGAGCCCTATGCTCAGCCCCTATACCTTCGCCAACCGCCAGATCAGCGACGGCTATACCGACGTGACCGACGAGAACTATCTGGACGAGGCCCTGGCCGACTACAGCAACTACAACTACAAGCTGGCCAATCCCCGCGCCGTAGGCGAGTTTGGCGACGCCGAGAACAAGAACCACTTCGAGAACTCGATGATCAACCTCTCCGTGACCCCAAAGTACCGACTGAACAAGCATCTCACGGTGAGCGAACACTTCAGCTACAACTTGGTGAACACCAACGAGAAGTTCTACATTCCGCTGAACGGCGTGCCTGCTTACTACGTGAAGAGCGTGGGCAGCAACGTCGAGAACGAGGTGCGCTCGATGGCGGGCAAGCAGAACTCGGTGATGAGCGACACCCGACTGGACTGGAACAACCGCTACGGCGCCCATGCAGTCAGTCTGATGGGCGGCGCCCGACTGAACTGGGAGAACTATACGCTGGCCTCGCAGCTGGGCTACAACACGGGCAGCGACAAGATGCCCCGCATAGACTCCGGTCTGGACCATGCTCAGACCACCGGCAACAACGATAAGTGGAAGAACATTGCCTGGTATGCACAGGCCGCCTACAGCTACCGGCAACGCTACTACATGCAGGCCAGCGTCACCGCCGAGACCTCGTCGCGCTTCGGCAAGGATGCCGACGGCGCACTGAAGCTGTTCCAGGTGCCCTGGGGCATCTTCCCCGGTGTGCAGGCCGCGTGGGTTGTGACCAACGAGCCGTGGCTGGCCGGTGTGCCAGGCCTCGACTACCTGCGACTGGGCCTTGGCTATGACATGAGCGGCAACGACGGCATCGACTACAACGCCTCGCGCAGCTACTTCGCCTCGCACAACTTCCTGGAGGACGTGTCGGGACTGACCTTCCAGAACATCGGCAATACCCGGCTGAAGTGGGAGACCACACGACGGCTGACGGCCAGCCTCGAAGGCAACTTCATCGGCAACCGGCTGAACCTGCGACTTGGCTACTTCCGCAGCACCACCGACCATCTGCTCATGTACCAGCAACTGAACTATGTCACGGGACTCGAGCATAACTGGGCCAACGACGGTGCCATGCGGAACGAGGGCTTCGACGTGACTGCCGTAGCCAAGCTGCTGGCCCTGAAGGACGTGCAGTGGGAGCTGGGTGCCTCGATGGGGCACTACAAGAACACGGTGACACGTCTGCCCGGCGGAGCATCGCGCTTAGACCCCTTGCAGCTCTACGGTGCCAACATTCTGACCGAGGTAGGCAAGCCCGCCAACCTGTTCTACGGTTATCGCACCGAGGGCGTCTTTGCCAGCAGCGAGGACGCCGCCAAGGCAGGACTCTACATCCTCGATGCCAACGGCTACACCCACCACGACTTCAAGGCGGGCGACATGATTTTCAGCGACCTGAACGGCGACGGCGAGATCAACAGCAACGACATGACCGTCATCGGCGATCCCAATCCCGACATCTACGGCAACATCTTCACCTCGGTAGCATGGAAGCGCTTCAAGCTCGACGTCAACCTGAACTACTCCTTGGGCAACGACGTCTATAACTACCTGCGCTACCAGTTGGAGAGCGGCAGCCGCTTTATGAACCAGACGGTGGCCGTGACACGCCGCTGGCAGACCGAGGGACAGCTGACCGACATGCCCCGCGCCACCTTCCAGGACCCCATGGGCAACGCGCGCTTCAGCGACCGCTGGATAGAAGACGGCAGCTACCTGAAACTGAAGACCGTCACCCTCTCCTATACCCTGCCCATGCACAGCACCCTGCTGCAGGGCTTCCAGTTCTGGGTGCAGGGCAACAACCTGCTGACGCTGACGCGCTATTTAGGGGCCGACCCCGAGAACGCGATGACCTCGAGCGTCATGGGACAGGGCATCGACCTGGGACGGCTGCCGTTGAGCCGCTCTGTGGTGGCAGGCGTGAAGATTAACCTGTAAAAAAAGACCCTCCCCCAGCCCCATTCCCGAGCAAGGCTCGCCTACCCGTAGCCTTTCCCTGAGAGGGAGGGGAGTAGATAGAGTTGCTGATACAGGTTCAATGTTCAAAGGGAACTGAAAGAAACAGAAACAATCAAGAATGAATAATATGAAAGAATTGATATATAATAGAACAAGGAGAATCGTCCGCTTCATAGTCTATATACTCCTCCCCGTCGCAGGGGGAGGCTGGGTGGGGGTCTCCTGCTCCGATTTTCTCTACGACGAGAGCGACCAGGTGATGTATGCCGACGACCACCAGCTTGCGAGCGACGCCGACACGCTTTGGGCCATGGCCGGTATCATGAACAAGATGCAGGCCATTGCCGACCGCACCATCCTTCTGGGCGAAGTGCGCGGCGACCTGGTCGACCTGACCGCTCAGGCCTCGTCCCATCTGCGCCAGATCGCCTTGTTCAATGTGAGCGACACCAATAAATACAACCGTCCGCGCGACTATTACGCCATCATCAACAACTGCAACTACTTCCTGGCCAACGCCGACACGGCCTTGCGCAACAACCGGGGCGAGTACATCTTCCGCAAGGAGTATGCTGCCGTGAAGGCATTCCGGGCATGGACCTACCTGCAGCTGGCGCTGAACTACGGTCGTGTCCCCTTCATCACCGAGCCCATTCTCAGCATGGATGACTCTGAGAAGCAGTACGACCTCTACGACATCGGTCAGGTGTGCAACTACTTCATCAGCGACATTGCACCCTACGCCGACATCGAGATGCCTGCCTACAACACGATCCGCAACACCGACTCGCGGCTGTTCTACTTCCCCATACGCCTTCTCATGGGCGACCTCTACCTCTGGTCGGGCCAGTATCGTGAGGCGGCACAGAGCTACTACCAGTACCTCGCCACCCGCAACGGGCAGAACTCAGCCTATCCCATATCGACCAGTAGTGTGCGCTTCTCTAGGACCGACACGCACTGGACCAACACTACCGGTTCATGGATGACCAGCTCATTCCAGGATGAGAAATATACCAGCAACGGCGAACTCATCACCATGATTCCCGGTGACAGCATCCCGGCAGAGGGCAACTACAGCGAGCTGCGTGACCTGTTCAACACCAACGAGAACAACGAGTACAAGGAGAGCATCACCCCCTCGCAGAGCATCATCGACCTCTCGGCCGCACAGCGGTACTGCCATTACACCACGGGCGGTGAGTTCGTCTATCCGCCAGCCAGTGGCCTCGAAGCCAACAAGCGCGGCGACCTGCGGCTCCAGGCCGTCTACAGCTCGTCGGACAACATGAACATCGTGGTCAACGGCAAGCGCATCAAGAACTACGCCACCGTCTCGAAATATGCTACGCGCAACGTGCATCTCTACCGCCGCTCCATGGTTTATCTGCGACTGGCTGAAGCCCTGAACCGCGCCGGCTATCCGCGCATGGCTTTCCAGATTCTGAAGCGGGGACTGAACAACAACGTCATCGAACAGCAGGTGGTACCCTTCTATCCTCCCAAGGACGCCGCGTTCCTGCGCTCGTTCAGATTCCCCAACACCCTCTATGTGCTGGAGACCACGTCGCAGCAGAGCAACGAGAACACGATGGGACTGCATGCCCACGGCTGCGGCTTTGCGGCCAACGACACCACCTACGTGATGCCCGACGACGCCACCATCGCCGACTCGCTGACACGCCAGCAGTACCAGATAGAACAGGTGGAAGACCTCATCATGGACGAGGAGGCACTCGAGTTTGCCTTTGAGGGCCATCGCTTCTACGACCTCATGCGTGTGGCCCTGCGCCGCAACGACCCCTCTTACCTGGCACGGCGCGTCTACCAGCGGCGCGGCACGGCACAGGAGGGCACCATGCACTCACTCATACAGGCCGATCTGACCGACACCCGCAACTGGTATCTCCCCCTAAAATAAAAGAAAAGGATGAAAAGGAAAACGCTACTGATTGCCACCCTATTGGTCGGCTCGCTCGGCCTTTCTGCGCAAAAGCGCATCTATATCCCCGAGGACTTGCGGGGCATGAACCTCGAGAGCGACACCTCACGATGGTGCTGGAAACGCTCGGCCGAGACTCGCGACCTCATCTTTTTCTGGGAGCGCGGTTTCGGTAACGACCTGCAGAACCCGCCCATGCTCGATGGCAAGCCCATGGGCGTGAACCTGAGTGTACTCATGGAGCGGGTGCAGTCGTTCTATACCTTCTTCCGCGACACGCTGGAGTTCGTCAAGGGCGACTCCCATTCGGCAAAGTACAAGATGATGGTCATGCTCAACTATTCGCTCGACGGCACAGCCTACGGCGGCACCTACGACAACTTCATCGGGGCCTTATGGGTGGCGCCCAACCGCATACAGGACAAGACCATGAACTGCATGGCCCACGAGCTGGGTCACTCGTTCCAACTGCAGATTCCCGCCGACTCGGTGGGCGAAGCCTGGGGCGGCAGCGGCTTCTACGAGATGACCTCGCAGTGGATGCTCTGGCAGGTGAATCCCTGGTGGCTGCGCGACGAGAACTATCATTTCGAGGCGTTCAAAAAGCTCACCCACAAGGCGTTCCTGCATTTAGAGAACATCTATCACTCACCCTACGTCATCCAGTGGTGGAGCGACCTGCACGGACGCAAGTCGATTGCCGAGCTATACCGCCAAGGACGCATCGGCGAGGATCCCGTGATGACCTATCAGCGCATGTACGGTCTCACGCAGTCGGCTTTCTGCGACGAGATGCTGCGCGGCTATCAGCACCTCGTCAACTTCGACTTCCACCATGCCCGCAAGGAGACACAACCTTACGCCTGCAGTTGGCAGACACCGCTCGACACGCTGCGCGGCGGATGGCTACAGCCCAAGGACCTGCCCGAGGCATACGGCTTCAACGCCATCCCCCTGCCCGTCAGACAGCAGACCCGTGTTGAAGTGC
>Ga0326513_10002097_pt1 | contig 14900 bp, 16 predicted proteins | sample 2_2465_0518_D_FD_203654 | JGI IMG/M metagenome (GOLD analysis project Ga0326513, IMG submission 203654) | Bovine rumen microbial communities from UC Davis, California, United States - 2_2465_0518 | ecosystem: Host-associated > Mammals > Digestive system > Stomach > Rumen | place: USA...
ACCTCGACCAGATCCTGACGGAGGCTCTGGGTCCTCTGCTGCCGGCCGGCCCGGTGGAATACACCGGAGAGGAACTGGAGTACATCGTCTGGAACTACAGCCAGATCGGAGCGGTCTACGCGGAAGGAAGGCCTGCAGCGGCGCGATACCTGCTGCAGGTGCACTACTTTCTGCCGAACGGGAAGAACCCGAACCTGATGAAGGTGCTGATCGCGCAGGCGCTGGCAGCGGCGGGCTGCACCTGGCCGAATGTGACAAACGCAAACGAGAAGAGCGGACAGCACTACGTCCTCGAATGCGAGTATACGGACGGAGGTCTTGTCTATGGCTACGCTTGAGATCGAAGGGATCGAAGAGCTTGAGAACGCATTCCAGCGGATCTGTTCGATCCCGGATTCCCTGAAGGAGAAGGTCCTGAAGGAAATGGGCGAGGAAATCGCCGCAAAGGTCAAAAGCGCGGGCGAGAGCATGGGCGTGAGGGATCCGGAGAGCAATGTGCACATCCTGGACAAGATCAAGGTCGGGAAGGTGAAAACCTCGCCGACCGGCGGCCATGTGGACGTCACCTTTTCCGGGACACGGAACCGGGAAGGAACCGTCACCAGAAACGCGGCGATCGCATTTATCAACGAGTACGGAAGAAGAAGCCAGCCGGCCCGTCCGTTCATCAGCCTGGCCATCGCGGAGAGCGGGGATCAGATCCTGACACAGGCGATGGAAGAGATCGGGGACTGGATCGAGAACGAATACGCAAAGAATTAAGGGGGAAACAATATGCCTCAGTTTGATTTGCGGCACATCTACTGTGCCAAGTATGTAAACACCGAGGGCACGATCAGCTACACGGATGCTCAGCAGATCGGCGATGCCATGACGGCCAACATCGAGCTCAGATACGCCGAAGGCCGGCTGTATGCCGAGAGCACCCTGGCCGAGTACATGAGAAAGGCCGTCGGCGGGACCATCTCGTTCGGCGTGAAGTACATCAAGGCGGCCGCGCAGCAGCTGATGTTCGGCATGCGCAGCAAAAGCAGGAGCATCACCTATACGCCGACCGGCGGCACCGAGACCACGATCAGCGTGAGCGGCCTCGCCATCGGCGGCAAGGACGAGGGCGTCTACGTCGGCGTCGCGTTTTATGCGCCGGATATGGTCGACGGCGAAAAGAAATACACCTGCGTGCTCGTCAAGAAGGCCCTGTTCGGACCTCCGAGCATGAGCCTGCAGACCGCCGGCGAGAACATCCAGTTCAGCACGCCTACGACTTCGGGTGAATTTCTGGCGGACGACAGCGCGACGCTGGAGCTGTTCGAGACGGCTGTGGTCGATGACGAGCAGGCGGCGATCGCCTGGGTAACGGCGGCGCTGACATGAGAGACATCCGTCTTGAGACCATGCCCTTCCAGTTCGAGGGGAAAACGTACATCCTGAGATGCAACATGAACGTCCTGGCAGACGTTCAGGCAGAATACGGCGGGAAGATCAGCGGAGCGCTGACGGGAGAGAACCCGACAAAAAGCGTGCTGGCATTCACCGCCGCCATGATGAACGACTACGCGGACGAGCAGGGATGGCCGGAGCGCTTTACGGCGAAAGACCTCGGACGGAAGCTCGGCATGAACATGCTACCGGCAGCGAAGATCATGGGCCTCGTGACGCGGAGCATCACGCCGCAGGATCAAGAGGACGGGGCCGGCGAGGAAAACAAAACAGAGCCCGATAACTCGGGAAACTGAACGACCGGGCAAGCCGAGGCGAAAGCCTCGACTTTGCCCGGTATCTTTCCATATGGCTGTTTTCCTGCCATCAGGACGAGCGGACATTCTGGAAAACAATGAACCCGGCCCGGCTGCACGCGCTGTTCAACGCACGGTTCCTGCCGGAGCAGAAACAAGCGCAGCTGGTCAAGCAGGAGCAGCGAAGCCTGCGAGAATACCTCATGGGAGGTTCCTAATATGCCTGACGTAACACGAAACCTCAAGGTCCGGCCGAAGCTGGACGGAGAGGCTGAATTTAATCAGGCTCTGAAAGAACTGAACAGCGGCATGTCTGTGCTGAAATCCGAGATGAACAAACTCAACGCGGAGTACCAGGGCAACACAGACAGCGTGGAATACCTCACGAAGCAGAGCGATCTGCTGAACCGGGAGCTGCTGCAGCAGCATGACAAGGTGGAGAAGCTCCGGGAGATCGTCAGCCAGGCCGCGAAACAGTTCGGAGAGTCGGATGAACAGACCCAGAAGTGGGTCAAACAACTGAACAACGCAGAGGCGGAAGAGTTCAAGCTGCAGCACCAGCTCGAGGAGACGAACAAGAAGCTCGACAATCAGGGGAAAGAGATGGTCGGCCTCGGGGATACGGTGGACCAGCTTGCGGACAAGTTCGGGATCCATCTGCCGGACGGCGTGTCAAAGGCCCTGAACGGCGTGGAGGGATTCTCCGCGGGCACGGTGGCCGCCATGGCCGCGGCCGCGGCTGCAGTCGTGGCCGTGGTCGAGGCGTTCAAGAAGCTGCAGCAGATCACGATCGAGGTAGCGGCATCGGTAGACGAGACGCTGTCTCAGAGCCTGATCACGGGGATCGACGCGGAAACGCTGCAGGTCTGGGACTATGCGGCGGAGCTGATCGACGTGGATGTCGGGACCATCACCGGCGCCATGACGAAGCTGGAAAAGAGCATGGACAGCGCCAGGGACGGCAACACGGCCATGCAGAAGAGCTTCGCCCAGCTGGGGATCAGCGTGACGGATGCTCACGGGCAGCTGCGCGACGCGGATGACGTCTTCATGGAAGTGGTCGACGCGCTCGGCGCGATCGAGAACGGCACGGAACGCGACACGAAGAGCATGGAGCTGCTCGGCAAGAGCGCGAAAGAGCTCACGCCGCTGTTCCTCGCAGGCTCGGAAGCGCTGGAGGGATTCTCGAAAGAAGCGGAGGAAGCCGGGTACGTGCTCGACGAGTACCAGCTGGAGAGACTGGCGGAGGTAGACGATTCCTATCAGCGGATGCAGAAGACGATCGAAGGCTTCAAGAGACAGCTGGCCGCGGACTTCGCGCCGGCAGCCAAGGCGGCGATGGATCTGTTCAGCGATGTGGTCAAGAAGGCAGGAGAGTTCCTGGAGCGGAGCGGTCTGATCGAGAACCTCGCGAACATCTTCACGATCCTCGTGGACATCGTCCGGACCGTCGGGGAATTTATCAGCAACCTGCCGGGCATCGGCACCGGGCTGGACGTGCTCAAGAAGGCGCTGGAGGGAGTGTCCTACGTGCTGGCGACCATCGCGGACGCGGCGCGCGTCGCGGTCGGCCTGATCCAGATGCTCACGGGCAGCTTCGGCAACGGCTGGAACAACATCAAGACCGGGCTGGGCTTCAACATGAGCAGCGGGCAGCTGAGCAACACGCAGCGCCTGATGTACGGAAACAGCGGAAACTATTACAACGAAGCGACCGGAATGTGGCAGGGCAACTACGGCATGAACGCCGGCGGCAGCGACAACTGGCGCGGCGGGCTGACGTGGGTCGGAGAGGCCGGGCCGGAGCTTGCGTACCTGCCGCAGGGCACGCAGATCATGAACGCGCAGGACAGCCGGAGCGTCGGCGGAGACACGTTTTATATCACCATCGACGCGGCATCGGTCAAAGAGTTTAACGACATTGTTGAAATGGCACAGAGCGCCCGCGTGAGACAGAGGATGAGGTGACGGGATGGCAAACGCAACTCGAAAACTGAATGCCACCGGATGGGCCTATGTGCGCTCAGACAATCCGGCGACGCACTATAACGTCAACACATCCAGCTGGTACCTGCTCGAAAAGAAAAGCTATAACAGTTACCTGCTCGCGATGTTCGAGAGCATGCCGGCCAGCCTGAAACGGAAAAAACTGGTCGGGATCTCGGTAACCTTCCAGGCGCGTATTGATAACGGATCTTCCCCGTCTGAGCCGTCCCTGAATAGAAACTTAATTGATGCAGATCCTCTTACCGCCGCATTCAATCAAAGCAGCGTCACGTATAACAACATGCCAGGCTATGCAGGCGGCGGACTGCGGAGCGACACCATTACCGCGCCGATGGCAGCGTCAGACCTGACGGTCAGCGGAAGCGCTTCCGATGCGCACTACTTTTTCGGATCGAACGCAATGCGGTTCGGCTCCGGCAACTTTTACTCTTACCGGCCGCCTGTCTATGTCAAACCGCTTCTGACAAATTCGGCGGCGACCTATGTCACCATCACCTACGACAGCGCGGTGGATGTCACGAGCCAGGCGTACTGGGTGCAGCAGCCGAGCGATCCGGTCGAGGCCATTGACAGCACGACATTCAAGTGGGGTCTGCAGAAATCCGGGAGCAACTACTGCGCGGATGAGACCTGGGTGCAGAGTTCAGCCGTGTTTCGCTGGAGAGCGGGAACGAGCGGAACCTATAACCAGATTCAGGTCAGCGGCTCGACCATGTCGCTCAAGGTTCCGGCGAACACGTTCCCGACCGGGAAGATCATCCAGTGCTATGTCAGCGTAACGGACACGGACGGGACGACGACAAGCACGAGCGTGTACGAATTTAATACAAGACCGACCGCGGTCACGCCGAGCACCTACCCGACCGGGGACAGTGTGGACAACCGGGTGCGGCAGCAGTTCCTGTGGTATTACATCTCCACGCTCGGGAACTACTACCCGCAGAGATCCGCGACGTTCTACTGGCAGGTACACGGCGCGAGCTCGTGGAACCAGATCGCATCGACGTCAGAGACCGGGCAGGTGTACGTTCCGGCCTATACCTTCCCGCCAGGATCGACCATCGACTGGTATGTGACGGGCACGGACAGCGGCGGATATACTTCCTCCAGCAGCGTACTGAGCTTCAAAACGCTGGCGACGTCGTTCTCCGTCACGTCCTATCCGAGCGGGTCCAACATCGACACCCGGTCCGCCATCACGTTCTCATGGACGCTTTCCAACAGCGCCGGCTCGGTCACACAGACCGCCGCAAAACTGTTCTGGAGGGTATCAGGCTCAGGATCTTACACGGAGATCAGCTACACCGGCTCGACCAAGAGCATCACCGTGCCGGCGAACACGTTCCCGACCGGAAAGACGATCGAATGGTATGTCAACGTCTGGGACCAGACCGGAACGCGGTACGTCAGCAATTCGCGGACATTCAACACGGTAACGACCAAGGTCACGCCGGACACCTATCCGAGCGGATCTAACATCTACACGGCCGCGGGAATCAAATGGACCTGGCACCTGGCCTCGAACGTCGGCAACTACAACCAGGCGAGCGCAAAGCTGTACTGGCGCGTATCGACACAGCAGGCGTACACGTCAATCAATATAAGCGGAAACACGCAGAGCCTGACGGTCGCGGCGAACACCTTCCCGACCAACTCGACGATCCAGTGGTATCTGGAAGCGACCGACGTCGGCGGCCTGACAAGCTCCACGAGCGTCATGTCGTTCAAAACGGTCAGCACCCAGATCACGCCTCAGAACAGCCCGACGAGCGGCTATGCAGACCCGAGGAACGCGATCAAGTTCCAGTGGTACTTCGCCTCCACGGGCGGAGCGGTGCCGCAGGCGAGCGCGACCTTCTACTGGAGGATCAGCGGCGCATCCGCGTGGACGAGTGTGGCGGCGAGCGGGTCAACGACCTCGGTCACGATCCCGGGGAACACGTTCCCGGTGGCCAGCACGATCGAGTGGTACATCTCCGGCACGGACATCGGCGGGACGAGCTCCACGAGCCAGGAATACAGCTTCAGCACGGCGGCGGAAACGGCCTACGCCTATCCGCAGGCACCGATCGGCGTCACCGTCGACACAGGCAAACCTGTCACGCTGCGCTGGATTCTCGCAAACGCGGACGGCACGCTGCCGTCGCACGTGGAGCTGAGCTACAAGACGCCGGACGACAGCAGCTGGACGGTCATACACGAAGCAGACAGCGCGTTCACGGCATGGACGACAGACGCCAATTACTTCCCCGTCGGCGAGATCGAGTGGCGGGTCATCGCGACCAACCGCGACGGGATCGCAGGCCCGGCAGGGACGGCGGCATTTATCAGCCTGCGGGCTCCGGACGCTCCGGTCGGTCTGACGGCCACGGCGGTGCCCAGGACGACGATCCGGTGGCAGGGCGGCGACCAGGAAGCATATGAGATCATCATAGACGGAGAGACCGTGCGCCAGGCATACGGCACAGAGGTCAACGAATGGACGCCGGACTTCGTCCTCGAGGACGGAATCCACGTGATCGCGGTCCGGATTCAGGGGCTGTACGGACTCTGGTCCGATCCGGCAGTCACGACCATCGACGTCCAGAACGAGATCCCGGAAGGCTGGGAGGATCTCAGTCTGAGCGGGAAGCTGGATGTTGACGCCATCCTGACCATGGACGGCGCAGAAAGCCCGGCGTGGTCGACAGCGAACTGGTTCCGCGACGGCAAACGCATCGCGGTGACGCACGGCTCCAGAACATACACGGATCGGTACGTGCTCGGCGAGCACAGCTGGTACGTGGAGCTGTGGAGCGCGGACGGATATTACGCAAGAAGCAACATTGTGACCGGGACGCTCAAGAGCTGCATTACCCGGATCGCCCTGTTCGAGGGCGGCGACTGGGTCGATCTCCGGCTCAGCGAGAACAGCGCGGGCCTGCAGGGCTTCCAGTACGGAAGAACAAACAGCGCCCGGCACGTGCTGGGCACGGCCTACCCGGTGCTCGAGCTGAGCGAGTTCGAGGATCTGTCCGGTTCCTACGACTGCGCGTTCCGGGATGTGGAGAGCGAGGCGAAGCTCGAAGCCATGCGCGGCAAGGTGGTCATCCTGAAGAGCCGGGGCGGGCGCGTCCTGATCGGCCTGCTGAGCCCGCTGGAGACGAGATATACGGACTTTTATATCTCCTGCAGCTTCACGGTTCAGGGAATCGCCTGGGAGGACTTCAGAGATGTCCTATAGAAGCATCGGATTTAACTACCGCGTGCTGCGCAACGGCGCGGACTTCGGCAGGATCTGCCCGGTGGACGGAGGATGGCCGAGGATCCGGATGGACGGGAGCGGAGAGATCAAAACATCGCTCTCCGGGACCTTCCTGCCGCCGGATGCGGATGTGGACTGGTTCGGGGATGAGATCGCGCCGGAGATGATCCTGGACGGGGAGACCTATCCCCTCGGGATCTTCCGGCCGGCGACGGTGACGCCGCGGGAAGACGCAGCCGGGAAAAGCCTCATCATTGAAGCATACGACCGGAGCTGGCTCGCGAGAGACAGCCGGACGGACACGCGGCAATACTTCGCAGAAGGAACAAATTACGCGGAGGCGGCGGCATCCATGCTGGCTGCCTCCGGGATCGGGCTCGTGTCGACGGTGGCCACGCCGCTGACACTGGCAGAGGCCCGCGAGGACTGGGAAATCGGGACGAGCAGGCTGCAGATCGCCAACGAGCTTCTGAGCGAGATCGGTTACAAGGGCGTCTGGTTTGATTCCTCCGGGATCGCGAGGATCGAGCCCTATGAAACGGTCAGCGCGGAGAACATCCGGCACACGATCAGCGACCGGGACGTCAAGAGCCTGCTGCTGCCGGGGATCGCCAGAACGACGGACATCTTCAACAGCCCGAACGTCTTCATGGTCATCTGTTCCAATCCGGACAAACAGGACGGCATGTCGGCGACAGCGGAAAACACGGCCATGCAGAGCCCTCTGAGCATCCAGAGGCGGGGCCGGAGGATCGTGCAGGTGACGAGAGTCAACAACATCGCAACGCAGCAGGAGCTGCAGGCCTATGCAGACAGACAGCTGACGGACAGCCTGATCAGCGGAGAAAAGATACAGGTATCAACCGGACTGCTGCCGGGCTTCGGTGTGGGGGAAGTCACGGCGCTGCAGGTCGGCGATGTGTTCGCCATCTGCCGGGAGACAGCCTGGACGATGGAACTGCAGGCGGGCGGAAGAATGTCGCATACTCTGGAGAGGCAGGTGCTGAACATTGACCAGTGAACTGACGGAGATCCTCCGGGAAGAACACAGCCAGGCGGACGGTGGGAAAAACGTGATGCTGCCGGAGACCGTGCCGGAGATCTTTCTGGCAACGGTAAACGGTGTCAACTCCTCCGGTGTGCAGATCACCCTGGACGGAGAGACGACGCCGATGACGAAACGCTATAAACAGCTGAAAACCGGACAGACACTGTCATCCGGGGCGCGGGTCGTCGCGGTGAAAATATCGGGGACGTTTATCGTCCTCGGCGCGATTTAAGGAGGCAGAACAACATGGGAATCAGAAGAGCCTGCAGTTATCAGGCTACCTTCCAGACGCCGGCACCGCCGAGCAACTACAGCGAGATTCTGGTCACGTTCAGCCAGAACGGGCAGACCCTGATCAACAAGGCCAAGTATCAGCTGGCGGTCGAGGAGTACAGCGTGACGGCTCAGCTGACTCAGGAAGAGACGAAGCTGTTCGAGGCAGGAACATCGGCGCAGGTGCAGATCAGATGCTTCGGGGCCATCTATGACGCTCCGGGCAGCGCGGTGTTCAGCGTGGACGTCTGGCCGGCGCTGAACGACACGGTTCTGGGAGGAGGCGGCTGAGATGGCTGATTACTGCACAGACACCTTCCGAATGGTGGAGGACAACGAGGACTCCTTCCGCATGTGGCAGGGCCTCGTGGGGCCGTACTACACGCCCTGGCTGAGCCAGGACGGGACGCTGACATGGTCGAACAACGGCGGCCTGCCGAATCCGGGAGAGGTCAACATCATGGGCCCGCAGGGCGCGGGCATCCGGATCGCGGGCCTCGCGGACACGGAGGAAGGGCTGCCGGAGCGGTCGGACATCGGCGGGATCTGGCTGGTCGGCACAGAGCTCCCGTATGAGGGCTGGGCCTTCGTCCGGAATGAATGGATCGACCTCGGCCCGCTTACGGTCGGACCGGCAGGGCCTCCGGGACCGCAGGGCGACGACTATGTGCTGACCGAAGCCGACAAGACCGAGATCGCGGGGATCGCGGTGGATCAGTTCGAGCAGCAGCTGGAGACGGATCCACTGCCGATCCGTAACGGCGGTACCGATGCGCGAGACCTCGCTGGGGCGCAGGCGAATCTGGGCATTGATGAGATAAACACCAAGCTCGGCACGTGGCCTCTCGGCACGGACGCCCAGGACGTGGCCGGCGCGGTCAACGAGATGATCGGGCAGATCAGCCTGCAGGGTCAGGACATCGACGAGATGACCGAGCAGATCGGGCAGGCGGAGCAGGACATCGACGCGCTCGGGGACGCGCTGGCGGTGCAGGATCTGTATTTCAATCTGGGAAGCAAAACCGGAACCGGATCCAACGTGACCTGGACGCTGAGCGATGCGAGGATCACGGCGAAGCACCGGGCCTTCACCGGGGACGTGGTCTTCGGCACGCCGGCTGCGGTCACCGGGAACGGGACGCTGACAACGGCGGCCGGGTCCGTCACCCTGACGGTCCCGGTCAACGGCACGACAACTGCGGCCGTGCATCTTTGGTATGATCCGGATTATTCCTGATCGAGGACAACATGAGAAAGGACGGATAAAGCATCATGAGACGCGAAATTTACAAGGTACACGCGGAAATCGTGGACGCGAACGGGACGTATAACGATCTGACCGGGTATCCGAAGGTGTACGATTCCAGAAACTACGGAAACGACATCGACAAGACGCTGCAGCGGGCCCGCGGAGGCTGGCACGAGGCGCTCGAGGCGATGGCCAAGATCGACACCAGGCAGGTGCAGTTTGCGTACATCACAAGGGCGAGCGACGGGCTGCAGATCGAGCTGGAGAAGCTCGGGGAGCTGGCGGAGCTGCCCGATCCGAACGCGGAGGAATAAGCCATGTTCACAGATCTGACATGTAGAGAGAGAGAGAGAGAGAGACGGCCTGCGGCCGTCATACCGAAGAAAGGAGGAACGCACTGGGCTAACGGGTCCGGGCGCTGCTCCGGCAGACTTCCGGGAAGGAGGTCTGAGGCGTAAATCCTCCGATCTTCATGATGGGAGGGCTGAGTGATGGCGAGCGCTGTAATATATGGCGGATATACCACCCAGGACGTTACATCGTCGTTTATTTCCAATGAAAATTACAGCCTCGTTCAAAACGAGTCGATTATAATCGAAAAATACGACCATGTCGCCACTGTGCGGCTGATTGTTACATGCAACAATCCGGCAACTGTACACCCCGGGACTGAAGTTCTGGACCGGCTGCTTCCTCATCCGAATAGCATTCTGCATTTTACCGCCGGCCCGTATGGGGCCGCCAGCAGCGACAAGGCTAACATAAGAGCGAGCATTTTCACCGGCGGAGATTTGTGTCTCAGGTGGGGAACTGCAGGCGTATCTTACAGCATTATAATGACTTACATCTGCCAGTAATCACTCAGCACGCCGAGAACGGTGTGGCAACGGAAACGATCATCAGAAACATGCAGGCATCGGATATAGTGACCACTGCGGAACAGCACACATATGGAACTTTAGCGGCAAATGCTGAATCAGGCGATTACACGATCCCTATCTCAAAAACTGGATATACTCCGATTGCTGTGACGAATGTTGATGTTTATGGAACAGGCAGCAAAAGCGTCAATGTTTTTCGAGCAGGAATAAACAGTGCAAAAACAGGAGTATATTGTCGTTTTGCAAATTTGAGTGATTCTGCTACTGGCGAACTCAGGCTTACGCCGAGAATAATCTGGATCAAATCCTGACCTGCATGCAACCAGTGCCATGGAGAGCATGGCAACAGAGACAATACAACAGCCAGCAAAATCTTCTACTGTTACGGATGTAACGAGCAGTTTCGCTACTCAGCAGTATTATCACATTCCAAACAACGACCCTTTTAAATTTTTCCGAAACAATAACGTCGTGACCGTCAACACAACAATCGTCTGTGATGCTACGTATACATCATACCCAGGGACAACGGTCCTGAGCGGACTGCCAGCTCCGGCTAATCCGGTGACTTTAAGCGTTCCGGCCTTCGGATCGCTTGATACGGTCGCACCGCTTTGGATGCGCGTAACGGCAGGAGGAGCATTTAACCTGAGATACGGGACTCCCGGAAAAGCCTACAACGTGAATTTTACTTACATCTGCAAATGATTTAGATCGGAGGTGATCGAGACGACAATCGTGGAAAAAGCAGTAGCCTGGGCGATAGATACCGCAAACGACAACAGCCACGGTTACAGCCAGGCATCCAGATGGGGACCTGACTATGACTGCAGCAGCTTCGTCATCACGGCATACGAACAGGCAGGGTTGAAGGTCAGGGAAGCCGGTGCCAGCTACACCGGGAACATGCGCGGGGCGTTCCTGCGCTGCGACTTTGTCGACGTGACAACGCAGGTCGGGCTGTCGAGCGGATACGGCATCCAGCCGGGTGACGTTCTGCTCAACTACAGCGCACACACCTGTATTGCGGTCGGAGGCGGGAAGGTCGCAAACTGCCGAACGTCTGAAGGTCATCCGCAGGCCGGCGATCAGAGCGGGAACGAGATCAGGGTCCAGGCGTACTGGAACTTCCCGTGGAACTGCATTCTCAGGTACAAGGGAAAAGAAACAGCGGGATCTTCATCGTCTTCCGACTCTGCCATACCATCCACTTCGTCAACTGATGAGGAGAACCATGAGTGGAAGCCGCAGCTTCTTCAGTATTCCAACGCATATAAGACTGACTGCGTGGCTCTGCAGGCGATCCTGAACGCCAGGCACTTTCCATGCGGAGAGGCGGACGGTATCTTCGGAGCGAAGACGCAGGCAGCAGTGTTCAAGGCTCAGCGATATTTCGGTATTGAGGCGGACGGAATCTGCGGGCCTGCAACATGGGAGAAGCTGCTGGAGACGGAAAAGTGAAGATTCTTTTAGCAATGTTTTTTCTGGCAGTCGCGCTGGCGTTCTATAACGGCAGCCATTTAAGGTAAGAAGAAGGTGATTCCGATGGACTGGACGGCAATCCTGCAGGCATGCGTGCCGATATTCGTTGCGATCGTGGGCATCGTTCCAACGATCATCAGCAACCGGAGAAAGACGGATGACGCCATCAAAACACTGCAGGGAACACTCGACAAGCACATCAGGGAAGACGAGGACGAACGGGCAAGAAACCAGCGATACAGAATCCTGCGTTTCTATGACGAGATCTGCGAGGGACGCAGACACAGCGAGAGTCATTTCGAAGATATTCTGGATGACATCTCAGATTATGAGGAGTATTGCGCAAAGCACAAGGACTTCCGAAATTCACGCGGGAAAATAGCGATGGAGGAGATCCAGGAGACCTATAAGCGCGTGAAGAACAAGAACAGCTTTCTGACGAATGAGAGAGGAGAAACGATATGAGTCCACTCAGCAATCGCACATACGACGTTCTCAAATATTTGACGATCGTTGTCCTGCCGGCGTGCGGGGCATTGTACGCGGGCCTGAGTCAGATCTGGTCGCTGCCGTATGCAGCGGAGATCCCGGCAACGATCACGGTCATCTGCACCTTCCTGGGCGCGATCCTGTGCATCAGCACAGCGCAGTACAACAAAGATAAACAGGAATAGCAAAAAACAGGGCCTGACAGAAACGTCAGACCCTGTTTTTTTATTGCCGCACGAGCGGCAGCGTCACCTGGAAGAAACTCACCATGAAGGAGGTGTTCTCGAAGGACGCGTCTGGTGCACCAGAGGAGACCGGCGGCGAACACCCGGGGGTGTCCGATATTTCGGGAGGCTTTTCGTCTTTCAGGGAGATCTCCTGCCCGTAGTTCAGGCGGAGGACAAGGCGGTCATCGTACACATACACCGCGTGGACAAATGTGGAGATCAGTTCCCTCTGATATTTCCGGGAGGAGAAGTCTCCGGCGCGGAGACCTTCCAGCCAGAAGCGGACCTCGTCCGGCTCCGGGATGCTGTTCGCCGCCTCGTCCAGACGTATGGCTTCCTCCAGATCCCTGCGCGTTTCCAGCAGCTCCTGCATGCGCTCCTGCGTGGCCTCGTTGATGACGCCAATCTCGATGGCCTGCAGCATGTTTTTGATCCGCCTGTTGACGTCCTTCAGCTCGGCGTCCAGCTGGAGGCGCTCGGAGTCGGCGCGGATCTCGGCGACCACTTTGTCGTAGCCTGCGACCACCCAGTCGATAAACTCGTCATTCATAAGCTGAGAGCGGATATACTCCAGAACCTGCTTTTCGATCACGTCCTTCGGGACGTTCTTTTTTTCGCAGGCGTGCTCATAGCGGCGTCTGTTGCAGGTGTAGTACATGAACTTTTTCCCGGACTTCCCGGTCCCGGAGAGAGCGGACATCGGGGATCCGCATTCTCCGCAGAAGAGCTTGCCGGAGAGAAGATACTCGTCATTCATCCTCTGTTTTCCTCTCGGTTTCTTTTTCGTCTTCAGGATCAGCTGCACCCGGTCGAAGGTGGAGCGGTCCACGATGGCCGGCATGCCGTCCTCGATGACGATCTCGTCCCAGTGATACCGGCCGGTGTACCGGTCGTTCGAGAGCAGCCTGCCGAAGCTCTGCTTCTTCCACTCGCCTCCGCTGCCGGTGCGGATTCCGCGCCGGTTCAGGTCCGTCATGATATCGAAGATGGACCAGCCGCGGAGGACGCGGTCGAAGATCTGACGCACGACGGCAGCTGCCGGCTCGTCGATCTCGAAGCGGCCGTCCGCGCCGCGGCGGTAGCCGTAAGGAGGCTTGCTGTTCACGCAGCCGCGGGACGCGCTGTCCAGCATGCCGCGCCGGATGTCCTCGGCCATGTTCTCGGAATAGAACTGGTTCACGTTCATCATGTTCCGGAGGGCGAAGCGGCCGGAGGCGGTATCGTCAAAGTCCTCCTCAACATAGAGGCAGGCAACGCCGAGCGCGGCCAGGGCGGCAGCGGTGTTCATGGCCTGGATCATGTTCCGGCCGATGCGGTTCGACTTCCACGCGATGACATAATCGAAGGATCCGGAGCGGGCGTCCTTCATCATCTTCTGGAAGGCGGGGCGCTTGTCCGTCCGTCCGGAGACGGCGCGGTCGGCATAGCGATCCACGACGGTGTACCCGTTCCGGGCCGCGTATTTCTCGCAGGCGTCGACCTGCTGCTCGATGGAGACCTCGCTCTGATTGTGGCTTGAATAGCGCGCATAGATCACGGCGTTCCCGCCGTGGTCTTTTTTCTTTTTCGGCATGGGCATCAGCCTCCGTGTTCAAGATCGACACCGGTGACGATATCATACCCGGCGACGCCGTTGGCGACAGACAGAAGAAGCAGGTCGCGGTCTCTGGGATCGTAGACATTGAACACGATGCAGGTGGGATCGTCCTGATTCGTGACCGTCCTCTGGATTCCCCTCTGGATCGTCGAGATCTGACGGACAAAGCTGCCCCAGGCGGTCTGCGCGATGCGGTCGCCTTCCCGGGCGGCATCCGCGAGAACCGTGTCGATGTTGGGGCTGACGATGTTGAAATAGAAGAAGCCGTTGACGTCGTCATACTTCCAGGTGATTTCGGCCTCCTTGAACTCCATCTGGAGCTGGCTGAGCAGAGACTTCAGGCGCTGCGCCGTGTAATAGTTCCTGATCTCTCCGGGCGCGGGCGTGCGCAGCGTGTCCTCAACGGGAGGAGGAGTCGGCTGGGAGCGGACGGCTTTTCTGAAGTTGTACACGTTGGACATATAGACGATCGCCAGGAGGAGGAAGAAACCGACGACGATGCCGCCGATCACCGCGAGAAAGTTTTTCATCTCATCACCTCATCAAATCAGGTTTTGGAAACGGCAAAAGAGTCTCTGGAATCGAACTTGCGCAGAAGCATCTTGATCGCGCCCTGGGTGTCCTTGTCAGCGTGGCGGTAACAGGAGAGAATCCACTGCTCCTCGAG
>Ga0326513_10002099_pt1 | contig 14895 bp, 27 predicted proteins | sample 2_2465_0518_D_FD_203654 | JGI IMG/M metagenome (GOLD analysis project Ga0326513, IMG submission 203654) | Bovine rumen microbial communities from UC Davis, California, United States - 2_2465_0518 | ecosystem: Host-associated > Mammals > Digestive system > Stomach > Rumen | place: USA...
GGCTGATTACCCCCGGCTGATGATGCGGGCGAAGGGGATCGCCTTGGACGGATAGTAGCCGCGAGTGGTGCCGTTGGTATCCTTTACGATGTCCCAGCGGGCAGCGGTTTCAAGCTGCGCATTGGTTGGGGAAACGATTGCGGTAGAGGGCTGGACGAAAGAAAAACCACGGGGCGCGTATACATGGCGCTGACGGGTGATCAGCCAATCTTCGCCGCCCTTGGTTTTGGGGTCGCGCCAGGTTTCGGAAGGTACCTTCGCGCCGCAGTCGCAGTAGTCGAACGCGCCCGCGCCGAGAATATAGGTGGTGTACGTGGTGTAGGTGTTGGGGGCAGTTCCAGCGGTGGCGGTGGGCGCGTCATCGTCCACGAATACGGTGCGGCCATTCCAGGAAGCGATTTTCAGCGGACGCTCAATGCCGTTGGGATCGGTGTACTTCCAGTATTCCAGCAGGCCGAGGTTTTCAAGGTTCGTCGCGACCACGCTGTGCATGATGGCAACGGTAAAGATGTCCTTGTTATCGCCGCCCGCTTTCTGCACGGCCTTGTTCAGAGTGCCAGCGCCAACAAAAGCGTCAGCGCCGCTGTTGCCGGTTTCGGCGGAAATATCCAGGGTGTGGCCGGTGGAGAAGGAATCGGTGGTAACGCCGAAGATGCCTTTCAGGATAGACAGCAGGTCTGCCATATCCACATCATCATAGTAATCGCCAACCTGAGAAGCGATTACTTCCATGAAGTCCTTGCCGGTGATGTCCTTGGTGAAGTCCATTTCCTTCCACGCCTTGGCGCGGCCCACAACGATCATGGACTGAAGGAAGGTTTCAAGGCCGGTAGCGGTAATATCGGTGTTGCCGTCATAGTTCAGGACGGAGCCGCCGATGCGCCCGGACATGGGGATGGTGATGAAATTGCCGCCGGTCTGCTCGGTCAGCATGGTTTTCAGTTCGGGACGGGTGCGAAGAACGCCAGCTTTCAGCAGCGCGTTTTGCTTTACCCGGGGAACGGTTTCCAGGTATTTTCCAAATACTTCACTATTAAAATTCTTGCTGTCAAAAACGCCCATTTCATCAGATCCTTTCTTTGATTATTTCCGAAGCCATTCAACGACTTCTGGGGCGGTGGGGTTCTGGTTCGCATAAGCCATTTTCTGGGTCAGGCTCATGGTGGCGAAAGCGGATTTGTCGATATGCGGAGGGTTGTCCACATCCGCGCCACGGTCGTTTTCCTCTTCCTTGTATTCGCTGTACTCGGTATCAACGTGCTTGATAATGTCTTGTTCGTTGGTGAAATGCCCGTTTTCGTCCAGGCTGTAGCCGTCCAGATTGGCGGATTCCAGCTTGCAAATACCGGCGCGGCGTTTGGCGCTGATTTTGGCTTTTTCCAGCACAGCCATGAAGGCTTCCTGCTTCTTTCCCGCCAGCGCGTCAGCGTCAATTTTGCGCTTAAAGGCTTCAAACGCTTCATGCTCCTTGGTGTACTTGCTTTCATAGTCACCGGCTTTCAGTTCGTTATACTTCTGCTCGATGCCGGAAAGGCGCGTCACATCGGATTGGAGCTTTTCGGCCTGCACTTTGAGCGCGTCCCGTTCATCCTTGATCGAATCAAGGACTTCTCGGTGCAGGGTGACAAGGCTGGTTTCAATTTCCTCGGTACATGCCTCACCGAGAATCTTGCGGATTTCAGACCGTGAGAAAGATTTCATATGTGTTTTCCTCCCATTGCTTCGGTGGCGATGCTTCGCCGTTTTTTTCGGGTCAGTGCGTTGCCCGCTATACACATTTTCACGCATCCCCAACCTCCGCGCACCTACAAAAATGTTAAATTTTCAAAATTGCGCTAAGTTTATAAAAAAATATAATAAAAAAACGCCCGGATAAACCGAGCGCGGATTATTGATTAAAAATGTTTATTTGATTTTTGCAAATTCTGTTTCTGCTATGTGTTTGTATTCTGAAATGTGTTCCTCAACAGCAGGGCGCAAATGGCGTTTTCCTTTCATTTTTCGCGTTCCAAACTCTTGGTATGGGGCATATTTAACACTGGTTCCTATAGTTACACTATCTCCATCAGGTGGCCTATGAGTATAGCTTCCAGATAAATATCCAGTACGCCATGGCGCTGCTTCTGCCGCGTAGTTTTCGCATGTGCCGCCCATGATCTCCAATGCGCGGTATTTTGCATCAGACACAGCGGCAAGCACGGCGGCACGGTTGCTTGTAAATAATACGCTTGACATGCTATCACCTCACATAACATCTTTTGCTATATTCAAGACTTTTTTTGTGCGTTTTTCCATGCTTTCCACTCTTTATAATTCATGCCTTTAATAAGCTTGCTTTCCGTCCTGTCCTCGTTATATGTTCTTCTTTGCGTTGCCTGCGGGTTATAATATTCCGGGTAAATGTATTTCAATCTGCATCGGCAATTATATACATCGGCTGGGTGCGCATGGAAATCGCCAGGGTACATTATTTCCCCGAAATCGGAATGAAAAGGCTCGTCAACTTCTGCTATCTGCCAATCAAGGTTTCTATGGGAATCTCTTGTTTTGCTATCCAAATGCGCCATCCATTGTTTCTTTACGTTGATTCCTCTTTGCTGGGCTTCGTGCATTGTTTCCCAACGCCCAGCGCTTTGCGCCCCTGTCATCGCCGTCCGCGCATACCGCGTCATGGCCTCCATGTTATCGCTGCCTACCTGCCGCGCTATCCGTTTTGCTATTTCCGGTATTCCTTCACCCTGAATAATGCCCTGCGTGACAGCGTTTGCGATCTTGGTTCTGTTCCACGCCTTATCCTTTGCGCCGTTCACAACCTTGCGCGGGAGCAATTCTGGCTGTTCCTTAATCAGCCGTGTCACGGTAGCGCTGTCGTAAATCCCGAACGATAAATCCATGCCAGCGTCATGCTCCAACGAATACGCCTGATAGGTGGCGTTTTCCCCGAATACGGCGCGTTTCTTCCCTTCCACAATGTCATTAGCCTGCTGGTTCGCATACAGCAGGGAAGTGGCAACAGAATCAACCTTGTCTTTCCATTGCTTGCTGATAAACACTTGCCCGCGCAGCCATGCCTTGTATGATTCCGGCGAAAGCGTCCCGGCTTCTACCTGTGCGCGTTTCACTTTATCAAGCGCATATAGGCGCTTTGTGTGCGCATCCAGCTTCTTGATTATATCTTCCTGCGCTTCCCGGTATATAGCCCGAAAACGGCGCTCTAATTGCGCCTGAGCCGCATCCGTGTATCTTGTTCCAGCATCGGCCATATATTACGCCTCCTGCTGTTCGTCCCCGCTTTCGGGCTGTTCATCGTCAAACCTTGTTGCACTTTCCTCATCGGAACGTGCTAATATATCGTCTATCTCGTCAACGGTAATAAATGGCAGCTTTTTGATTACAGTTTCTTTGTCAAGAACGCTGGATGCAAGCATGACAGTTTCGGTCTGCTCCTTCTGGTTGACAATCTGGGAACGCTTGAAGATCGGTACAGAAGAAATACCCATAAGGGAAAGAATCTGCTGTACAAACTCGATGATCTGAAATTCAAACGCATCTGCTTCCTCGTTCATCGGTTCATATGCAGCTTCAATTTCCGTTGCGGTTTTCTGACCGCCAGAAACATTCGTTACATCCAATGCGCCGAAATCATCATAAATTTGTTTGCGGGTTCGTGTCAGGTAACTTTCGCGGGATTCGTGCGGTACATCCTGCGTATACGGAGTAGTCTTGCTGTTCCCGTCATCTGCGTTCACAATGTGTTGCAGTTTCAGCCGGTCACGGAACTTATTCAGGTCACCCGCGTCCATGCCCATAGCGTTGTCAATGATCCAGTATATTTCCGCGCAGTCCATCAGGTCATTGGCAAAGCCGGATTGAATCAGGTCATAGCTGTCGATTGCTTCCCGCATCCCTATCAACGTGCTCTGTTTGAGCTTACTGCCGTACAGCGGCACGATGGGAAGGTTGCTGTAATTGCTTTCGCCTACAACTTCCTCACCGTCAGCAATGGAGCGCCGAACCTTCTGCACATAGGCGCGTTTAGGCTGGTATTCCTGCAAATCAAGGTCGGTAGAACCTTCCCGCGTGCGGTATTCGGTATATCCATCTTCTTCGTAAAGGACAGCATTTACAGGCTTTACGCCCCAATTCAGCGACCAGAACCGGATTCCGGCCATGAGCTTGCCGGTGTACTCGTCATACAGCGGGCAAAACTCAGTAACAGGGAAGCAATGCAGAGTGTCCTTGTTCCAAAATCCGAACGTTACACCGTGAATCAGCGCATAATATCCGCAGGTGTAAAGCGTATTATCGAACTTGTCACCAAGGCGGGCTTTGATCGTGTCTGTTTTCTGCCCTTCCTTTGTCGGGAAAGAAATGCCATTTGCCAGGGAATAGCTGCATCGCTGGTTATTGAGCCGATGGAAGAAGTTGCTGGAAATATGGTTGTTGCTGGAATACTTGTCTTCGGCCTTGTTCCCGATTTCGTCATATAGGTATTTTGTGTACTGATTGATGGTGCGGTTCTGCTGCCTGTCGTACTCGTCCGCGATTACGGCGGTTGTGTAGGTTTCGGCAGAGCGCCACGCCATGATAGCGTCCCGGATAAACGGGATTTTATCACCGCCCGCCGCAATGAAATCCTGATAGGTTTTTACCATGTTTTATACCCCCAATGATTTATTATCAGGACGGTGCTTTGTCCCGTGTTACTTGAATAAAACAGAATGATAATCCGTGCCGCTTCTGCGGTCATATATCCGCGCCATGCTGGCGGCGCTGTCCGGGCAGTCATCATGCTCCGCGTCCTCGGTATAGTCCATAATCTGGTTTATGTATTCCCTGTCCGTCCCTTCCAGCCATACGATATTGGGCCACCATTTGCGAAGGTATGAAGAAATCTTGATGTACTTGTTCTCTTTTTCGTGATAAATGGCTGGCCTTGCCCCCAGGCGCTTGATTTCCTTCGCCAAGTACCCTTTATCGCCGTTATCTTCGCAGTATACCGGGGCACACATCAAACGCTGGGCTTCCGCTATGCAGGCTGGGAGAACGGTATCAACGTGCTTTTGCCATGCCCTGCCGTACATGTACAGCTTATCGCCCACACGCTTTCCGCACGTGAACGCCGTCCAGTCTTCGCCGCCGTATGCCGCGTCAATGTGCGCCATGCCATCCCGGAAAATGGATTCGTCATCGGTGAACGTGGGCGGTATGGTGAACAGCGCGTTTTCGCTGGCGATATGCTGTAATTCATAGTTGGCGGCGAACAGGGACGGGGCCATGCTCTGGCGCAGGGTTTCAATCTGTTCTTTGCTCAACAGCCCGGTATGGTAGCAGTCAAACTTCATCGGCTCCGGCATCAGCGTGAAGCAATCTTCCTTGTGCCACGGGGTGCCTGTGTTGATGATCCTGCCGCCCCGGTTCTTGATATTCTGCAATTCCATGTAGACGGCCTTCGTCCTGTCACGCTCGGCCCTGCTCTGCCTGTCTTTTAGGTTCACAATATCGTCCGTGATAATAATATCCGCGTGCTTGCCCGTCAGACTGCCGCCGATACCGATACCCAGCAATTGAGCAGACCCACGCGGGGCATTATAGGCGCTTGTGGTGATCTCCGTGTTGGTGCTTTTGATGATTTCCAATTGCGTACCCGTCAAGGCAAGGAAGATTTCCTGCATAACCGGGCTTTGCAATATGCGGTCAACGTTCTGCACCACTTCTGCCACGTCATTATCGGTTTTGCGCAGGAAGATAATATTCTTCCCGCGCTCCTTCATCATCAGCAAGGCAATTCCCACGCACAAGCACGTGGTTTTGTAACTGCCACGGTGCGCCTGTAATGTGCCGTCCTTTTGCCCGGTGACAATCCAGCGTATCCATTCGCCGTGAAGGTTCGGCTTGAAATCCTTATACCCCAGCGCCCAGCCAAGGGCCGCAGGATGGGCAATTAAAGCGCGTGCCTTGTCCTGTACCGTCATTCGGCATCGCCGCCAGAAAGCCCCTGAAAGGCCGCATCAAGCGCGGAGAAATCAGCGGATACAATGTTCACATTCTCCACGGGTTTTTCGCCTATCGTGTCCCGAATGATCTCGTACGCTTTTGTGTTGCCGGAAAGCGCCTGTTTAATCAGCGCGGCAGAAAGCGCGGCCTGAGTGCCCATTGTGCGGCCTGAGTTCTTGTCCGTGATTTCTTCCCGCAATAGGGTCAGAAGGTCTTCCCGCAATGTTTTGCGCTCTTTCGCCTTTTTCTGGCTGTTTCTCCCGCCGTTCCTGCCTATTTCCCGCGCTCGTTCGCCCGGTTCAAAAGGCTTACCGCGCGGAAGCGGTTGCCCGTTCACGGGAGACACGGGCCGCTTGCTGGTATCTGTCATAAATCAATAACTCCTTTTCCATCCGGTGTATGTGTTTCAGCAAATCGCGCCGATGGTGCGGGCCTGCGGTTTTAAGTTCCTGCTTGGCTGCACGGATGGCGGCTTTGTGCTGGTCTCTCATGGTTTCAGCCATTGGTCATATACCTCCGCTGATACCTGAGCCATCATAACGGGTGGAACGCTCATGCCTGTTATAAAGTTTACATCTTGATTGCCAAAATCATAGTCCTGCGGAAACGTCTGTATATTTCTCTTATCACCTGCAGATTGCCGCATACCATCATAACCGCGATACGATTCTGAGCCACTTACGTTCGTGTGTGCAATGCAATCATCCCAATCTATCTTTTGTAGGAATCCGCTGCATTTTCTTCTTGCTCTCAGGCTTATATCCGCAAGGTCTTTATCTTTTGGTGTCCTTTTAGCAAGCAATTCCCCTGCTACACTTTTCGGATCAACAAATATTCCTTTTTCCGTTCGCACTTCACCAAACACAATCGGCTTTTCGTCAAACTGCAATTTCAGTTTCGGAAAGCCCTGGTCCTTGCGCTGGGCAATGAAGAAGCACCTTTCCCGCTTCTGCGGCACACCCATGAACGCGGCGTTCAGCAAGAAAAGCTGTGTTTTATATCCTGCCGCGTCAAATGCCTTGAAAATCTCATTGACATAGCCTTTGGCGTTTCCTTTGAGCAGGCCGGAAACATTCTCGGCAATCACAACACGCGGTTTCAGCTTTTCCGCAATCTGGATGAAATAGAAAAACAGGTCATCCAGTTTTTGCTTTGCCTGTCCTTCCCGGAAAACCTTTTCTTTGTTCCAGCCCTTTTCCCGTTCTCCTGCTGTGCTGAATACAGAGCAGGGCGGCGAACCGTCCAGAATATCAAGGTGGAAAAGTTCTTCTGGCAGGTCCGCGTCTGGGATTTTCAGAAAGTCCCGCACATCCATCAAATACGGGTATTTCGGATGATTGTTTTTGCGGTATACTTCCATCACTCGCGGGTCAATCTCTACGTTTCCAATCACGTCATAACCGGCAAGTTTATAACCCATAGATGAGCCGCCGCCGCAAGAAAAGCAGGAAAACACGGTCAAGCCGTTTTTCTGCACTTTGGCAAGGTCAGATAGATACCACTTCCACGGAAAACGATGTTCAGCGGTTAAATTTGAAGCCACAGCGTGGGCATTCGCATTCAAATTTGTCATCACTGAAATCCTCCTCTCCGTATTCTTTGGAAGTGTTGTCAATTGTGGTAACAGCCCCCCCTATTTCGCTATCTGAGAAATCGAAATCGAACCCGTCAAAATCCAAATCCTCAATTTCGATATTCAGCATATCCAAATCCAGCCCGGTTTCGGCGTTCGTCTGGTTGTCCACTATGCGCAGTTCCCGAATATCCTTGTCCGTCAATTCATCCGCCGCTTTGTCAATCCGGTGGTACGGCATTTCGCATCCGATTTGCAGCGCGGCCAGCCTGCGCCCGTGACCGATGACAAGCACGTTATCCGAAGTAATGACTACATCCTGCTGCCAGCCGAAACGGTTGATGCTGTTGACGATGTTCTTCACCTGTTTTTCGGTGTGCTGTTTTGCGTTCTTCTCGTAAGGCTCTACCTCTTCCGGGCGTATCCAGAATTGGTACTTGCTATGGTCAAATGCCCTGCTTTTCTTTGCCACGCTTCTTTTCCTCCTTCCTGATTTCCACCCATACGGCTACAAAAAACGCTATCGCCCACGGCCCCCAGATGGGGCATAGCACCCACACCCAGGGCCACAGGATCACCTTGCACAGCCGCAGGACGATGAACGATATTGCCAACATCGGCAGGAAAATCCCCTTTTCTTTCTTCACGGGTCGCGCTCCCCCCATTTGCTGAAGTACACTTTTACCCCTAATTCTCTGGCGGCTTTGATGATGTACGAAATCCGGGCGTTTCCGCTGCCGTACATCCGCGACCAGCGCATACCAGAATCCGGGTCATTCAACCGCTCTGCCATGCTCATTTGGCTGATCCCCTTTTCGCGCCGTATGCGGTCAAGTTCGTCAATCGCCTGCCGGGCGGTTTCGATTTCCAGCAGTTCAAGCCGGTTCTCCTTCATTTTCCACCTCCAGTTAGGGTTTTGCACCTACAAAATCGTTAAATATTCACGATTTCAAGCTTTTTCCCAACGGAACCAAGAAGCAGGATCATGGTGTCCAGCTTCGGCCATGCGCGGCGCTTTCGCCAATTACTCACCGTTGTATAGGTGATTCCGCATTTCTCCGTTACTTCCGACCATTTCAGGCCTAATTCCTGACGGGCTTTTTCAAACTCGTCAATGAACCAATCAATTTCCATCTTTCTTGCTCCCTTCATTCGCCATGAAATCCACAAACGCTTCGTAGCACTCCGGGCATAAGTCCTTCCCCCGGATTCCCTTTGCGCCCGGACGGCTTACCATGATGCGGAAACGCTGTGTTTCGTCATCAATTTTTTCCCGGCACCTGTCGCAGATTCTTTGTTTCATTCTTCTTCCTCCTTACACACAGTTCAAGGCCCATTGTGTCAAACAGCCGGATAATCACATCCATGCTCGTGTTCCGGCATCCATAAACGAAGTTGCATAATGCAGTGTATGATACGCCTGAATCACGGGAGATTTTCTTCCATGTCATTCCCAGCCGGGTCTTTTCCGCTTTCAGTACCTTTCTCATTCCGTCCTGATTCATGGCTATTCCCCCAGCGTATACCGGGCATAGCGCACCCGATCCCCAAAGCGGTTTTCGGTGTACTCCAATTGGCTGTAAATCTTATGCCCCATGTGTTTCAGGTTGTCGATCCTTGCCCCCAATCGCATGATCCCGTACAGTTCATAGGCATCCCTTGGCGTAATGCTCCCATACCGGTGCAGATGGTTCAGTACCGTTTGGTTTTGGCTCATTTCGTCCCCTTTCTGCGTCCCGCCCGTGGTCACGGTGGGGGAAAGTGTGTTCTTCACTTTCTTGTCGTTCCCCACGGGCAGGATCGCGTATGCCTGTTCCGCGCATTGCGGTTTCTGGTGAATACTGGTGTGAGTTTCGTCCCGCTTTGCGTTTTTCAGGCCCTTGGTGCGCGGCTGTTGTCCCCTGAATGTGTCCGGTTGTATGGATGAGATAACCCTACCCTAATACTACTGCCGCTTCCCGTTCGCCGCTGAAACGGTTCTGCGGTTATGCCGGGACTACTACCCCCCGGCAAATGGAGCCGAATATCGGGCTTGAACCGATGACCTACGCATTACAGGTGCGTTGCTCTGCCAACTGAGCTAATCCGGCACACGCCGGGGCGTCCCCCGGCTGTTCTGTTTTGACCCGCCTGTCGGATTACAGAAAACCACAGACGCGGGCTTTGTTCTTTCGCTTCAACACATACACAGTGCTCCGTGACTACTTGAACAAATGGTGGGAACACCCCGATTTGAACGGGGACTCCTTCGGTTATGAGCCGACTGCATTGACCAATTATGCTATGTTCCCGTAACGGGGCTGGTTCGCGATCCCAGCCCCTACAAGTCAGTTTAACGTCATGCTCAGGACGGCTCCGTTTGCGCCTGTCACAGCCCTAAACAGAGAAATAGGCCGTGCCAGCTTGTGTGCGGATGGCAGGATTTGAACCTGCGTCTGTTCATCACAGGGATGTCCCCGCTGCCTTGTCCAATCGGCCACATCCGCATGACCGCGCCTGCGAGGGTGTAGGCGCGGGGCCGTCTTTCCGGCCTGTCTGCAAGAGGTGTTTTGCGGTTTACGCTGCCCCGCCAACGTGGGGGAAAGGAAGGAGAAGCCCCCATTCCGGGTGCGGGAATCGAACCCGCTCAGTATCACGGTACTGTTTCCATCATCCCCGGCGCGTTTATTCCTCCCTATGCAAACTCCGTTCAGCCCGGAAGCCGTCCGGGTATCTGGCCCGCAATTTGTCCACGTTATGCTGTGCGATTTCTTCCAGCGTCCAGCCCATAGCGCTTGCCCCTTCTGCCACATACCACATTACATCCGATAACTCGTCTTTCAGCTTTTCCCGAATGTCACGCCCGTCCTGAAAGAAGCACTTCTTTACCAGATCACAGCATTCGCCCGTTTCCCCGGCAAGGCCCAGCATTGCATTGAACAGGTGATCATCCGGGGATAATGCCTTGTTGCTCGTTCTCTGTGCCAATTCCTGATACTCATTCAGATTCATTGGTTTCTTCCTCCGTTTCGATTCTTTTAGCGTCAGCGCAGAAGAAATTTTCTTTGTGCCACATTCCATTGCACATTACGCGCCCTTTTTCATGTATTCGGCCTTTTCTACACTCACCGCATGTTATAATATCCCGGTATTCGCACAATTTATCCAGCGGCGCGGCATCCACAGTCGGTGCTTCGTCCATCTCTTCCAGCACATGCCGCGCACCGTCAACATAACCTCGTTTATAATCTTCTGTCCCGTCTGGAATATCCATGAACTTTATATCAAATGGCGTAGTATCAATCAGTCGCATTTTATTCATCCTCCGGCGGTTCGGGATTCATAAACCAATGAATGTATTGCTCTTCGCAATCAGGGCAGATATATTTATCAGTATCCTTCCAGTCCTCACGCATACATGAAGGGATCAGTCGTTGTTCTGCATACCGTATCTTGTGCCGAATCCAACCATATTTGTTTCCTTGTATCTCCTTCCCGCAACGGTCACAAAACGTTTTTACCATATTTCCTCCTTCGGAAGCTCTGGAAGCGGCATTTTTATCCCAAGTGAGCAAAAATCGTTAGGCGTTCTTTCTCCGTAATAGCTTCCAAGTCTCATACAAATTTTTCCTTTACCCCATTCTTTGTATTCTATACATTCTTTGCAACGCACAACTTCACAGATATACCCGGTTTTCAACATTTCCCTCATAACGCCAATAGAATCGACCATCAATTGCATATCAAATCCATGTCCATTGTTAAAGTTACCAGTTCTAACCCTCGTTATAGCTTCTTCTCTTGTCATTTCAAGTACCATCCTTAATTAAATCCCAAAGTTTATATAAAACGCCCCTAAACTCCTGTAGGTTTTCTGGATGCCATATGTTGCGCATTTCAGCACTATACCAAAACGAATAATCAAGATATATTAGCGTTATAATTAAGATTACAATACACGCTATCATTTATTCCACTTCACCGCCTTTAACCATTGAATACATCAACGTGCTTTATGTTTGTAATCTCGCTGGCTTTCTGGTGTATCGTCACACCACCGTGAATCACACCGCAGGCAAATGCGTTATCGGATGCTGATATATTCATTGCCTTCAATTGCTTTATTTCTTCCTCTTGCGCTTTCAGCAGGGAGAGGACATCGTCAGCCCATTTTTGTTTGCATTCTGTGTTCTCGTCTACACCGTCGTTGTACGGACAGGAAAAGCAAAATCCGCGCCGACAGCACTCTATTCCCTTTATCACCTTTTCCCGCAGATCATCCACCGTCATTCCCTCCCCTGCCTGATCTCGTCAACGGCTACCATCGCCCCGCTGGCGCTTACGATGAACTTCCCGTCATCCTCCCGCCAATGCTCCAGGTTCTCTTTTTCGATATAGTTCGCGTATTCCATGCAGTTGCGGAACGTGTGCCTGTCCCTTGTCCCGTCCTTCCGCACAAACTCTGCCACAAAAGCCATGTTTCTCACTTCCTGCTCCTTGTGTTCAGCATCCGTTCAAGTTCCCTTATTACGGTGTCCTGTTCTTCCGCTGCTTTCTTCCTTCTCTCGTTCAGCTTCGCCCGTTCTGCTTTGAAATTGGCGTAGTCCACGCATTTTGCGTGGCATCCAATTTCCCGCCGTTCACAGCCTTTGCACGGTGTTTTCATTCATGTACTCCGTTATCACATCCCGCGCCGCTTCCCAGCCCTCGCACACTTCCACGCGGTAGCCTTGGCCCTGCAACGCAAGAATCATTTTCTTTTGCTCCACGCTCACCCTGCCGCCCTTACGCCGTTTAAGCTCGATATAAAGCCCGTGGAAGCCGTTCCTCGCGCAGGGCAGGAATATATCAGGCACTCCCGCCTTAACGCCCTGAGCCTTTAATCTGGCCGCTTCTATGGCGTTCCTGCTGCCCCCGTTCGGGCAGTGATACAGGAGCCGTAATTCCGGGAATCGTCCTGACATCAGGGAAGCCCATTGGAAAAGCGTTGTCTGTTCCTGCGCTTCTGTGGGAATGTTCATACTTACTCGCCTTTCTCTGGAATCCAGAATATTTCAAAGCTGCTAATCGCATTCCCGGCAACAATTCTCCCGTTGCAAAACAGCCTTAAATATCCACACGGCAAGCAATCAATCTTCCAAGCCTGGATCGGGCGCGAAATTGGAAGTCCTTTCCCGTGAAAATCTCCATAGCCGCCTATTCCGTCTATTTCCAATACATCAGAGCATCCAGACAGGCGTATAATCGGTTCTCCGTTTCTATTTACCGCCACATAATCCATGCACCTGTAACCGCTTTCATGCATGTATTCTTGCGGGATTATCACAAGAGAATAAAACGGTTGAACAGGCGTGTCAAAATGTGGCCGTTCAGGTACTAATTGAAAATCCTCTTTTGTCATGGTATACACGTTCATGCCATCACCCCCGCAAGCGTCATTTGCTCGATTTTCCGCGCTTCGATGAAAATATCATCAATCGTGGACTGTTGCAGGCTTTCCGCATCCAGCATCTTTTCTTTCGCTTCCCGGTAGAATTTCCGGTCGATCTCGAAGCCGTAGGCATTCCGGCGCATTTCAGCCGCCGCCCGCAAGGTGCTTCCGCTTCCCGCTACCGGGTCGATCACCACGTCCCCCACATCGGTAAAAATGCCGATCAGCTTTTTCAGCAGGGAAACGGGCTTTTGTGTCGGGTGGATCTTCGGTATCTCTTTCCCGTCCCGCGTCCACGGCATCCAGTTGAAAATCATCTGCCCGTCGTTGTTGAATTTCGGTAGCCTATCACGGTACAGCACAAGCGCGTGTTCCGTGGCCCCGACGATCTTCATGTTGGCTTTCAGCACTTGCGGGGAATAGTTCTTGATGAACACCAGCGGGATATACTTCCCGAATCCGGCATCAGCAGCCCAGCGTATCACGTCCCCTTGCTGCTGATAGGCACAGAACACGATCATGCAGGGAGCGCCGCCCTTTCCTTGCTTCGGCTCCGGCTTCATCAGTCTGGAGCAAAACATGAAATACTCGCTGATTCTGAAATACCCGTCACTTGTAAAGAACGTACTCTTGGCCTTGTCGCTCTCCCCATTCTTGTTATCCCCGCCAATGTACCACATGGGATTTGAACCATACGCAGCATCGCCAAGGTTGTATGGAATATCGGCAATGATAAGCTGTGCTTTCTGAATCGGATAGCTTTTCCAATTCTGGAATGAATCATTGTACAATTCGCATTTCATGCCGTTTCCCTCTGCTTTCTCGCCAGCCTGTAATTGTATTTCATGTCCCGTGGCACGTTCACGGTAAAGCCCTTGCACCGTTCGTATACCCGGCTGAACACGCCCTCGTCAGAATCCAGCAGGCTTTCAAGGCTCCACTCGCTTGAAATGATTGTGGGCTTGTTTTGTAGATACCGGGCATTAAAGATCGTAAACGCCATCTTTATATCGGCATCCGTCAAAACCGGGCTCCCGTGATAGGTCTGCTTGAAAAGATCGTCAATGTAAAGCACTTTGCAATCCGTGTATTTGTCCACAAGGCTGTCAAAATCCGGCTCATTGATGAATGATTTCAGCCGTCTTGATTCGTCCAACCATTGCATATACACGACTTCCACGTTGCGCTTGAGCAGTTCCCCACAAATGGCGGTGCAAATGTGCGTCTTCCCACAGCCGGGATTCCCACCGATGTACAGCCACGGCTTGCGCGGTTCATCCTCACCCATAGCAAGTACCCGTTCCAGGTATTCCGTAGCCTTGCCCTTCATTTGCTCCTGCACGGCATTTTCGACGGTGAAGGTCGCGAAGGTCTGTTCATTCAGCACACCCGCCAAGCCGCTTTTGCGCATCAGGCTTTCAGCTTTCCTGGCCTTGACACAATCGCACTCTTTCACGCCCATATAACCAGGAGCGATCTCGCAGCGTATCCAGCCCGTATCATGGCACTCAGGGCATTTATACTGCATCGTCGAACAGGTGGGCGTATTTGCTGGGCTTTTCTCCGCTTGTGCCTTGCACGCCGCTATTATTTCCTCTACCGTCATTCTGCTTTGCTCCCTTCCCTTTCAAAACGCCCTCAACATAAGCCCATGATGGTTTCGATGCATTTAGTGCCGTTTTCCTGATAGCATCCAGCAGTTTTTCAAGGCCGTATTCATCAGCATACCGGCGGGCCGTTACCATGCTGATTTCCGATGTATTCAGCCCTGCGCCTTTTGCTGTGTCCTCTATCTGCTGGTCACGTTCAAGCGAAACCTGTATATCTTCATCCGTAAGGCCGAAAGGCATTTCCGCGCGCGCATTATTATAATTATATATATTATCTATATTCTTATTCTTATTCTCCGATGCAA